>Ga0182792_1000725_pt1 | contig 29417 bp, 18 predicted proteins | sample Passage237B_FD_130497 | JGI IMG/M metagenome (GOLD analysis project Ga0182792, IMG submission 130497) | Cellulose adapted compost microbial communities from Newby Island Compost Facility, Milpitas, CA, USA - Passage2 37B (version 2) (version 2) ...
CAGCCGATCTTCCATGTGCCCTTCCCTGCTGCGCCAAAGAAGTAATCCCTGCGGAAATCGCTGAATCTGTCATAAAGTACACAAGGCCCGGTCGGATTGACCTGGGCCTTGTGTTTTATTCAGGTTGTGATTCATCCATCAACGGCGGATCCAGAGCCACACTGCAGCCAGCGCGAGAGTGGCCAGTGTCACGGGGATGCCCGTGCGGGCATGCTGCCAGAGGGTGATGCGGACGTTCATCTTCTGAGCCTGGCCGACAACAATCAGATTCGCAATGCTGCCCACGAGGATGAAGTTGCCCGCCAGCGTGCTGGACAGCGCTAGGATCGCCGGAGCCAGCGGACCATCCGCAGCAGGCAGAAGCAGCATCACTGCCGGGACGTTGGACACCAGATTCGAGAGCACCGCCGTCACGCCAAAGAGCGTGGCTGGGTGGGACAGATTCACACCCGCATCATGCAGCGTCGTCATCATCGCATTCAGCCAGCCGGCGTGTTCGAGCGTGTGATTGACGATGAACAGGCTGATAAAGAGCACCAGCAGCTGCCAGTCGACCAGATCAAGATATTTGTGCGTGGTAGTATTACGACTCAGCAGGATCAGCCCACCTGCGGTCAGCGCCATGACTTCGCGAGGCCAGTCGGTGAACAGAAAACAGCCCACCAGTGCCAGCAGAATAACCGTAGCTTTGGTGGCATGCCACGGACGGACAGGCTGCAGTTCCACGCCCGCTTCCTGAAGCTCAACCGGAGCCTGCATCACCCATTTCCCGCGATAATGCCATGCAAAAATACCCCACGTGGCCAGCAGGCCCAGCAGCGTGGGTACAAGGGCATCCAGCAGATAGCCTGAGAAGGACACCCCGAGCTTCTGCCCGATGAGCATGTTCTGCGGATTACCGATGAGCGTGGCCGCGGAGCCAACGTTCGACGCGCAGGCCAGTCCCAGCAGGTAAGGCAGTGGATTGAGATTCCTTCGGTGACAGCAGTGAATGAGAATCGGCGGCATGGCCAGGCAGACAATGTCATTGGCCAGCAGCGCCGAGAGCCCGCCCGCAGCAAAAATGAGCAGCCCCAGCAGATTCACCGGCGACAGCGGCGCCTGGGCCAGTCGCAGGGTCATGAAGTCATACACGCCCGCGAGCCTGAATTGCGCTGAGACGATCATCAGCCCCAGCAGCAGGCCGATGGTGGGCACGTCAATGGCCACCCAGGCCTGTTCGGAGGTCAGGCGGTTACCGGCCATGAGGATGACCGCGCCAAGCAGGGCTGCGCCGGTTCGGTCGAGCGCCAGGCCGGGGAATCGCCCCAGCATCATGCCCACATACACCGCGATAAAAACCAGCAGAACAAACAGGTCCATGCCCTGTCACTCCTGGAAAGCCTGCAGACCTCAGTAAAACTCGCTCCCCCGTTCAGGCGTCGATCGCCTAGAATGGCCGGTATGCTACCCGACCCAACCCATACTGGACGAATGCTCCTGCGAGGCAGCCGCTTTGAAGTGCATCAGGTGGATATCCCACCCAAGAAGGCCGGCCAGCCTTCAAGCGTGCGGGAACTGGTGGTCCACCCCGGCGCGGTGGTGATCCTGCCCCTGCTGCCTGATGGAACCATTGCATTGATCCGCAACCGTCGCTGGGCGGTGAGCGAGGAACTGTGGGAACTGCCCGCGGGCACGCTCGAGCCGCCGGAGCCACCTGATCAGTGCGCCGCCCGTGAGTTGATCGAGGAAACGGGCTATACCGCCGAGTCGATTACACCGATGACCAAGTTCTATTCCTGCCCGGGCTTCTGCACGGAAATGCTCTACGCTTTCCTGGCGACGGGACTGAATCATGTGGGGCAGCAGCTTGAAGAAACCGAGCAGATCACCGTCGTCCCCACCCCGCTCGAGCGCAGTTTGGATATGATCCGCAATGGCGATATCCGGGATGCCAAAACCATCGCCACCCTGCTGTACTACGCCAATTTCATGAGGAATGCCGACTGATGGCCTGGCACGATCGAGATTACAACCGGACCTCTTCCCAACCTTCAGGCGGCTTTGGTGGTGGATCGGGCGGTGGCATCCGTTTCGGTATGGGTGGCTTTTCGTGGTCCTCCGCCACGGGCATGCTGCTGATTGCCAATATCGCCGTCTTTTTTGTGGACATGATGACCACCGGCCGAGGTGAAAACTTCGGCCCCGTCAAAGCGATGGCGGCCTTCTCCTACGACCAGGCCATTGGTCACTTTCAGGTCTGGCGATTCTTCACCTACCAGTTCCTGCATGCGGATATCACCCACATCCTCTTTAACATGGTCGGCCTGTACAGCTTCGGGCCGCTGGTTGAAAACTATCTGGGGTCCCGACGCTATCTGGCGTTCTACCTGATCTGCGGACTGGCCGGGGCAGCGCTTTATCTGCTGTTCCTGATGACAGGGATTCTTGGCATTTCCTCCGCTTCGGTCCTTGTGGGCGCCTCGGGAAGCATCATGGGGCTGCTGGCCGGCGCGGCGATCATCGCCCCGCCCAACACCCAGGCCATGTTGATGATTCCCCCCGTCCCGGTGAAGCTCAGGACGCTGGCTTACATCCTGCTGGCAGTCTCCGCCTTTGTCGCCCTGACCCGTGGAAACAACGCTGGCGGCGAAGCAGCCCACCTGGGGGGCATTCTCATGGGCTTCTTCCTCATCAAAAGATCCGGGCTGCTCAATTTCGCCGACGCTGGCGCCCGCCGATCAGGCTCTGGTCCGCGTGCCCCGCGGGATATGGGCGATTTCGGCCCTGCTTCGGGTACCAATGGATCGCAACGGACGACCTTTGCGCAGAAAGTCGCCAACTACAGGCAGGAACGAGCCCGCAAGCAGCAGGAGGCGATGGAGAAGGAGATTGACCGTATTCTCATCAAGGTCAAGGAGAAAGGCCTGCACAGCCTGACCGATTCGGAAAAAGCCACGCTCCAGCGTGAAACCGAGCGCAAGCGAGGCCAGTAAGGGTTCTGATAACGGTAAGCCTTGCGTCATTAAATTCGACGCCTTATCGTACCCCCATGAACTCCATTGGCCAGACCCTTAGATACTATCGAACCAGGCTGCTTTACAATCTGCCTACAACCTGGTTCTTTAAAAAGCGTTATGAAAAACGCACTGGCCAGAAGCTCAATCTGGACAACCCTGTCCTGTTCAATGAAAAGCTTCAGTGGCTCAAGCTCAATTATCGCCATAAGCACCTGATTCAACTGGTAGATAAGGTCGGCGTGCGCGATTTTATCCGCGAGCGCATCGGCGAGGAGTACCTTATCCCCATTCATGGCGTCTTTGACTCGGTCGATCAGATTAAACTCGACGACCTGCCCGACCGGTTCGCTCTCAAAGCCAACCATGGCTGCGGATGGAACCTGCTCTGCACCGATAAAAACAAGCTCGACTGGCCACGCTCGCAGAAGATGATGAAGTCATGGCTTCGCAGTGTGTATGGCGAAGACAAAATGGAATGGCCTTATAAGTATGTAGAACCAAAGATCATATGCGAGCAGCTGCTGCTTGATGAAGCCGGCCGCATTCCCATGGACTTCAAGTTCTTCTGCTTCCATGGCAAGCCTGAACTGATCATGGTCGACCTGGACCGCTTCACGAAGCACACCCGCAACATCTACGATACCGACTGGAACATGCTCAAGCTCCAGTTCAGCATCTATCCGCAGTCTCCCTACATTCTGGATCGGCCGCCCACGCTGGAGAAAATGCTTCAGGCGGCTGCTGATCTGTCCCGCGATCTACCTTTTGCCCGTGTCGACTTTTATAGTTTCAGTCAGAAAGTGTATTTCGGGGAGATCACGCTCTTCCCGGCTGGGGGGTATCAGTCCTTCAATCCACCTGAATACAACCGCATTCTGGGCGATAAGCTCACCCTCCCGCCTCCGTCACGCAAACTCAAGCTCTGAAGACAGGCTCTGCGACCATGGCCCATCATCCGCTGCATCTGGACATCCTTGCCCGTGATCCCTCTTCCAAAGCCAGACTGGGCCGGGTCCATACCCCCCATGGCTCCTTCGATACCCCGGCGTTCATGCCTGTGGGTACGCTGGCGAGCGTCAAGGGGCTGCTGCCTCAGCAGGTAAAGGACACAGGATCGCAGATCATCCTGGCCAACACCTATCACCTCATGCTCCGCCCCGGCTCGGAACTGGTGGCGGAAATGGGCGGCCTGCATGACTGGATGCGCTGGGACAGACCGATCCTGACCGACTCAGGCGGCTTCCAGGTGTTCTCGCTGGGTGACATCAACCGCATTAACGACGATGGGGTGGTGTTCAAGAGCCATCTCGACGGCTCGAGCATCAATCTGACGCCTGAGCGTTCCATCCATGTTCAGAACGAACTGGGCGCCGACATCATCATGGCCTTCGATGACTGCCCGCCAGCCCGGCCGCATGGCAAGGAAGATCCCGGTCCCGAACACTGGGCCCGCGTGCAGGCGGCCTGTGAGCGATCCATCCGCTGGCTGGATCAGTGCGTCAAAGCGCACCAGCGACAGAAAGATCAGGCCCTGTTTGGCATCGTCCAAGGCGGAACCGATCTGAACCGCCGCTCCTGGTGCGTTCAGCACGTAGCCAGCCATGACCTGCCAGGCTACGCCATCGGTGGCGTGGCGGTGGGTGAAGGCTATGAAGGCCTGAAGCTGGTGGTGGAGCACACCGCTCCCCTTCTGCCTGAGCACAAGCCCCGCTATCTGATGGGCGTAGGGTATGAACAGGACATCCTGACAGCCGTCCGCGCCGGCGTGGACATGTTCGACTGCGTCCTGCCCACCCGCAACGGCCGAAACGCCAACGCATTCACCCCAACCGGTCAGATGCGCCTGCGTAACGCAGTCTTTGCCCGCGACAGCTCCGTCATCGACCCGACCTGCGACTGCCCGGCCTGCGCTGGGGGTTTCTCCCGCAGTTATCTGCGTCACCTGTTCGCCGCCGGTGAGATTCTGGGGCCGGTGCTGGTGAGCGCCCATAACATCAGGCATTTCCAGCGCTACCTGCTGGACATCCGCCGGGCAATCGCTGACAATGACTGGTCTTTGCTCGCCCGGAACTGGCCTGTTTCCGCAGGTCGGCTTCAGTATGGCGTTCAGGCATTCTGAGCCTGGCTCTGCCCTGCGGCGAGATGTGTTTCTGTGACTGTTAACCTGAACTTTTTTGATACTCCAGGAGTTCGCATGTTTGAGAATCTGACCCTCACGCTGGCTCAGGACAGCCCCCCGCCGCCCTCGAGCACCAGCTCTACTCCGACCATCGCCCCGGCTCCCGGCGACACCACGGCCACCACGGGCGAAGGCCAGCCCCTGCCCGCCGCCGGCCGCTCGCCTGGCTTCGGTGATCCCATCATGATCATCGCCCTGGGTCTGCTGGCGTTCATGTTCTTCTTCACCATCACATCGTCGCGCAAGGAAAAGAAGCGCAAAGCCGCGCTGCTCGCTTCGCTCAAGAAGGGCTCGAAGGTGCGCACCATCGGCGGGATCATCGGCTCGGTCGTTGAACTGCGCGATGACAACACGGTGGTCGTCAAGGTGGACGAAAACACCAACACGCGCATCAAGTTCGATCGCAACGCCATCTCGACGGTGATTGAAGAAAAGAGCGAGTAATCGCCTCACGCGTCCGCTGCCTGCAGGCTGTGGTGGCCTGGGCATCTTTCGACCGACTGACCCTCCTTTCGATCTGATCCACCATGAAGCAATATCCTTACTGGAAGCCGGCGCTGATCATTCTGGTCATCCTCCTCAGCGCCCTGTTGGTATACCCCCCGGCCAAGAAGCTCAAGCCCGGCCTGGATCTGGCAGGCGGAACCATCCTGCTCTATCAGGTGGACGTTCCTGAAGATGCCCAGAGCGAAGCCGTGGTGGAACAGACCATCGCTGCCCTGCGCAAGCGTGTTGACCCCAACGGCGTGCGCAACCTCGTCTGGCGTCCGGTGGCGGGCAACCGCATCGAAATCCAGATGGCGATGCCCTCGGCCGAGACCAAGAAGCTCCGCCAGGCCTACATCGACGCCCGCGAAGAACTGGCCAATGGCAACATCTCGCGTGGTCAGATCGCCGCAGTGGTCCGCCTCGATAACCCCGAAGCCCGCGCTGCTGCCATCGCCAACCTGGCCAAAGGCAACGCCCTTCGCACCGAAGCGCTGAACCACATCGTCACCGCCCACGACCAGCTGCAGAAGGCCCGTCAGGCTTATGACGAGTACAACCTGCAGCTCAAGCAGGCCGAAGAAGCCCTGCAGAAGATTCCTGCAGACGCCAAGGATGCTCGCGAAGAAAACACAAAGCATCAGCAGGAACTGCTTGCCGGCTTCGTGCCCGTGACCCGCGCCTACAACCAGGCCACCCGTGCCTACAACCAGGCGGTCGACAAGCTGCTGGCCACCAACATCGATCCCGGCCAGCTCGATCGCATCCTCAACCTCCCCCCTGCCCCCACCAAGGGCAAGCTCGCTGCAGATGCGGCGAAGAACGTCAACTACTTTGAACCTGCTCTGGCCAAGCTCAAGCAGGAACAGCCTGACCGTGTGCAGGACATCGAAAAGGTTGTCACGGCCTACCAGAACTACAGCAAGGACAAGGGTGCTCTGGATGACCCCAACGACCTGATCGCCCTGCTGCGTGGCTCTGGCGTGCTGGAATTCCGCATCGCTGCCAGCCGGAACCTGCCTGATGGCGATGAATACCGCCGCCAGCTGTCTGAACGTGGCCCGCGTGGTGGTGACCAGCCTTTCCGCTGGTTCCGCATCGACGATCCCTCTTCCTTCGCTGACACGCCTTCCCAGCTTGAAGCGATGGAAGCAAGCCCGGAAGCTTACTTCTACAGCCGTGGCCTGATCGGCCAGCGCTACGCCGGTGACTACTACGTGCTGCTGTCCAACCAGCCTCAGAGCACCCTGACCAAGGACAAGCCAGGCTGGCAGCTCAACAGCGCCCGTGCTCAGGGCGACCAGAACGGCTTCCCTGCGGTGGGCTTCTACCTCAACGATCAGGGTGGCCAGTACATGAGCCAGCTCACCGGCAGCCATGTGGGCCAGCCGATGGCCATCGTGCTCGACGGCCGCGTGATCTCCACCCCCACCATCAACGACCGTATCGGCAGCAGTGGCATCATCACCGGTGGCGGCAGTGGCTTCTCCCAGAAGGAACTGCAGTACATGGTGCGTACGCTCAACGCCGGCTCGCTGTCGGCCCGCCTGAGTGAACAGCCCATCAGCATCAAGACCATCGGTCCCGGCCTGGGTCAGGACAACCTGCGTCACGGCATGCAGGCGGCCTACTGGGCCATGGGCCTGATCACGGCTGTGATGGTCATCTACTATTTCCACTGGGGTCTGGTGGCCATCATCGCCCTGGCGCTGAACATCCTCATCACGCTGGCTGCCATGAGCGCCCTGCAGGCGACCTTCACCCTGCCTGGCATCGCCGGTATCGTGCTGACCATCGGCATGGCCATCGACGCCAACGTGCTGATCCTCGAGCGCATCCGCGAAGAACTCGAACGCAAAGCCGATCTCAAGACCGCGCTGCGTCTGGGTTACGAAAAGGCCCTGTCGGCCATCGTCGACTCGAACATCACTTCGATCATCACCTGTGTCATTCTCTACTACACCGCGACCGCTGACGTGAAGGGCTTCGGCCTGACGCTGGGTCTGGGCATCGCTTCGTCGATGTTCACGGCTCTGTTCTTCACCCATGTGGTCAGCGAGTTGTATCTGCTGATCGTCAAGCCCAGGTCGGCTCCGATGCTGCCTCTGGTGTTCCCGGCCATCAGCCGGGCGCTGACCCCCAACATCAACTGGATTGCCCTGGCCAAGCCCGTCGTGGTGTTCAGCGTGATCCTCACCATCGCCAGTATTGGCGTGACGGCTTATCGTGGCGTGGACCTGCTGGATATCGAATTCCGCAGTGGTACGCAGATCAGCTTCGACATCAAGGAAAACCAGACGCTGAGCCTGGGCGAAGTCCGCAGCCGCCTCGACAAAGCCGCCGAGAAGGCTGGTATCCCCGAACTGGCAGGCAATCGCGCCTCGGTGGTCACGCTGGGTGACACCCAGGTCCGCGACACACAGGTTTACGCCGGCTCGTTCAGCATCTCGACGCTCAGCGAAGATTCCGCCCGTGTCAGCAATGCCATCAAGGACGCCTTTGCTGATGTGCTTGAAACGCAGCGTCCCATCAGCTTCACCGGCATTGATGCGGCTACGCTCAACGATGCTCCCATCAGCCCGGTGACCAACGCCACGCTCGGCGCGAACATCAACCGCCCCAGCGTGACGGATGATGTGACCGACGCCGTAGGCGGCGTGGTGGTGGTGCTGGAAAACCTCAGCCCCCCTGCCACGATCGAAGCTATTACCAGCCGCGTTCAGCAGGTTCAGCTGCAGGCCGAGTATGCCGACCTGGGCTACCGCCCCTTCAAGGTCATCGGTCTGGACCTGGCCACCACGCAGGATGGTCCTTCGACCCTCTACAGCTCGGTGGCGGTGGTGGCACATGACAACTCCACCAACTACCTCGAAGATCCCCGCAGCTTCACCACGGATGAGCAGGGCCTGGCTGCCACCCAGTGGCAGATCGTCCGCACGGCCATGCAGATTGATACCAGCCTGGCAAGTGTGTCGAACTTCTCCAGCCAGGTGTCGCGCACCATGCAGCAGCAGGCCATCATCGCCATCGTGCTGAGCATGGTGACGATTCTGCTCTACGTCTGGGTGCGATTCGGCCGTCTGACCTATGGTCTGGGCGGCATCGTTGCCCTGATCCACGACGTGATCGTCACGCTGGGTCTGGTGGCCATGGCCGGCCTGATCTACAACACGCCGGTCGGCTCACTGCTGATGCTCAGCAACTTCAAGATCGACCTGGCGATGATCGCGGCGTTCCTGACGATCGTGGGCTTCTCGATCAACGATACGATCGTGATCTTCGACCGTATCCGCGAAAACCGCGGCCGCCTGTCGTACGCCAGCGTTCAGGTGATCAATGACTCGATCAACCAGACGCTCAGCCGAACGATCATGACCAACGGCACGACGCTGATCTCGGCCCTGTCGCTCTACGTTCTGGGCGGCGACGGCGTGCACGGCTTCGCCTTCGCGATGATCATCGGCTGCATCGTGGGCAGCTACAGCACCATCTTCATCGCGTCCCCGATGCTGCTGTTCGTCAAGGTTGAAGAACCCAGGACCGAAACCAGCAACGAAGCTCCCACCGCTGACGCGACGGCCTGAGTCGATTCTGATTACGAGAGTTCAAAGCCCAACCCGCAGGGGTTGGGCTTTTTTTGTTGGTGTGGAAGGGGGATGGTTGTCTGGACAGTTGTGCTTGGATCGAGATTGAGTGGAAGATTCGGAGAAGACCCAGCCGTGCAACGGCTGGGCTTTGGGGGGAGGGAGGTCTGGGGAGATGTGTTCCATTCAAGTTATCTCCCATTCGTCATCCACCTCAAAGCCCAGGCATTGCATGCCTGGGTCCATTCCCAATCCAAGCAAACTCCCCCAACAAAAAAACACGCGGCGCATTCACGCCGCGTGTCTTCTTCATTTCAATCGATCTCAATCGCTTACGGCATGGAGGTCGTTTCCTCTGCCGGCTGAGTCTGGCTTGCCTTAAGTTCCAGTTCACCGGTCGAACCCAGCTGCGCGGCATGGATGAGCTTGTCACCATCCAGCGGCTGGTTGGAAATCACCACCACCACCGGTCGCTGCAGATACTTCCGGGCGACATGCTGCAGATAGCCTGCGGTCATGTTACGCACCTGCATTTCAAACTGGCGTGATGCATCATCACCCAGCTCGTACAGTTCATTGAGCGCGGCGTCCGTCGCCAGATCGCCGTTAGACTGCTTGGACATGAACTCGGAGGTAAGCACTGCGGCTTTGGCGCGTTCAAGCGTCTGCTGATCCACTTCCGTTTCACGCAGTCGCGCAATGACTTTAGCGGAACGCTCCACCGCTTCCACGGCTGTCGTCGCCTGGGTGTTGAACAACGCAGTCAGATAACCGGGGACGATGCCCGACACCTGACCAGCCCCCACTGCGTACACCAGCCCCGGACCACGGCCGCGAAGCTCCTGCTCCAGCCAGCCCGTGGGGAAGTTGCTGAGTACCTTCGACAGCACGGCCATGCCTGCAAAGTCAGGATGCTTGCGATCCGGCCCCGGGCCATAGCCAAACTGAACGGCGACCATCGGCTTACGCGTGTTGTACTCATACACACCCGCCTGAGGCTCAGGTGGCAGATGCACTTCAAAAGGAACTCTGGCATGCGTGGGCATCTGGCCAAAGTGCTTCTCGACTTCCGCCAGCGCCTCCTGCGGATTCACATCACCGACAATCACCACCACGCTCTGGCTGGCCGAGAGGCGATCGAAATGATACTCCGCCAGCTTTTCAGGCGTAAGCGAGGCCACCACTTCGCGGCGACCAAGCGGAGTCTGCGACCACGGATAATCCGGGCCGAAGTAGGCCATGCGGAATCGGCTGCGAAGCTCATTGCCCCAGCTGTCGTTCTGACGATCAATCGCGGCCAGCAGACGCGACTGCATGCGGCTCCACTCATCCTGCGGGAAGGAGGGATTGAGCGTGACGTCAGCCATCAGGTCCAGCACGGTCTTCCAGTCATCTCTCAGTGCAAGCGCCGAAACGTAGAACGTGTTGTTCCCGCAGGCCGGATCGATGGTCGCCCCAAGGTCTTCAATCTGCGTGGCGATTTCCTGAGCCGATCGCGTTGTCGTACCACGCATCAGCATGGCCGCTGTCGCATTGGCAACGCCTTCCTGCCCCGGGGTTTCACCGAGCAGGCCGCCAAGCTGATACATCTGGATCGACACTGCAGGAATCTGCGTCGAGCGGCGGATAAGCACACGCAGGCCATTTGGCAGAACATAACGACGCAGCGGCTCAAGCACGATGGCACTGTTCTGCTGACGCGCTGAAGGGCGCAGCTGGGCATAACGCGTGGCGATGGCGGCGTTGTCGAGATTCACCGGCTCGGAGCTGAAGGTCACCTGCGGATCAGCCGGCCGAGCCAGAGGAGCCGTTGCTTCGCTGCTGGTGCGAGGAAGCAGCGTAATGGTCATCAGACGCTCATCGGCGAGCATCGCCCGGGCTGCATCCTGCAGGTCCTGAGCCGTGAGCGATTCAATGGCTTCAACATATCGGCTGCTGTAGTCGGGATCGCCCATGCCAATCAGATCGCGGGCCATGCGCGAAGCCAGCCCCTGAGCGGTCTGCGATCGGTAGACCAGCCCGGCCATCTGCAGTCGCTTGGCGCGAGCCAGTTCTTCAGGTGTCACGCCTTCCTGAGCGATCAGGTGAACCTGCTCAAGGATCTGAGCCTTGGCGTTGGCCACGGCCTGATTGAGGCGCTGCTTTTCCTGTTCAGGCGTGAGTGAAACGTCCTTCTCCAACGGCGGAAGCGAGATGGTGCTGTCGATCCCGAAGAAGCCCTGGCCCCACGAGAAGCTCAGGTTGTAGGCGTCAATGGCATTCACTGCCCCCTTCTGGTCGCGCACGATGCGAGGCAGTCTGCTCGATTCCCCGCCACCCAGAATGAGGGCCAGCAGGTCAAGGGCGTAGTCATGCTCCTCCGCCAGCCGCGTGCCCGGCCAGGCCAGTCGCATGCGAGGCTGCTGAATCGCCGCTTCGCCCGAAAGCTCACGCGGACTGGTCGCCACCGGCTCCAGAGGCAGCGAAAGTTCAGGCAGTTTGCCAGGTTTAGCATTAGCCCAGAGTCGGGTGATCTGATCGGCGATGGCCTGCTTGTCCACGTCCCCTACCACTACAAAGACCATGTTATTGGGGACATACATACGGCGGTAGAACGCGTAAATCTCGTCACGCGTCACCTTGAGGAATTCATCGAGATACCCGATGGTCGGGTGACGCGCCGGGTGCACCTGGAAACGGGCCTGCTGAGTCAGCTTCCAGAACAGACGTTCAGGGCTGCCTTCACCATGCTCGAATTCACGCTGGATAACCTGGCGTTCACGTTCATACTCCTCCTGCTTGATCACGCTGTTCTGCATCCAGTCGGAAAGCAGATCCACCGCAGTGGAGGCATATGGAGACGTGGTATTGATGTAGTAATGCACGTTATCCAGGCCGGTGGCGGCGTTGGTCTGCGCACCGATCTGGCCCAGCAGGTGATTGTTTTCCTCTTCGCTGCGCGTGCTGGTGCTGCCACCTGAAAGCAGATGTTCGAGGAAGTGCGACAGCCCTGCGCCAACGTGCTCCTGTTCGTAGATGGAACCTGTCTTGACCCACACCTGCGCGGTGACCACCGGTGCAGTGCGCAGCTCCTGAACGATGACCAGCATGCCGTTGCTCAGCTGCAGCAGCAGCCTGTCGGGTCGACTTTGCAGCACTTGATACTCCTGTTGAGGACGCGATGCGGTTGTGGCTCCGTTGGCCGCTGATTCCTGCGACCAGGCCACACTGCCTCCCAGCAGGCTCGCACTGAGCCCGGCCGAGAGGGCCAGCATCCGCCACGGTTTGCTCTTCTTCATTGCATACTTCCTTGTAACGATAGGCCTGACTTGCGTCAGTATTCCCAGATCAACAGATCATAACCCGGGACAGGATGCCATTCAGCAGACAATGACGGGTTCCTGCGCCATAGAATGGACTCTCGCTTGCCCATCACCGCGGCCCTGGGCGAAGAGCATCTCGATTAATCAATAAAAAAGGAACGCCCGATGAGAGCGTTCCCGATGGCAGTCACATGAAAGTTGTTGCGGCCGATGGTTCAGGAATCGTATCCCTTGCTCGCAAACGCCGCGGCGAAGAGGTCTTCATCCACATCCGCAGGCAGCGATCGGCCGGTGGCGTAGTTATAAAGCAGCGCCTTGAACACGCCATCTGCTGCACTGGAAAAGACGGCGAAGAGTACCAGCGCCACCACGCCTGCGCCCGCCAGAATCAGGCCAAGGGTCACCATCTCGCCCATCATCATCACCACACCAATGACGATCACCAGGATCAGGGGCAGCGCGAGCAGGAAGTTGACGGCTCCCATCGCCACATTACCCACCAGCTGTTCGCCCCAGGTTTCGCGGATGGTACCAAAGGATCGCTTGATCGCTTTGAATGGCCCCACGCCTTCCACGCAGAGCACGGGGACGACGAAGTAGGTGATGACCGCCCAGCCAGTGCCAAGCACCACAGCCATGATCTTGCCAATGACCTTCTGGCTTTCAAGGAACTTGATGAGCTGGCCCACCACGGCCGACACCAGCGCCCAGGCCGCAATCTGAGGCAGACGCTTGATCGCAATCGAGAACCCATAGCCAACGGTAGGTGCCTCGCCCGCAGTGACCTTCATCGTGCAGGCCGTCAGAGCGGTGTTAAAGAAGACGATCACGAAGTAATTGACGAAGTAGAACCCCAGCCCCAGCGCCATGTTGATGATGTTTTCCATCTGCTGGGCTTCGGGGCTGAGTTCCTCCCCACCACCAGCATCACCCGTAGCCACGCGATACATGAACACAGGCAGCAGGTAACTGGCCGACACAATGATGGCACAGATCCCCGACAGCACGGGGAAGATGGTGAGCATCTTGAAATCCCAGATGATGCCATAGCTCATCTTGATCAGCTGCCAGCCGGTGCTCATGCGATCAAAGAAGCCCGACTGCCCGCTGCTGACATAGCTGTGTCTGGGCCCATTGACTGGTCCGGTGGTGGCGCGAACCATGCCCCCGGTGGCTGTGGAAAGCTGCGTGTGTTCCTTGAAGTTGTACCCGCACTGCAGGCAGATGACCGCCGTGGGTTTGACAGCATGCTTGCACGAGGGGCAGTAACCTTCATTGGTCACGGCCGTAGACGCCGCAGGTTCCGGGGCCTGTGCCTTCGCCGACCTGGGCGATGGCGTCTTATGCAGCGACAGGGCATCGTCATCCATCGCCAGCGGGATGGTGTTGTCATCCTCCGCCAGGGCGGGCACGCTGATGGCCTGGCCGCACTTGCAGCGGACTTTCTTACCTGCGAACTTTTCCTGCCAGCCATATTCCCTATGGCAGTTCGGGCAGATGATTTTCCGGGATGCGTCGGACATGGGCAGACCTTTCAACTTGGGAACGTCTCCCCGGCATAGCAGACGGCCTGAGAGGGATTAAGGCCAACTATCAAAAAGACAGACCGATCGGCAAGCGGTGGCTGGTGGAATCTAATCTGTCATTTTAGGGGAAGGCTGCCGGCCGAGCGTCAGGACATTCCCTTAAGTCCGTGCATGGGCCAGACCTGCGAAAATGTCGCAACTGCGCCGCAAAACGGCTATAATGCGTGGCTCCTGCGGAATCCAGCAATATCGTCGGGATTCCGCCTTTTTATTCCATTGAGGAACGTCATGACCACTGTCTCTCAAGCTTCGGCCCGGGCATCCGCTGCCCATCCTGCCTCCAGCCCCAGCATCGCCATCGTCGGTGCCACCGGTGCGGTCGGCCAGGAATTCCTGAACGTCCTGGAACAGCGGAACTTCCCCTTCAGCAAACTCACCCTGCTGGCTTCGGCCCGCAGCGCTGGCAAGAAGCAGACGTTCAAAGGTAAGGAATACACCATCGAGGAGCTGACTGAAAACAGCTTCAAGGGTATTGATATCGCCCTGTTCTCGGCCGGTGGCTCGATCAGCAAGAAGTTCGGCCCCATCGCCCGTGATGCAGGTTGCATCGTCGTGGACAACTCCTCGGCGTTCCGCATGACCGCTGGCGTGCCGCTGGTGGTTCCGGAAGTCAACCCGCAGGACATGGCCGACATCAAACTCGGCAGTGGCAAGGGCGCCATCATCGCCAATCCCAACTGCTCGACCATCATCGCGCTGGTGGCCGTCACCCCGATCCACCGCGTGGCCACGGTCAAGCGCATGGTGGTGAGCACCTACCAGGCTGCCAGCGGCGCTGGCTACGCTGCCATGGTTGAACTTGAAGACCAGACCCGCGATGTGCTCGAGGGCAAGCCTGCCAAGCCACAGATCTTCCCCCAGCAGTACGCCTTCAACCTCTTCAGCCACAACTCGGGCATGCTCGACAATGGCTACAACGAGGAAGAAATGAAGCTGGTCAAGGAAACGCACAAGATCTGGAACGACAACTCGCCGCGCATCTCGGCGACCTGTGTGCGCGTTCCGGTCATGCGTGCTCACGCCGAGAGCATCATGCTCGAACTGGAAAAGCCGCTGACCGAAGAACAGGCCCGCGAGATTCTCTCCAAGGCTCCGGGCGTGTCGATCATCGACGATCGCGCCAACAACCGCTTCCCCACTCCGCTGGACGCTTCGGGCAAGGATGATGTCTACGTCGGCCGCATCCGTCACGACCTGAGCTTCCCGGATAACCGCGGCCTGTGTCTGTTCGTCTGTGGCGACCAGATCCGCAAGGGTGCGGCGCTCAACGCTATCCAGATCGCGGAAATGCTGATCAAGTAATCCGCATCCCAACGCATCAATCCCAGAACCACGAGTCACCACGACTCGTGGTTTTTTCATGAACTAAGGCTTCTTGAATGGCGTGCGATCGCGCATCATGGTATTGCTTTGACAGCGTTCCCCCTCTTCACTCATTCCCTTCCTCACAGGAGCAGACTGATGGCAGGCAAAAAGTATGTGGATGGTTTTGTCATCCCCGTCCCCAAGGACAACATCGCCGAGTACAAGAAAATCGCTACCAAAGCAGGCAAAGTCTGGATGGATCACGGTGCCCTGGCCTACTACGAATGCGTTGGCGACGACCTGGACACCGACTTCGGAACTTCCTTTCCCAAGCTGACCAAGCTCAAGCCTGATGAAACGGTCATCTTCGCCTGGATCGTCTACAAGTCCCGCAGCCATCGTGATAAGGTCAACGCCAAGGTCATGGCCGACCCGCGCATGACGGCCATGTCGAAACAGAAACCCCTGTTCAACATCAAGCGCATGTCCTATGGCGGGTTTAACTCACTGGTCGTCCTCTGATCAGTTCTCTCTTATTCACCCTTGCTGACATGGACATCGTCGGGAAAAAGCAGCCTGTATAATGGAATCCTCCTCTTTCCGGAGTCTTGCATGACACTGGCCGCTATTCTCAATCGCATTCAGTACACCGGCCCGCACGCACCCAATCTTGAGACGCTCACCACGCTGGCGCAGCAGTATCTCTACAGCGTTCCCTTTGAGAATCTGGATATTCATCTGGGCAGGCCCATCCGCATGGACCTGCCTTACCTGTTCGACAAGATCGTCACCCAGAGGCGAGGCGGATTCTGCTATGAAAGCAACATCCTCTTCGCCGATGTGCTCAGGCGCATGGGATTCGATGTCACGATCCTCTCGGCCCGCATGGTCTTTGGCGAAGTGGTGCTGCCTGAGTTTGTTCACGTCACACTGCTGGTGAAGCTCGACAAGCCTTATCTGGTAGATGTGGCCAACGGCCCATCATTCCGCAAACCCCTGCCGCTGGATGGCAGCGACACCGACACATGCGATGGCAAGGATTACATCGTCGGCCAGGATCAGAACGACTATGCCCTGTTCTTCCGGCGAAATGCAGACACACCGTGGGAGAAGCGGTTCCTGTTCACGCTCACTCCACGCTCGGTGTCTGACTTTGAGCCGATGTGTCATGAGACGCAGATTTCGCCGGAATCCTTCTTCGTACAGCATCGCCTGGCCACCATCGCCACGCCTACAGGCCGAAGAACGCTGGTGGATCAGAAATTCGCGCTGGAACATCTGGGCCAGCGCACCGAACAGCCCGTCACCAGCGAAGCGCAGTTTCATCAGCTGCTGCGTGAGCATCATGGCATCGACCTCAAGGGCGCATCGTTGAACTGGAAGCCCGTGGAGCCGCATCCACTGGTTGAAATCTGAGCCGGTTTGGCGGATATATGAATCTGTCCGCAGCAGCCTGTTTGTACAGGGAGAGCATAACGATGCCTGAGAATCCAATTCTGCAGAGAATGCTCGACCGCCTGTACGCTTCGCTCATGCGTGGTCCCAGTCTCAACGCCCGGCCGCACAACAGCAGACAGCGCATCGACCTGACACTCCTCGAACGCCTGGGCGACGGGTCCGCCAGTCAGATTCTCTCCTCACTGCTGGGCGAATCACAGACCGCGCAGATCAACGCCAGCATCAAAGCGCCGCCTGGCTTCAACGAGTTCAATTTCCGTCGCAGCCGATTCAAATCCGCTGCTCCTGAAACCGAAGGCGACAACCCTCCGCCATCTGACACTACCGATGATGCGCAGATTCGCGCTTACCAGGCTCAGCGTTCCCTGCTCACACGCCTGGGCACGCTCAGTGATGACGCCCGCACCTATGAGCAGGACACAGGCGTCAGTGTGCTGTCGGTGGGCTATCCCATCCTGAGCCTGCCCCCGGGTTTCATCGGCGGTGGGACGGGACGCATCCTCGCGCCGCTGGCGATGATCCCTGTCACGCTCACCGTCAGCACAGGCGTGCGGGCGGGTGTAACGCTGGCGTGTCGTGAACAGGGGCTTGATCGCGTGCAGCCCAATATTGCACTGATGGCCTGGCTGGAGCGGGAAACAAAAACACCAATCTCACTCGAAAACATCGGCGACGACGAAGGCCAGCGGCCACTCGAGGAAATCGCCCAGATCATTAAAACTGTGGCAGGCGTGCTGAATCTCTCTGTCTCCAATCTGGAACAGCTGGTCGATCCTGCCTTCGCATTGCTGGGGCCTGTTCCCAAAGTCGATGATCTGCCCAGCACGCCGGCGATTCTGCCCGGTGCGGTGCTGGGCCTGTTCCCTGTAAGCCAGCAGGGTCTGCTGCGCGACATGCGCGATCTGATCGCTGAGCCCAAACTCGAGGGCCCCATTCGTCCGTTTGTGGATGCCTCGGCCACGCTGGTGACGCAGGATCACGATACCCCTGATGCCAAATCCACCGAGCAGCATCGGCCTCGCGTATTTGCGGAAGAACGCTTCATCTCGCAGACCGATCCCTGCCAGGCTCAGACGGTGCGACTGGCCCGCACGGAAACGGGGCTGGTCATCCACGGCCCGCCGGGAACGGGTAAGAGCCAGACCATCGCCAACATCATCGGCGACTATCTTTCCAACGGGAAACGCGTGCTGTTCGTGTGCGACAAGCGCACCGCGCTGGATGTGGTGTACAACCGTCTGGAGCATCTGGGCCTGAGCAGGCTCTGTGCGCTGATTCACGATCCGCAGGCCGACCAGAAAGATCTGTACATGGCCGTGCGCAGCAGATTGGAGGAGTTGCCCAACTTCAACACATCTCCGCGTGCTGATGCTGCTATCGCCAAGATCGATGCTGAGCTGCAGACCATTCACGATGAACTGCTGGCCGTGCATCGTTCGCTCATGAGCGAGCAAGGCCAGTCGCCCAGCTTCCACGAGCAGATGGGCCAGTGGCTGGCTATCGAAGCTGTCGAAGTCGAAGGCTTCACGCCTCAGACGCTCACAGGCGTGACGATGAATGATGTAGAGCAGGCCCGCGCCGAGCTTGAAGTGATGTTCCGCCGGGCAAGGGAAATCAACCTGCCCACCAGTCCCTGGGTAAACGCTGCGGACATCCAGCTTGATGCCTATCTGGCTCGCAATCCCGATGATTTCCGCCAGCTATTGGCCAGCGCGGCTGAAGACGCCCGGGCTGCAGATGCCTCCCTGGATGATCGCATCCCTCCCTTCGATCTGCAGCAGCCTCTGATTCATCAGGGCCAGCAGCGCACCGCCCTTGGCAGTGAACTGGCGTGGCTTCATAGCGATGCCACGCCCGAACTGCTGGAGCAGTTGCGCACGTGGGATCCCGCAGTCATCAAGATCCGTCACACCAAGGTTCAGGAAGCTCAACCCTGGCTGCAGAGCATTGAGCAGTCGCCGCTGGATGCAGAGCTGTGGCTCAACGTGCGCGACAGCCTGCCTGCCACGCGGGTAATCAATCAGCAGCTTGGCGAAATAGACGACTATCTTGAAGCATCCAGTTCGTTCCTGGGGTTCCTGAAATTCAGCGCTAACCGCCAAGGCAAAGCCCTGCTGCGATCTTACGGCCTGTCCGCCACGCCTGACGATGCCAGACGACTCAAGACATTCCTCACCGGTCTGCGATCGCGTCTGCTCGCCCAGATGCTGCTTCAGGAATTCGCAGGCCAGCAGCCCAGTGCGACGCCATCACTGGCAACGGATGATGTGCTCACCAGGCAGCTCACTCTCTACACCCGCGGCCTGAGCGCCACCGCACAGGCCGACGCTCAGCCCACACTGGCCAATCGATGGCGCGAAGCACTCGGCGATACCACGAAGCGTCAGGCTCTCATCGCGGGTCTGGCTGCGAGCATGCCACGAGCTGAATCGCTGGTGAAACTGGAGACATCACTGGCCAATGTCGGCCTGTTTTCTGAATCGTGGCTCGGCCGGGCCTCGCAGGCGAGTCGCGAAGGCAGGCGCCTGTCTCCCACGCTTACCACACTGCAGGATCGCTTCAACGATCTGGAACATGTGCTTCGCATCAGTGCAGGCCTTCGCAAGCTCCCCCTGCCTCTGGGCCAGAGTGTGAAACAGCTGGCACTGGCCGGTGTGAATGATGAGCAGGCCCTGGCAATCATCACCCGCACGGTGCTGGGCAACGCACTTGTCCAGCGGGCTGCCAGTGATCCGGCATTGCGAGATCTGGACCCGCAGCGGTTGTCCCGTCACATGGACCGCTATCTGCAACTCGAGCACGACAAACGCAAGCATGTGATCGACGCGATCATCCACAACTGGACCACGCGCCAGAAGAATCGACTGCTGGCGACCACGGGTTCGCGCCTCAACAGTGAAGGGGCGAATCTGCGCAACCGCCTGTTCGTGCGAGGCAGACGGGCCATGCGACTACGACAGGTCATCGGCGTCGGCCAGGGCATGCCGGGGGGCGATCCTCTGTTCGACATGTGCCCGGTCTGGCTCGCCAGCCCTGAAACGGTCGCACAGGTCTTCCCACGTGAGCCCATCTTCGATGTGGTGATCTTCGACGAAGCCAGTCAGTGCAGGCTGGAAGAAGCTCTGCCCGTGCTGACGCGTGCCAGACGCGTGGTGATTGCGGGGGACCCCAAGCAGCTGCCTCCCACGCGATTCTTTGAAACATCGCTGGCCACCAGTGAGGATGATCCGATTGTCGATGAGCAGGATGTCTTTGAAGCCCAGCAGTCCGAAGTGGAAGACCTGCTGGCAGCAGCGCTGAATCTGCAGATTCAGGAAAGTTATCTCGACGTGCACTACCGCTCGCACAATGCGGACCTGATCGAGTTTTCCAACAAGCAGTTCTACAACAGCCGTCTGCAGCCGATCCCGGGCCATCCGCACAACATCTCGCTCACCCCGCCGATCGCGATGCATCGCGTCAACGGCGTGTATGAGGACCGCACGAATCCCGATGAGGCCCGGTACGTCTGCCAGCTGGTGAGTGAACTGCTTGATCAGAAGGATCCGCCTTCGATCGGCATCGCCACGTTCAACCTGGCGCAGCGTGATCTGATCGTAGAGCTGCTCGACGAGATGGCTTCACAGGACGCTGCATTTGGCCGACGACTGTCCGCCGCGCGTGAACGCCGGGGCAAGGGCTCGTTCGAAGGCCTGTTTGTCAAGAACCTTGAAAACGTTCAGGGCGATGAACGCGATCACATCATCATCTCCACCGGCTACGGCCCTACTGCGGAGGGGCGGTTCTTTAAGCGATTCGGCCCGCTGCGCATGGCGGGTGGTGGCAGGCGCCTCAACGTGCTGGTCACGCGTGCCCGTCAGAAGGTCCATCTGGTCACCTCTATCCCGCGTGAGGTTTACACTGCCAATGAGCCGCTGCCTCAGGGCGCTACGCCCAATGGCGTCTGGCTGCTCTTTGAATATCTGCGCTTCGCAGAGGAACTCGAGTTCCATTACGACCAGCTCCACAAGACCGATGGGCAGGGCCAGGCGCCGACGGAAGCTCTCGTCAAGGAAAATACGATCGAACCGGCGTCGTCCTTCGCCCTGGCGCTGAGCCATCGTCTGGCGCAGACCTACCGCATCGGCAGTCATGCGCACTGGGGCAACGAAGGCTTCTGCGTCGATGCGGCGTTGATGCATCCCTCCCGGCCCAATGGAGTTTCCATCGGCCTGCTGACCGACTTCAACCGTTTCCGTTTTGCGGAAGACTCCGTGGCGTGGGAGGTCTATCGCACGGCTATGCTCCAGTCGCAGGGCTGGGAGCTTCAACGCATCTGGTCCCCCATTTTCCTGCGTGACCCCACGCGCGTGTTTGACACCATCATGCGTGAACACCAGACCATTGCTTTGAAATCCAGCCCGCAGAGCTGAGGCTGACAGATACACCACCCCCTTCCCTTAACAGGATGCTTTCTTCATGAATCTGAATTCCGGGCGAATCGCCACATTCCTGCTTGCAGTTCTGCTGATGCTGCCTTCGCTGACCCTCGCACAGGACACCACTGACACCCAAGCAGCGGCCATCACGCATCTTGATACCCTGCGTGCCAGTGCGGAAAAACTGGAGGGACGAACAAAGCTGGATCGCCTGAGTGAACTGGCTGCTTTTGAAGTCCTCGCGGGCCGGACGATTCGCGCGCACCAGATCGAACGCACCCTGCAGAAGCATCTGGAAGCTACGCCCGACGATGACGCCGCACTGGCGGCTCTGGCCCGCACGCAGATTGCGCTGCGCCAGTGGGACAATGCCATCACCACGCTCAACAAGAGCTCAAAGTCAGCTCGCCTGCTGCCGCTCTATGAGGAGCTTCTGGTCGCCCTGGTGTATGCGGGCGACTTTGAAGGCGCACGCGCCAGAGCACGCATCATCATCCCCGACACGATGGACCGTGCCCGCGCGTATCAGCTGATGCTCATCGCCCTCACGGAGATGGGCCAGGCCGATCAGGCCATCGCCATGCTCAATGATACGTTCGATCTCATCGCAGCCTTCAGTAAGCATCGTGCCTATGTCGCCATGGCCCAGGTGCTGGTCAAGCAGCAGAAGCACGATCTGGCCCGCCAACTGATGTATGACATCTACACACTTTCCCGGCGGGAAAGTGTCGCTTCAACTCGCATCTCCCTGGCTGGCGAACTGGCTGAAGGCTTTGTCCTCGTGGGAGACCCTCAGACAGCTCGCAGGATGCTGAGCGAAGCCGAGCAGGATCTGACGCAGATCGACGCTGAGAAGAATGCCTACCAGTACAACGGCTCTCTGGCTGCCCTGGCCATCGGCTGGGCACAGCTGGGCGAGATTGACAAAGCCAGGTCACTGCATGACCAGCTGACGAGCAGTAGCGACAAGAACAAGGCCGCCAAGGCCATCACCCATGCACTTGTTCGTGCCCGCAAACTGCAGGAAGCCAGCGACTATGGCAAGCAGAACAATCAAGTGTCTGATACCGAATTCGTCAAAATGGACATCGCAGAAAGACTGAAGATCCGCGATTTCACCGGGGCCATCATGCGTTTCAAACAACTGAACCCTTACGATTTCAGCCGTTCCACGATCGCCCGCAACATCGCCTATCGCATGACGGAAGCAGGCAATCATCAGCTGCTTGAAGACTTCATCTACACGCTGCCTGAAGGGGAGAAGGACATCGCCTATCTGGGCATTCTCGATTACCAGCTCCGACGTTATTGATTCCACCTTCATCACACGGTTCTGCAGGGAGGAAACCGCATGGCAAGATGGCTGCGTTTCTACCAGCGTCTTTCACGCAAGCTGGGGTTCCGGGCAACGCTCTACTGCGTGATGGGTGTCCTGGCCGCACTGGTGGCCAAAGCCATCGGGCCTTATATCTCCGAAGATTTTTCCAGCAACATCGGCGCTGAAGCGGTCGATGAGATTCTGGTCATCATCGCCTCGAGCATGCTGGCGGTGACCACATTCTCTCTGAGCACGATGGTAGCGGCGACCTCTGCGGCGTCGAACAGCGCCACACCTCGCGCATCAAAACTGTTGATTGAAGACTCCACCGCGCAGCGTGCACTCTCAACGTTTCTCGGGGCATTCCTCTTCAGTCTGGTGGGGCTGATCGCACTGAAGACCAACTTTTATGGCCCGGGCGGCCGACTCGTGCTGTTCCTGGCCACACTGGTCGTGATCACCATCATCGTGGTGACGCTGCTGCGATGGATTGCTCACCTCTCTCGCCTGGGCAGGCTCGGCGAAACCATCGAGCGCGTGGAAGCCGCGGCGATTGAATCCATCGTGGCCTATCAGCAGAACCCGGCGATGGGTGGCAAGCTGTTCGATGAGCCCCCGGCTGATGCGATTCCAGTCTATGTCAGCCAGATTGGTTACATCGAACATCTGGAGATGTCCGAACTTAACAGCGCCGCCGAAGCGATTAATAGCGAGATCTACATGATGATGAGGCCAGGCGGCTTCTGCGTGCCCGGTCGACCGGTGGCGTATATCAAACCCACCGATCCAAACGTGAAAAAGATCGACGATGAGTTCCAGCAGACCATCTGTGATGCGCTGAATATCGCCGACAGCCGCACGTTTGAAGACGATCCCCGCTTCGGGCTGATTGTGCTCTGTGAAATCAGTTCACGGGCGTTGTCACCGGCCGTCAACGATCCAGGCACGGCCATTGATGTCCTCAACAAGCTTACGCGCGTCCTGTCCCACGCCGTCCCCATTGAGAAATCACAGGAGGAAGAGGAAAAAGCCGTCGATTACCCACGCGTGCATGTCAGGCCCATCCGCATTTCCGATCTGCTTGAAGATGCGTTCCTGCCTCTGACACGCGATGGCGCCGGGATGATTGAAGTGGGCATCAAGATTCAGAAAACGTGCGCAGCGCTCGGATCGCTGCATCCCGCCTTCCGCACACCTGCGATGGAGATGTCACGCACTGCGCTCGAGCGAGCGATGCAGGTACTGACCTATGAGGGGGACAAGCAGCGTCTTGAGGAGGAAGCAGTTGCGGTGCGCGAAACGCTCAGCCGATTTCATGACTCACCCTGCCCCACCATGCTGGTGTAAGGCACAGACCAGAATCAGACGCTCACCGACTGCTGATGCATGCGACGATAGGCCGTGGGTGTCATGCCTGTCTTGCGTTTGAAGTAGCGACAGAAGTATCCCACATCTCCCAACCCGGTCTGGCTGGCGATCCACGCGATCTTGCCCGAACTGGCCGCCAACAGGTCGCAGGCCACAGCCAGCCGCCTCTGCTCTACCAGGGTCTGAAAGCTGCAGCCTGTCAGCTGGCGCACCAGGTGGCTCGTCCGTGAAGGTGACAACGCCAGGACCTGCGCCAATCCCACCAGGGTCGGCCCGGTGGACAGATGCTCGCGGATGTACTGCTCCACCTGCCCTCGTCGGCCAGTGGAGTCCTGCTGGCGGCTGGCATCCAGGCGGGAAAGAATCTCCAGCAGATAACACCGCAGCAGCACGGCCATGTCCGCAATCTGCTTCACTCGCTCATCACTCAGGACAGGCAGCTCGGTCGGCCCCATATGAGCGCGAGCCTGTCGGCGGAACTGCCCCAGAAAGATCACCGCTACCAGAATGCCCTGGCTCCAGACGGGCACGAGAATTTCGTCTGCCCCGGCGTAACAGGTTCGCACCACCGGGCGATCCATCGGCAGACAGCCCACCACAGGCAGCACCTGAAGCGGATACGACCCGCTCTGAGGCTCTGCGGCCCTCTGCCCTCCCTCAGCCCCCAGGAACAGGTCTGACACATCCCCCCGGTCATCACGCATGCATAACGCCAGCTGCTTATCCTTCTGCCTCATGCAGAAAGGCGAGTGGTGGAGCCCGAATGCATTGCCATCGGTCAGCCTCTGGTTCCCCGCCCCCTTCCAGCGGTTGGACATCTGCCGCAGACAAATATCCAGCCCGACCATCTGCTCGAAGGATTGAAACAGGGCCTGAACTTCGTCTTGAATTCGAGCTTTTGCGCTTATCATGTTGATACCAGCATCAAAGTACAATAAATCAGCGATCTTATCCATCGAAAAATGGCCCCGGCCGGGGTATTGTGAGTGTGGATCCTTCTTTCATTCAGGATGCAGGAAAGTCTATGTCGCAATCGACTTACAGCCCGGTGTTTGATGTGGTGTTCGATGTGGCGGTGCTCGGCTCAGGCTTTGCGGGGTTCGCCGCGGCCTGTCAGCTTAAGCAGCAGGGTCTGAAGGTGGTCCTCATCGGCCCACGTGGTGACCTGCTGTGGGAAGCCGGCCGCGCTTTCCACACCGAAGCCGGTGACAGCTCGCACCCGCTCTGGCAGCAGATGCTCAGCAACCTGGCTGAGCATATGGAAGTGCCCCCCGCCACTACCGAAGGGGCAACATGGGTGGATGGCGCCCTGGCAGAAGTCTGGGCGTCGCAGCATGTTCTGGCCCAGAAGCTTGATGTGCTCTATTACGCTCACCCTGTGGCCACGCAGACCCGCGAAGGCTGCCTGGAAGCCATCCTCGTGGCAACCAAGACGGGCCTGCGCCGCGTCATCGCTCGCCAGTGGATCGACGCCACCGAAGAAGGCCAGCTGCTTTCGCTGACCGATCACAGCTTCAAGGCTACGCAGCCCACCACTTACCAGGCCACGCTGTTCTTCCAGCGGGCCAATTGGGATGACCTGCCCCAGGCCGACCAGTTCCAGCTCACGGCCTGGCCTACGCAGCGCAGCCTGACTATCGCCCTTCCCGCAGCCGACGTGCAGGCAGGCAAGTGGCGCAAGCATGTGATTGCCTCGCTCGATGATCTGGCCAGCCAGATCGGCGATGCAGTGGGCAATATGTCCGTCAGCCATCTGACGATCGAGCCCATCGGTGTCTACAGCCCTGCCGATGCTTCGCTGCGCAAGCCGTCGCTTCGCAACGTGGCGCTGGCCTGCCCGGCCCTGACGTCACAGGAAATCGATACCCTGGCCCAGCGTTTCGAGCTGGGGATCAAAGCCGCAGAATCGCTCTCCAAGCTCATCGTGCACGAGCCGCCGGCCAATCTGATCGGCCAGCCCATTCAGACCCCTGCGCCTTACCAGACGCTGACAGCCGAAGTGGGCATCGCGGGTTTGGGAACCGGCGGCGTGGTGGCAGCCCTGGCCGCCCGCAAGGTCGGCGCCAGCGTGCTGGCCATTGAGCCGATGACCTTCACCGGTGGCATCGGGACCGGCGGCGGCATTCACTCGTACTACTACGGCGTGGCAGGCGGTCTGCAGCATCTGCTCGACCAGACTACCCGCGAGTTCCAGATTCGCTACAACCGCGAAACGGGTCAGGGCCTGCTGGGTGACGGCCGATTCAACCCCTGGGCCAAGATGATCGCCCTGGAACACCTGCTCGAAGAATATCAGGTCTCCATCGTCTATAACGCCCTGCTCTTCAGCGTGGAAATGCAGGGCAGCAAGGTGACCGCTGCTCTGGTGGCGACGCCGCAGGGTGTCGTCCGCATCCAGGCCAGTGCCTGGGTTGATGGCACGGGCGACGGCGACCTGTGCGAACTGGCGGGCGCTTCCTTCGTGCTCGGCCGCGAGGGCGATGGTCTGCTGCATGCCTACTCGCAGTCGTCGGGCATTCTCGATGACCGCACCGGCCGGCCTCGCATGGGCATCGTCAACTACGACGCAGGCTTCTGCGATCCGACCGACACGCTCGACCTCACCCGCGCCCGACTCGTAGGTATCAGCCAGTACTGGCGCCCCTTGGTCTACGCCAACAACAGCCGCCCGACCTACATCGCCCCGGCCATCGGGCTGCGTCAGGGCAGGCAGATTGACACGCTCTACACCCTCTCCCTCGACGACCATCTCAACTACAAGCGCTTCGATGACGCCATCGGCTTCACCGGCTGTCACTACGACAACCACGCCACCGACTACGAATTTGAAAGCGACGATGCCTTCTTCTGGGTCTGGGTGGTTCGAGGCTGGCACAAGGCCTACGCATGTGACATGCCCTACGGCATGATCGTTCCCAAGGGTGTCGACAACGTCTGGATCGGCTCACGCTGCTTTGGCGTGTCGATCGATGCCCACCACTCCTGCCGCATGCAGCGCGACGTCCAGCGTGCGGGTGAAGCCGCTGGCTTCGCCGCGGCCATTGGTGCGAAGCACAACGTCGCCGCCGACAAGCTGCCCTACGAGCTGCTGCGTCCCTGGCTGACGGAAACCGGCGCTCTGGAACGCAGCCAGCGTCAGTACAACCCGGACATGGGTTACAGCATGCCTTTCCTCGACGCCAGCGACGAAGCTCTGGCTGCGAAAAAAGCCGAAGCCCTGGCCGCGCTGGAAGCAGGCAAGCCCGATCCGGGCATCTGGTGGCTCTATCGTCACCCCCAGCACGTGCGTGAAGACGTCAGGCAGCGCCTGAACCACGAAAACCCGCTGGTCAGCTGGCTGGCCACGGGCCTGCTGGCCATGTGGAACGATCCTGCAGCAGAAGCCCAGCTGATTCAGAGGATCGAATCGCTGGACTACGGCTATGTCGACCCCAACGCCAATGTCGTTCCCGCAACTGGCACCACGCCTCCGCCCAAACAGCCTGAACCTTTGACCAACAACCGTCTGGTCCCCAACTGGCTCAGCGCGGTGGGCCTGCTTCGCGTGTGCGGCTCTGCGGCCTGCCTGCCCACGCTGCAGAAGCTCGTGGACAAGCCAGTGCATGGCATCAACACGCTGACCACGCTGTCGCTGACACTCGAAAGGCTGGCGAGCAGGCTTGATGCCTCCTACGCATCGCAGATTGAAGACATGCTCACCCGCATGGCCCAGATCCGCGTGGTGGGGACATGGGACTACTCGCAGCGCAAAGCCGGCGCCTACAGCGAACTGGCCATCCGAGGACAGTTTGATGACCCGGCCAAGGCTCCGAACGTCAATCCTTACGCTCGTGCGGAAGTGGACAACACCTGGCAGCTCCACCTGGCCATCGCCCGTGCCCGCAAGGCCTGGAATCTGGAGCCTCATGCTCAGGCACTGGCCTACCTCAGCGACAGCCGCGCTCTGGTGCGTCGCGCCATCGCCCAGGCCATCAGCCCCGCCCCTGCAACCTCGCAGCGAGCCTGATCAACGCCATCCCATTGGCAAATAAAAAACGCCCCTTCCATCTGGAGGGGGCGTTTTCATTTCCAACGTTTCACAAAACCCTGACGTATCTTCCCGCTCAAAGCCCAGGTCCACCGGACATGGGTCTTCACTCAAAGGTCGCTCAGGTCTTGAAACTCAGCGCGGGCTGAACGGATGCTTCGCCGTATCTTTCTGCTGGACCACTTCATCCACCGAAGGCTCATTCTTCAGGGCACGCGCGATAGCCATCTTGGTGGCTTCGTAGTTGTACTGGTAGATCTTGTTGTCATCCTCGGCCTGCCAGTGAATGAACACGCCGCAGACGATGACGTAGTCTTCGGCTTTGCCCTTGGGGATGACGCCTTCCGCCACGGAGTCAGCCACAGCTTTGGCGACGGCAGCCTGAGCCGGGCCGAACATCTGCACGGCCTGCTTGGCGCCCTTGATGGTCACCTTGGTCACCATCACCGTCGCGGGCTTGACCGCCAGATTCGGCGTGAGCACGGCCAGCAGGTTGGAGTGACCGGCCTTCTGATCCGCCAGAGCATTGGCAAAGGCAATCCCCACTGGACCAGCTTTGTCGCCGATCAGCAGATCGATATGCGCCACTTCGTTACCCTCACCCACCAGAGCTTCGCCGATGAACATGGACATGACCTTCTCCTGAACAATAGCATGATTGACAGGACAGGCAGGCTTCCTGACCTGCCAATCCACCAGCCCATTGGCTGGGGTAGTCCCTTGGTACAACCTGTGTTGTAACGGCCGACTCCCCCCCACGCAACATAATGCTTTCCCTCTGTCAGACCCGAAATTTCCCACAACTTTTTCCGCTCACTTCGGATTTGACACAGACCGCATTGTTTAAGACCATACATATCTGCCCAACACCCTGGAGAGGTGGCCGAGCGGCTGAAGGCAACGGTTTGCTAAATCGTCGTAGGGGGAATACCCCCTACCGCGGGTTCGAATCCCGCCCTCTCCGTTGAAAAAGATGACTTCTGCCCGTCAGATCATCTCAATCGACTAAAAAAGCCCCGACTGCTCGGGGCTTTTTGCGTTTCAGAATCAAGCTCACTGCAATCCAGCCTGTCCGTTTCTTCCTGACAAGCGCTAACTAGCTTCTGACAGTTCCGCCTCATGAAAGAAGACAGCCAGCATCATCTGACGCCGGCTGTCTCGGGTTACACCTGTCAGGCTGAGCCGAGCCTGATGTGGGTTATGGTGTACTGGCCAGAGTCTGAATAACACGCTGACGCATCGCATCGAGATTGTCGGCGTTGTACTGGGTCATGACTTCGCTGTAGACCCTGGGCGATTTAGCCTTGAGCTGATCAAGCAGCGCGAAATCTTCGATGCCTTCTCGCCAGGCCTCCCAGCGTTTGGAGGGTGTCAGTTCCTCTGGATC
>Ga0182792_1000726_pt1 | contig 29395 bp, 31 predicted proteins | sample Passage237B_FD_130497 | JGI IMG/M metagenome (GOLD analysis project Ga0182792, IMG submission 130497) | Cellulose adapted compost microbial communities from Newby Island Compost Facility, Milpitas, CA, USA - Passage2 37B (version 2) (version 2) ...
CGCGCCCCTGCAAGCCCAGAAACTCGAGGCCATCGGCAAGCTGACCGGCGGCGTCGCCCATGACTTCAACAATCTGCTGACCGTGGTGATCGGCAGCCTCGAACTGCTGCGCCGCTACCTGCCTGCCGGCGATCCGCGCATTGCCCGCCTGCTGGACAATGCCATGCAGGGTGCACAGCGCGGCGCCACCCTGACGCAACGCATGCTGGCGTTCGCGCGGCGGCAGGAACTGAACCTGCAGCCGGTGGACCTGATCGAGCTGACGCGCGGCATGCGCGACCTGCTGCAGCGCTCCATGGGTCCACAGATCGCGATCGAGACACGCTTCCCGCTGACGCTGGACAACGTCCAGGCCGATGCCAACCAGCTCGAGACGGCACTGCTCAATCTGGCGGTGAACGCGGGCGATGCCATGCCCCAGGGCGGTACGTTGACCATCTCCGCACGCAACGAGAACGTCCCGGCCGACCCGAGCCTGCCCGCCGGCCGGTACGTGCGGCTGATCGTCCAGGACACGGGAGAAGGCATGGATCAGGCCACGTTGGCCCGTGCGACGGAACCGTTCTTCACCACCAAGGGCATCGGAAAGGGAACCGGACTGGGTCTGTCCATGGTGCAGGGCATGACGGAGCAGCTCGGCGGCAAACTCGTCCTGCAGAGCCGTCCCGCCGAAGGAACGTCGGTCGAGTTGTGGTTGCCCTCTGCTGCGTCACCCGACGCAGCCCAGGAGGAGGAACCGGACGCGGCACCGTTGCCGGCGAGTCCGCCTCTCAAGGTGCTCGCGGTCGATGACGACATGCTTGTCCTGACGAACACGCGGGCCATGCTGGAGGATCTCGGCCATGCCGTCCTTGTCGCGACTTCGGGCCAGCAGGCACTGGCACTTCTCGAACGGACGCCCGGAATCGAGCTGGTGATCACCGATCATGCCATGCCGAGGATGACCGGGGCCGAGTTGCTCACGACGATTGCCCACCGCCATCCGCGAATGCCGGTCATCCTGGCGTCCGGATTCGCCGAACTGCCGCCCGGGACGGAAGCGGGCGAAACACGCCTTGCGAAGCCCTACGACCAACAGGCCCTTGCCCATGCGATCGCGAACGCGCTGGCCCCGTTCGAATACGAATAGGTATCCAGCTCGCCGCCGGACCGTTGTTGAGGCATGGTCGCAGGCAAAGCACGGAGGACACCATGGCGGACCTGTTTCCGACGACCGAAGAGGCCATCAAGGACCAGCAGAAGGATCAGGCGGCAGCGGGAAAGATCAGCATCGTCAGCCACCTTGGACCGGATTCCTTCCAGCCCGATGGACTGCGCCCGTTCTTCGAATACCGGAGACTGGGCCTGGAGGAGCTGACGGACGGCAGAGTCGGGGCGCATGTCATTCGCGCCAAGCCAGGTCAGCATCCCGACGCGCCGCCCCATGCCCATGCGCTCGACTTCCAGTTCATCTATGTCCTGAAGGGCTGGGCCATCTTCGAGTACGAAGGCTACGGCGAGCATCGGCTGGAAGTCGGATCGACGGTCTACCAGCCGCCGGGAATCAAGCACAAGGAGATCGCCCATTCGGACGACTTCGAAGTGCTCGAGATCACGATGCCGGCGGATTTCGAAACCCGCATCGCCGAGCAGTGACCGATGTCCGGCGTCACTTGATCCTGCAGCATTCGCGGCATTGCTGAAGAATGCGTTGGATGCGATTGTGACGGCATGAATCGTCGTGTCGTTCTTTTCTTCGCCTTCGTTCCGTTCCTTTCTCCTCCCGTCCGGGCGCAGTCGGCCGAACCGTTGCCGCCGATGTCCACAATTACTTTCGCCCCTGGCACCCGGACTTCCGACGTGAAAGGCCATCTGTCGCCGGGCGGCCGCTTCCCCTACTACGTCGCAGCGAAGGCAGGTCAGACCCTGACCGTGTCGGCGAGTTCCAGCGCCGGAACGGTCACCTTCCAGGTCTTCCACCCGGACGCCACCCTCACCCGTGCGCCCGACGGCATGGCCCTGGTTCGCGGTCGCACCCTGCCGGATGCAGGTCCGACCGACGATGCCCGAGCTTGGATCGGCGCGATTCCCAAGAATGGCAACTACTTGATCCTCGTCGGAATGGCGGTCAGTGCCCGCGCACCGGCGCCCTACACACTTACCGTCGCGCTTCAGTAGTTATTTGCACGGCAAGAGCGATAAAATCAGAGTCACGCCTTCGCGGACAGGCAGGTGAAGGACACCCTGCCACTAGTCATTGCGCCTCTAGTGCAAACAATGCATAAGGCAATGCGCCGCTATCTGGCGCCGCCGGTTAGCTTGGGGAAGGTGGGCGGCTGCTCGACTGTCGGTAGCAGGTGTGTGGAGTGCCGACGCGTCCGGGGTGGGCCGCGTCGGCATCTCACGTCACAGCGGCAGAAGGGGTGCGCGCACCTCCGCCACCGTCTCCCCTGATCAGACCTCTTGCTTTGGACATCCGGGCCGGGCGAACCTCGCGAGGTCATCGGCGTGGAGTGTGAATGCAATTCGGATGGCTTACGCTCGGCCTCTCGCCTTCGCCCGAGGAGGATGGCCGACGGATCGACGACCTTATCGAGCAGGCCTGTGCCGCGGAACGGCTTGGATTTGCCGACATCTGGCTGACGGAGCACTACTTCACCGGCGAGAGCGTGTATTGCGATTCGCTGATGTTCGCCGCGGCCCTTGCGATGAAGACCGAGCGGGTGCGCCTCGGCTTCGCGGTCGTGCAGATGCCATTTCACCATCCCGTGCGTCTGGCCGTTCAGCTCGCGCTGCTCGACAATCTCAGCAAGGGACGCATCGATGTCGGGATCGGGAAGGGTACCGCCTACAACGAATACGAGTTCGTCGGGCATGGCCTGCGCAGCCACGACAGCCGCGAGCGCATGGAAGAGGCCGTCGACATCATCGAGCGTGCCTGGCGCGAGGCACCGCTCGACTATGACGGGAAGTTCCACAAGGTCCACATTCCCGCCATCCGGCCGCGCCCGGTGCAGTTGCCCGGACCGCCCCTCTGGCGCTCGGTGATCTCACCTGGCTCCTTCCGGGAGTGCGGAAGGCTGGGCGTGCCGATCCTCACGGCCCGCCTGCCGGTCGAGCGGATCAAGGAGCGTTGGGCGGCCTACGAATCGGGCATCGACGAAGGGGGCCACGACGCGGCGAAGAAGGCGCGCCTCCTCGCCCAAACGGCCTTGTGGCGAAATGTCTACGTCGCCGAGTCCAACGCCCAGGCCGAAGACGAGCTGGCCAGTCTGCTGGCCGAGACGCGCGCCCACATGATGCACGTGCGCCAATCCTACAATCCCGCAGACTTCACGCCGGAACCGACCGCCCTGAACGCATGGACGGATGCCAAGGTCCCCGACTCCGAGGCCGTACCCTTCGTGATGCGCTCGGGCTCGCTTTACGGAACGCCCGCACGGGTACGGGAGCAGGTAGCGGAGCTGCGCGACGCCGGCGTTCGCCATCTGCTCTGCCAGACCGGCTTCGGCGCGATGGACCATGCCAGGACCATAGCGTCGATGCGCCGCCTCGGCGAACAGGTCATGCCTGCCTTCCGATCGTAGCGGGGATGGATCCGGCCCGTCAGCAGCCGCCGATGCGCTTGCCGCTCAGCACGCTCTTTCCCTTCACCGTCGTCCCCGCCTTGTCCGTGACGGTCAGTTGCCCCAGCCCCTCGTAGCTGTCGGGCTTGTAGTTCACCTCCGCCTCGGCGGTGACGCCGGGAAGCTCGTCGCTCGGCGGGCAGACAGTCCTTGCCTTGAAGATGCCGGGCTGCTTGGGACCGGGCGCGAAGGTGCAGCCATGCTTCTCGAAATCCGCAGGCGTTGGATAAAGCAGGCGCTCGAGAGTCGCCTCATTGGCCTTGATGCAGACCTGCTTGGACGTGGACGGCATGGGCTGCACGCCTTCGAGGGTGGTCTTGTCGGTGACCTCCCAAAGTCCGGCCTGGATGGCCGTCTGCGCGAGGGCGGAGGCCGCCGGCAAGACCGCGCAGAGTGCTACCGAAAGAAGAATGGGCTTCATCGTCTGAAAACTCTCCTGATGCGAGCCCAAGATGCCGCATAAAGCGCCAGCAGACCATCACCGAACACTGACCGCAGGCTACGGCGACTCGTGGCCAATTCGCGGCCCGGCAGGTTGGCTGGGAACCCAAGCTCGGTCAAAATCGTTGCAGGTCGAATGTCCAGCGCCCCGCTCCAGGGAGCCGCCATCCTCATCGTGGAGGACGAGGCTCCCATTGCACTCAATCTGGCCGCCGCCGTGCAGCGGGCCGGAGGAACAGTGATCGGCCCGGTCGCGACAGTTGCCGCAGCACAAGATGCCATGGCCGACAATCGGCTCGATGGCGCGTTGCTGGATATCCGCCTCAAGAACGAGACGTCCTTCCCCATAGCAGACGTGCTGGCCGTGCTCGACATCCCGTTCGTCTTCGTCAGCGGCCTGTCGAGCGCCCTGATGCCTTATCCGCATCGCGAACGACCGCTGTTCGACAAACCCTATCAGGCAGAAGAAGTCATCGCGGCGCTGGCAGGATTGGTCAAGGCACCGCAGCGGCCTGATCATCGAGCCAGCGACGTGCTCGCCTGAGGTCATCGAAGACCCTCATCGGCCGATCGGCCGCGGTCGCCGCGCCCAACATGCGCGCCGCCAGTTGCGCCTGTTCGCGGGAGGCTACGACGGCCAGAGAACCCACCACGCTCGTTCCGTGCTGTGCCCGGATCCGGCCTGCAGCGGCCAGGAGCTCGTCCGGAGTCATGGCCGACCTGGCGCGACTGCCGTCGAACAGCTTCTTGTAGGGCAGCGCCCGAGCGTCCTCGATTGCCACGAAGAACGCCATGGCGTCGGCCAGGGTCACGTCACCCCCGGCCATGATCTCGACCCTCCGCTGGTCCCGATCGATGGTCCCGTGCAAAGGCAATTCAAGCCGCCTGCGCTTCCAGCCAACGCCGTGCGGCCTGCGAATCACGAAAGATCCGGATCGGGCGATCAGCGGCGGCCAGGGACATGATGGCGCGCGTAAGGGCATGCCGATGCCGCAACCTCCCATGGAAGCGGGCGTTGCCTTCCGGGCCTGCAATGATCAGCAAGCACTCTCCACTCGGGACGCAAGAGCACGAACTCCTGCAGAGGATTGCCAGGACGGGAAAGTGCTCGAGCGCGCTGTTGTCCTCGACACAACGGCTGCGGTTCGAAATGCTCGGATTGATCGAGGATCGTGCCGACGGCGTATGGTTGACCGAACGAGGCCGCGCATTGGCCGCCGCCACCGTCGAGCAACAGCCGACACAGAAAGCGACCGAGCGTACGCCTCCGCGCGACCGCCGGGGCCGCCGGCTGGGCCTCCGCCGCCGTTCCCCCTTCTGAAACTGCAGGAGGTGCGGTGGCGCGCAATGGATGGCCGCCGTTCCGGGCATCAGTTCCGCATGCGAGAGGCGGCAAGGTCGGGCCAACGCGCCATGATCGTCGCCATGACATCTTCGGTCCGAGCCTCCAGAAGGCGCTCGCCCTTGAAGGCGGAGGCGGGGGAGGTGGTCTCCAGTCGTTTCATGCGCACTGCGCGCGGATCCACCCCCAGAAGGATCGACGTCAGACGTTCTCGGGCGCGGTCCTTTTCCGGCGCCTCCAGCAGCCGTTCTGCCGCCCTTCCCGTCCGCCCCACCTCCACGATGAGAAGGTCCTCGGCCGTCAGTGCCGTCAGAGTTGACGCGGCCGCCCCGTCGGCAAGCAGTACGAACCGACGGCCGCCTGCCGTGCGAAGGCGGTGCACCAGTTCTCGCACCAGGGCGGTGCAAATGGCGGAAAAAAGGCCGGCGCCCGCCCCGGCGGAATACACGCCGAAGTCGAGGACCGGCGCCCCAACGACCGGCAGTCTGTCGATCAGGCGCTGGGCGAGCGCCCGCACCGTCATCGCCTCCGCCTTCAGGGCAAGATGCGGCGAGTCGACCGCCGCTCCCATCGCCAGCGGCAGGACGACGGGGATCCTGTCGTCGAACATCGCCCTGGCCTCCTCCGCCGTGAGGTCCTCGAGCCAAACACCTGAGCTGCGCTCCATAGGGCCATCGTAGCACGCCATGGTGATCGGATGCGGCCACCCGTCAGGCGTTGCAGCAAGTCCATCGTGCTTGCTGCATGGTTGTAGGCCATGTAACCATCCGGCACGGGGAACTTCAGAGGGAAGACAAATATCATGAAGCGCCGTTTCCTTGCCGCAGCCGCCGCAGCGCTGTTCGTCACGCCTGCTGTAGCGCAGACCAAGTGGGATCTGCCCGCCGCCTATCCCGCCACCAACTACCACAGCGTCAATCTTCAGAAGTTCGCCGATGCCGTGAAGGCGTCGAGCGGCGGCAAGCTCGAGATCGTCGTCCATCCGGGCGCCTCACTCTTCAAGGCGCCCGAGATCAAGCGTGCCGTGCAGACCGGCCAGGCGCCGATCGGCGAGATCCTGGTATCCAACTTCGAAAACGAGGACCCGGTCTACGGCATCGACGTCGTACCCTTCCTCGCGACGTCTTTCGCCGATGCCAAGAAGCTCTGGGCCGCCCAGAAGCCGGTGTTGGAAAAGAAGGCTGCCGCTCAGGGGATGATGGTGCTGTTCGCGGTGCCCTGGCCGCCGCAGGGCCTGTACGCCAAGAAGGAAATCAACTCGCTGGCCGACATGAAGGGCCTGAAGTTCCGCGCATACAACCGCGGCACGTCGCGGATCGCCGAACTGACAGGCGCGCAGCCGATCACCATCCAGGCCGCCGAGCTCAGCCAGGCCCTGGCCACCGGGAAGGTCGATTCGTTCATCTCCTCCGGCGCGACCGGCGTGGATTCGAAGGTATGGGAGCAGCTCACGCACTTCTACGATACCCAGGCCTGGCTGCCCAAGAATGCCGTGCTGGTGAACAAGGCGGCCTTCGACAAGCTCGACGACGCCACCAAGAAGGCGGTCCTCGCGGAAGCGGCCAAGGCCGAGGCCGCCGGCTGGGCGGAAGCGGAGAAGCTGTCGCAGGGCTTCCTCCAGACTCTGGCCAAGAACGGCATGAAGGTGCAGCCGCCGTCACCCAAGCTTGCCGCCGAGTACAAGGAGCTCGGCAAGAAGCTGACGGCCGAGTGGCTCCAGAAGGCCGGGGCCGACGGCAAGGCCGTGGTCGACGCCTACAACAAGAACTAGGCGCCCGGCCGCGTGCGGCAGGCGCTGCAGACACTGTACGAGCTGGCGGGGATCGCGGGCGGCATCTTCATGGTGCTGCTCCTGGTCTTCGTCCTCTATTCGGTCGGCCCCGGCATCGGACTGTGGCTCGAGCAGACCTTCGGCCTGCCCAACCTCTTTCCCTATGTGGCGCGTTCGGCCGACGAGTTCGCAGGCTACGCCATGCTGGCGTCGGCCTTTCTGGCGCTGGCTTCGACATTCGGCCGCGGCGAGCACATCCGGGTCACCCTGCTCCTGCAGCGCCTGCAGGGCAGGCCCCGGCGCCTGGCCGAGATCTGGTGCCTGGCGCTGGGCAGCCTTCTGTCCGGCTATCTCGCTTGGTTCTCCGTGCGGCTGTGCTGGCAGAGCTACGATATCAATGACCTGTCGACTGGACTAATCGCCATTCCCCTCTGGATTCCCCAGGTGGGCATGGCCGTGGGCGCCGTCATCCTCTTCATTGCCGTGGTGGAACGGCTGGTCGTCGTCCTTGGGGGCGGGCCACTAGTGACCGAGCCGAGCGGCGAAGAAGCAAGCCATCTGGAACGGTGACACGCACGCCATGACCGGCATCGACGCCCAGATCGCCCTGCTCGCCATCGCGGCCCTGTTCTTCCTGTTCGGCACCGGAGTCTGGATCGGACTCAGCATGATCGGCGTGTCGATCGCCGTGATGTGGCTGTTCGCTCCCGCCAAGCCGGCCGGGGATGCCATGGCGACGGTGATCTTCTCCGACTCGTCGTCGTGGACCCTGACGGCGCTGCCGCTGTTCATCTGGATGGGTGAGGTGCTGTTCCGCACCGCCATCTCCGAGGAGATGTTCCGCGGTCTCGCTCCCTGGATGCGCCGCCTGCCGGGACGTCTCATCCACACCAACATCATCGGCTGCTCGATCTTCGCCGCGGTGTCGGGTTCCTCGGCCGCGACCTGCGCCACGATCGGCAAGATGTCGGTGCCGGAGCTGCGCCGCCGCGGCTATCCCGATTCGATCGCGATCGGCAGCCTCTCGGGAGCCGGCACGCTCGGCCTGCTGATCCCGCCCTCGCTGATCATGATCGTCTATGGCGTGCAGGCCGAGGTCTCCATCGCCAAGCTGTTCGCCGGCGGCATCCTTCCCGGCATCCTGCTCGCCGGCCTGATGATGGCCTATGTGGCCGGCTGGTCGCTCGCGAATCCCGGTCGCATACCGCCTCCCGATCCGCCTCTCCCGCTCGCCGACAAGCTGCGCGAATCGCGGTCCCTCATTCCCGTCGTGCTGCTGATCCTGCTGGTGCTGGGGTCGATCTACGCCGGCATCGCCACGGCGACGGAATCGGCGGCGTTCGGCGTGCTCGGCTCGTTCGCCATCGCTGCCGGCCAGAGGCGCCTCACCTGGCGCAACCTGTGGGACAGTGTGATGGGGGCGACGCGCCTCACCTCCATGATCCTGCTGATCCTCGCGGGCGCGTCGTTCCTGAAGCTGGCCATGGGCTTCACCGGACTGCCGCGACACCTGGCCGAGACCATCGCCGCCCTGCAACTCTCGCCGGCCATGCTGATCGTCGCCTTGGCCATCCTGTATGTCGTGCTCGGCTGCTTTCTCGACGGGATCTCGATGGTGGTCCTGACGGCGGCCATCGTGCTGCCCATGATCGAGCAGGCCGGCATCGACAAGATCTGGTTCGGCATCTTCATCACCATCGTCGTGGAGATGGCGCAGATCACACCGCCTGTCGGGTTCAACCTGTTCGTGTTGCAGGGCATGACGGGGCGGTCGATCGTGTGGATCGGCAAGGCATCGCTGCCCTTCTTCCTGGTGATGAATGTCTGCCTGGTGCTGCTCTATTTCTTCCCCGGCCTTGTGAGCTGGCTGCCCAGCCTGATGGTCAACGCCGCCGGCTAGATTCCATTCCCGCCCGGGAACGGTCGACTGTGGTCATTTGACTGGCGGTCATTCATGCACTATTTGAAGTTACATGAGACGCGATAGTCGGCTGTCGGGCATTCTCCACGTCCTGCTGCACATGGCGGAGCACGACAGGCCGATGACATCGGAAGTGCTGGCCAAGGCCATGGGTACCAATCCGGTCGTGATCCGACGGATCATGGCGGGACTGCGAGACCAGGGCTATGTCCGGTCCGGGAAGGGCCACGGCGGCGGGTGGGTGCTTGCACGCGACCTTGCAAAGGTCACGCTGCGCGATGTCTACGAAGCCCTCGGTCGACCAGCGCTGTTCGCCATGGGCAACCGGACCGAATCGCCCGGCTGTCTCGTCGAGCAGGCGGTCAATGCCGCGATCGATTCGACCTTCCAGCAGGCGGAGACCCTCCTGCTTCGCCGGCTGGGCGAGGTGACTCTCGCGATGCTGAGCGACGATTTCCGTGAGCGTCTCGCTGCCCGCGCGCCCTCCTGTCGACAGGAACACGCCCATGACCATTGAAGACGGCGGCCAGCAGTTCCTGAAGGCCTTCTCGGACCCGGAAGCAGTGGCCCGATACAGCGACGGGCCGCGCCGGTTCGTGCCCGGCTATGCCGCTCTTCACAGCATGACGGGGGTCCTGCTGGCCGAACGCGTGCCGCACAATGCGAAGGTGCTGGTGCTCGGCGCGGGGGGGCGGTCTCGAACTGAAAGCTCTGGCCGAAGCCTATCCAGGCTGGACCTTCGTCGGAGTCGATCCGGCCGAGCAGATGCTGCGCCTCGCCGAACGGACGCTCGGGCCGCTCGGCACGCGCATCGAACTGGTGCAAGGCTACATCGAAGACGCGCCGCCCGGGCCGTTCGACGCCGCGACCTGCCTGCTGACGCTTCACTTCCTCGACGCCGCCGAACGGCGCCGGACGGCCAGCAACATCCACCGCCGGCTGAGGCGTGGCGCCCCCTTCGTCGCCGCGCACGGCAGCTTTCCGCAGGAGGCAGGCCAGCGGGCGCTGTGGCTGTCGCGCTATGCGGCCTTTGCGGTCGCATCGGGCGTCGATCCGGAGCAGGCGGACAAGGCCCGCACAGCGGTCGACGCCAGCGTCAACATGTTCAGCCCCGAGCGCGACGAGACGCTCCTGCGCGAGGCCGGCTTCTCGGACGTGAACCTGTTCTATGCCGCCTTCACGTGGCGTGGCTGGATCGGCTACGCCTGACGAGGTCAGGCGGGTTCGGGCCACGCCTTCTGCAGGCCGCGCGCCTCCTCGAACCAGCGCGACAGACGCATCACGCCGAGATCATCGAAGCGTCGGCCGGCGATCTGCAAGCCGATCGGCTTGCCTTCCTTCGTATATCCGCAGTTGATCGAAGCGGCCGGCTGTTCGCTCATGTTGTAGGGCATGGTGAAGGATATGTGTTCCAACGGCCGCTTGACGTCGTTGGTCGGCGTCTCCCACTCGGCGGGATAGGTCGGCACGGGCGAGGTCGGCGACAGCACGAAATCGAAGGGCTGGGTAGCCCGTATGGTCGCCGCCCGGATCGCCATGTAGTTGTTCACCGTACGGATAACCTGGGCACCCGAGACATCGGCACCGCCGCGGCACCAGTCGGCGATGAAGGGCAGCACGCTGGCCTGCTTCTGGTGGCTGAGGGCGGAGAAGTCCACCCAGCTCCGCACCCGCCAGAACTGGTCCTGCAGGTGCAGCATCTCGGGCGGCAGGAACGGCGCCACGGGCTCGACCACGGCTCCCGCGTCGGCAAACAGCTTGGCGGCCCGCTCGATGGCCTGCCCGACCTCGGGATCGACCGCAAGGCCGGATCCGGCATCGAGGTGCAGGCCGATCCGCAGTCCCTTGGGTGACAGCGGGCCGGCGCTCCAGTCGATGTCGGCGGTCGGCAGGCTCATATGGTCCCGCGCGTCGGGCTTGGACAGCTCGGCCATCAGCAGGCAGGAATCCGCCACCGTCCGCGTCATCGGGCCGACGGCGCGACCGAAGAATGGCGGGTCCACCGGCACGCGGCCGAGGCTGGGCTTGAGCGTGAAGATGCCGTTCCAGGAAGCTGGCAGCCGCACCGAGCCGCCGATGTCGGTGCCGAGATGCAGAGGCCCGTATCCCGCGGCCGCCGCTGCGCCGGCGCCGGCGCTGGATCCGCCGGGGTTCCATGCGACGTTCCATGGATTGCGCGTCAGCGGATGGAACGAGCTCCTGCCGGACGACAGCATGCCGTAATCGGGCATGGTCGTCTTGGCGAGGATCACGGCACCGGCCTCGCGCACGCGCGCCGCGGCGGGCGCATCGGCCGCCGCCGGCACCAGCTCGGTCGCCGCCGTGCCCAGCGGAACGGGCACGCCCTTGGTGGCGATGTTCTCCTTGATGGTGATCGGCACGCCGTCCAGCGATCCCTGCGGACGCCCAGCCTGCCAGCGTGCCTCGGAGGCCTTGGCCTGCTTGCGGGCGCCCTCGAAGTCCGGCGCATAGAGCGCCTTGATCCTGGGTTCCCAGGCCTCGATGCGGGCGATGACGGCTTCGACGGCTTCGACGGGAGAGAGCTTGCGCGTCTTGTAGGCGGCGAGGAGTTCGGCCGCGCTCATGTCATGGATGGCAGTCATTTGAGGGGAATAACACGTTCGGCGATGAACTTGGTCAAAAACGGCGCCACGAACAGCACGGCGATCATGCGCACCGTCTGCATCGCCATGACGAAGGACACATCGACGTCCGTGGCGGCCGCGATGATGGCGATGGAATCGGAGCCGCCCGGACTGGTGGCCAGGTAGGCGGTCAGCGGGTCGACTCCGGCGCCCCAGACCATCAGCACCGCCACGCCGCCGCACAGCCCGATGAGGACGAGGGTGGCGCCCAGGATCAGCGGCAGGGCGCGTGCTGCATGCAGCAGCAGGGGCCGCGTGAAGCGCAGGCCGATGTTCCACCCGACGAAGGCGTAGCTCGCCGCCAGCAGCCAGGCCGGCAATTCGATGCGCATCAGGCCGAAATGCACCAGCACGATGCCGGCGACCAGCGGCACCAGGAATGCACCGGCCGGAATGCGAAGCCATCGCGCGACGATCGGACCGATGATCGCCAGCGCCAGCGTCTCCATCAACGGCAGCCAGGCGACCTCCGGGAACCACACGATGGCATCCGGCACGTGACTGGTGCTGACCCCGAACAACCTCGCCACGATGGCGGCGACGATCGCCACCATGACGACGCGGAGGTACTGCATGAAGGCCACCAGGCGCGCATCGGCCCCGTAATGCTCGGACATCAGCGTCATCACGGAGGCGGCACCGGCGCTGGATCCCCAGAGTGCGGTAGTCCCCGGCATCAGGCGCAAGCGTGTCATCGTCCAACCCAGCAGGCTCGAGGCCGCGACGACCAGCACCACGCCCAGCGTGAACAGCACCCAATGACGCAGGACGTCTTCCACGATGGACAACGGCACCATGCGCGCGATCAGGCATCCCACGATTCCCTGGGCCAGCACGAAGGGCGGCAGCGGGAAGCGCACCTTGCCGCCGCAGGAAGCGACGACGATGGCTGCGACCAGCGGCCCCAGCAGCAGCGCTGCCGGAGCATGGATCCACAGCAGGAAGGCACCGACGCCCGCCGAGAGGGCAATCAGCGCCATCCACTGGGCGATCGCTGCAAGGCTATTGGGCAAACTCCTCCACCTCGCCGTTCATCTGGCGGATGGTATCCATCAACTCGATCACCGCCGCCGCCAGGCGTGCATCATTCGTGCCGCGCAGCACCAGCGACACGCTGGGCTTGCCGTTGCGGAAGGCCGGATAGCTGCCGATGTCGAGATCCTCGTAACGCTTCTGCAGCGCTCCCAGCGGCTCGGCGATGATGCCTTCCGGCAGGTTCGTCCGCACGGTGCGCGAAAGGACCGGCGTGCCGCCGACCAGCCGGTGCTTCATCGACTGGAACATCGCTTCCGCCACCTTCGGGATGCCGGCGAAGGTGAAGACGTTCTCCATCTGGAACCCCGGCGCGACCGAGATCGGATTGTCGACCAGGAGGCCGCCATGGGGCACCCGCGCCATCCGCCGCCGCGCCGGCGTGAACAGCGCGGGGTCGCCATAGTGCCGGGTCATGCGCGCGACGGCTTCCGGGTGTTCCGATATGCCGACGCCGAATGCCTTGGCGATGGAATCGGCGGTGATGTCGTCGTGCGTCGGGCCGATGCCGCCCGTCGTGAAGACATAGTCGAACTTCCGCCGCACCTCGTTGATGGTGGCGACGATCGTATCCTCGATGTCGGGAATGATGCGGCACTCCATCACTTGCACGCCCAACGCGCCCAGCTCGGTGGCAAGGTACTGGATGTTGGAATCGCGGGTGCGACCGCTCAGGATCTCGTTGCCGATGACGACGATGCAGGCGGTGACGGTCTTTGCCGGGTCGGACATCAGTTTCGTTTTTCCCTTTCCGATCAGGACATTAGCGGACCGCTGACAGACGGCCAAGCAGGGGCTGGCCTTGTTGTCGCCGGTATCGCATGCCAAATAGAGGCCATGAGCAGCCCCCGTGACCCCATCGACGACAGCGACGACTATTGGCGTCGCGACGAGCGCACGATCAAGCTGCATCGCCCCGAGGATTTCGAGGGCATGCGGCGCGCCGGCCGGCTGGCCGCCGAGACGCTCGACTTCATCACCCCCCATGTCCAGCCGGGCGTGAGCACCGGCGAGCTCGACAAGCTCTGCCACGACTACATCCTGGATCACAAGGCGATCCCGGCCCCGCTCGGCTATCGCGGCTATCCGAAGTCGATCTGCACCTCGATCAACCACGTAGTCTGCCACGGCATCCCGTCTGACAAGCGCCTGCAGAACGGCGACATCGTCAATATCGACGTCACCGTCATCCTCGACGGCTGGTACGGCGACACCAGCCGCATGTTCTTCGCGGGAGAGGTGGGCGTGAAGGCCCGCCGGCTGTGCGACGTCACCTACGAGGCGATGATGCGCGGCATCGCGGCGGCCAAGCCGGGCGCGCGGGTCGGCGATATCGGCCACGCCATCCAGACCTATGTGGAAGCGCAGCGCTTCTCCGTCGTCCGCGACTTCTCCGGCCACGGCCTCGGCCGCATCTTCCACGATGCGCCGAACATCCTGCACTACGGCAAGGCCGGCACCGGGCCGGTGCTGAAACCCGGCATGTTCTTCACCGTCGAGCCGATGGTGAACGCCGGGACCTGGCAGGTGAAGATCCTGGGCGACGGCTGGACGGCCGTGACCCGCGACAAGCAGCTCTCCGCCCAGTTCGAGCACTCGGTCGGCATCACCGAGACCGGCGTGGAGTTCTTCACCCTGTCACCCAGGGGGCTGGCCAAGCCGCCCTATGACCTGACGGCGCCCGCGATCGCCGCGCAGCCGCAGGCCGTCGCCGTCTGAAGCCGTCGACCTTCCTGTAACGCTCGCGCCTGGCGGTTCGTCTCCCGGGCGTGAGACGACGAATCGCATCCCGAAGCCGGCGCCTTGGCGCCGCGGAACCCGACGACGAGGCACTGTGTGCCCTGCTGGCGGCCGGCCTGCGCATCCAGGGTGGCGCGAAGCGCTGGCGCATCACCGGCAGCACGCATCTCCATCGCCGGCTGTTGCGCGAAGCGGGCGGCATCTGGAACAAAGTCGACCAGTGCTGGGAATTCGCCGGCGAGGATCCGACCACAAGACTGGCCGCCGCACTCGACGGCCTGGCCCTTTCCGCTCTCGGCAGCGGCTATGGCGAGCCGGCGTCGCCTGCACCGGCCCCGCCCTTACGGCCGCTCCCACCACGACAAGCCCTCGCAGCGCCGCCGCGGCCGGAGCGTCATCTGCGGATGTGCCAACGCTTGCTGACGACGGGCGTCGAACCGATGCCTGACGACGAGTTGCTCGAGCTGGTGCTGCTCTATGGCACGGACAGCGACGACACCGAGACGCTCGCCGGGCAGCTGCTCGACCGTTTCGGCACACTGGGCGACATCTTCGCTGCCGAGCCTGTCCAGCTCGCCGAGTTCCACATCGACGCGCGCACACTTGCGCTGTTCAAGAGCCTGCGCGAGGTCGGTCGCCGGCTGGCTCAGCGCAAGATCAGGGACATGCCCGTCCTGACCAACTGGCAGCAGCTCATCGACTACTGCCACGTCGCGGTGGCGCACGAGAAGGTCGAGCAGTTCCGCGTCCTCTTCCTCGACCGCAAGAACGTGCTGATCGTCGATGAGGTCCAGCAGCGCGGCACCATCGACCACACGCCGGTCTATCCTCGCGAGGTGGTGAAGCGCGCCCTCGCACTGAACGCCGCCGCCCTGATCCTGGTGCACAACCACCCCTCGGGCGATCCCAAGCCGTCGCGCGAGGACATCGAGATGACGCGCGAGGTCAAAGCAGCCGCCGAGGCGCTGGGGATTGCCATTCACGACCACCTGGTGATCGGCCGCAAGGGGCATGCCAGCTTCAGGAGCCTGGGGCTGCTGTCGTAACGTTCCACATCCGGCCGCGAGCCCCATTCGTGGTCTGGGTCGCGATCCGCAGCCTCGTGGATTCAGGCCAATGGTCCGTTCGGTCGAGAAGAACAGCAGGCATTGCGCGGCGTCCTCGCACCACGCGCGACTTGACCGGAATTCCGCCTTCCCTTACCCTAGACCGACCGGTCTATTCAATCTGGAAAGAGCATATTGGGGATGGCCCGCGACGTTAAACAGGAACTGCTCACGCGCGGCGTGGCTATGCTGCTGCAGCATGGCTATCACGATCTCGGCGTGGCTGCCCTGCTCGACGCCACCAATACCCCGAAAGGGTCCTTTTATCACTACTTCAAATCCAAAGAAGATTTCGGGCTCCAGGTCATCGATCTGTACATGAAGGAAGTGCATGCCGGGCTTGATCAATGTCTCGGCGACACGAGGCTTTCGCCGCTCAAGCGCGTCCGGCGCTTTTTCGAGATCAGCGAGGAGAAGTACCGCACCGAAGGTTACCTCGGTTGCCTGCTTGGCGGCCTTGGGCAGGAGCTGTCGGGTGTGAGCGAAGTGTTTCGCCGGAAGGTCGAGCAGTGCTTTTCGCAGATTGGCGCACGCATTGCGGCGTGCCTCAAGCAAGCGGTGGCGGAAGGCGAGTTACCCAAGGGTACCGATACGCGGCGTTTGGCGAAGCTGCTGGTCAACTGTTGGGAAGGTGCGGCACTGCGCTCGCGGCTCCTCAAGGATTCTGCGCCGCTGCGGGAAATGCTCGACTTCTACTTTCACGCAGTGGCTGCTTAAGCAGCATCCAAGCTCACGACGGCGTGTGTAGGCTCTCCCTGCATTCGTACAGACCGACCGGTCTACTAGAAGACTATCAGAGGTCCACAGAGGAGGAAGCGACGATGAGTACCAAGTCACTGTTCGATCGATTGGGTGGATCCAGCGGGATCAATGCGTTGGTCGACAATATCGTAGCCCTTCATATGGAGAATCCGGTCATCCGGGCACGATTTCGACCATATCTCGAAACGCCCGAGAAGCTCGCAATCACCAAGGAACATTTGTGCGCATTCCTCGAGGCAGGAAGCGGCGGCCCCGCCCGATACTCGGGCCGCACCATGCCGGACGCGCATCGTGGAATGAATATAAATGAGACGGAGTACATGGCCGCCATCGATGACATTCTCGCCGCGCTGCGCGGGCATGAGATCGACGAGCAAACGCAGAAAGACGTTCTGGCGATCGCCTACTCTCTCAAAGGACAAATCCTGCATCTGTAGCAAGTAGCGAGTTTCCTGCGCATCAAGCGCAGGAGCCCCGCTATCCTACGTACGACAGGAACATCGTCAGCATCAGATAACTCGACGACGGACAGCCAGCACGCCGGTTGCCCGTCTTCACGGCATCGTTGTCGAGCACACACCGGCAGAGCGCGTCGACAATGCGCGGCGGACGTCGCCAGCGGCACCAGAACGCCAAACCAGATGGCGCCTTCCAAGGCGGGGGCGCCCGCCTCCCTGATTGTTGGGATATCCAGTGGCCGTGCTCGGCGAGCCGTACCTTTCCCTGATTTCCCATCGATGCTCTAATGCGTTTGTTTTGGTTGGGCGCGGAGACGTGGTCATGGCGCGCTCTGTCGAGCGGTGGCGGACGACATGAAAACTTACCTTCCGGACAACGAGCTGGAGCGGCAGCACGCTCTGAAGACCTATCGCATTCTCGATACGCCGCCAGAGATCGCCTACGACGACCTGGCTGACCTGGCGGCGCAGATCTGCGGTTGCAGCGCCGCGCTGCTGACCTTCCTCGACGACAAGCGCCAATGGCTCAAAGCCAAGTGCGGTCTACCGCCAGAGCTCACGCACGTGCCCAAGGAGATCTCCGTTTGTCAGGCGACGATCTGCCAGGATGATCTCATGTATGTGCCCGATCTCACGAAGGATTCGAGATTCAGCGATTCGCCGCTCGTCACGGGCGAGTTCGCGTTGCGCTTCTATTGCGGCATGCCGCTGATCAGTGAGGAAGGATACGCGCTCGGAACGCTATGCGTCATCGATTTTCAGCCGCGCGAGCTCAGCTTCGAACAGCAGGAAGCCATGAGGAGTATCTCGCGCCAAGCCGTGGCGCAGCTTGAGCTCAGGCGCAGGCTCCGCGAGCGTGACGAGATGCTGGCCGAGCTCGACAAGGCGCGCGCGGCGGCGGAGGCGGAGCGCCGCAAGTCCGACGCGCTTCTGCTCAACATCTTGCCTCCCGCGGTCGCCGAGGAGCTCAAGACGAACGAGAAGGTGCGACCGCGCTTTTACCAGTCGGTCAGCATTCTCTTCATCGATTTTGTCGACTTCACCCGGCACGTCGAGGCGATCGAGCCCGCGCAGGTTGTGCACCAGCTCGACGAGTACTACACGAAGTTCGATGAAATCATCGCGCGTCATCGGCTCGAGAAGGTAAAGACTATCGGCGATGCCTATCTCTGTGTTGGTGGCCTGCCGGAGCCGAATCGCACGCATGCCGTCGATGCCGCGCTGGCAGCGCTCGAGATCCAAGACCTGTTAGCCAAGGCCAACCGCCAGCGAGAGCGGCTGAGGCTGCCACTCTGGATGGCGCGGATCGGCATCAACACGGGTCCGGTCATCGCGGGCGTCGTCGGAGCACGCAAGTTCAGCTACGACATCTGGGGCAATGCCGTGAACGTTGCGGCGCGGCTGCAGGCCGCGGCCGATCCCGGGCGGATCAATCTCGCCGAGACGACTTGGAATCTCGTTAAGGCGCGCTTTGCCTGCGAGCCGCGCGGCAGCATCGAAGTGAAGGGCAAGGGGCCTACCCCAATGTACTTCCTCGATCGCATCAAGCCGGACCTAGCCGCCGATCCAGCGGGCGTCGTGCCCAACGACCGGTTCTGGCGACCCCAGGGTCCATGAACGGTCTGCTCTGCGCCTCGGCGATCAGCGCATTTTCTTGTGGACGCGGCCGCTTTGCAGCTGAGGATCGGCCACTCGTAGATGGTATCCCCGGAGCATATTCCCACCGGGCTCCGTGCGAGAACATGCCGATGACGCGATAGACCGCAAGGCCTCGCGAGCGGGCGTCGATAGCTCTCGGATTATCCGCGACATCGGTGCGGCGACGCGGTTGGCGGAGAGAGTGCCGGGCAGCCATGGCGAGCTCACCACCGCACAGGGCAATGCATGCGCTGTGGTTTCTCTTCCGCCTCAAGAACGCCTAGAAGGCAGGTTACCGAAACATCGCGTACGACGATGAAAAAGACACCATCGAATGCGACGATGTCAGGCGTTGCAGAACGCTTGTCGAAACGCATGAGCACTGCAATCTGGGCACAGACGCGGCGCCTTTTCGTGATGCAGCGGCGGCTGCGCTCCAGCGAGCCGAGTCAGATCCTGGTCTGTGCGTTCCTGGGTGCTGCCATCGGCACGGTCGTCGCCGGGCTGCACTGGCTGGTCGATTTCCTGCATCGGGTCGGCTTCGCGCTCTCCGGCCACTCTGGTCTCAGTGCCGGCGTCGACGTCGATCTCCAGCGTATCCTGATCGTTCCGGCGGTCGGCGGCCTGTTGCTCGGCATCGCCGCACTTGTGATGCGGGGCTTTCGCGCCAACGATATCGTCGATCCCATCGAGGCGAACGCCTTGCACGGCGGGCGCATGTCGCTTTTCGACAGCCTTCGTCTCCTGGCCGCGACGCTTGTGTCGAATGCCTCGGGCGTCGCGATCGGAATGGAGGCCGGGTACAGCCAGCTCGGCGCCGGTGCATTCTCGAAGATCGGACAGTATTTCAGGCTGCGGCGTTCCGACCTGCGCATATTCGTCGGTGCCGGTGCGGCGGCCGCCATCGCCGCGGCGTTCAACGCTCCTCTTGCGGGTGCCTTCTATGGCTACGAACTGATCCTCGGCAGCTATGCCATTCGGGCGTTGGCCCCGGTCGCCACCGCGGCACTTGCCGGTACTCTCGCAGAACGTGCCCTCCAGGATCCGCCGCCGCTGTTCGGCGTGGAGCAGATCTATCACTTCAGCCAGTGGTCCTACGTCCTTTTTGCGCTGCTCGGTATCCTCGCTGCGGGCTTCAGCGTGCTGAGCATGCAGGCGGTGACCTGGGTCGAGCGAGGCCTGCGGCGCCTTCCTCTCCCACAATGGCTTCGGCCCGCGCTGGGTGGTCTCCTGGTCAGCGCCATCGCCGTGCTTGTGCCGCAAGTCCTCGGCAGCGGACATGGCGCCATCCAACTGGTCTTCGACAGTGAACTTCCTCTTCTGGTGTTGCTGGCAATCCTCGCAGCCAAGCTCGCGGCATCGGCAATCTCTCTCGGCTCGGGTTTCAGGGGCGGTCTGTTCAGCTCGTCTCTATTTCTCGGTTGTCTGCTCGGTGCGGCGTTCGCCGACGTGGTGGCATTCGTCGTCCCGCATCTCGTCGAGCAGCATGCGACCCTCATGATGGTGGGCATGGGATCCGTGGCGGCGGCCGTCATCGGCGCACCGCTCACCATGGTGTTCCTCGTCCTCGAGGGTACCAGGAACTTTCCAGTGACCGTAGGGGTGATGGTCGGCGTCGTCATCTCTTCCACTATCGTGCGCCTCTCCTTCGGTTACTCCTTTTCCACCTGGCGCTTCCACCAGCGCGGCCTGGGAATCCGCAGCCCGCACGATATCGGTTGGCTCGCCGATCTGACGACGGCCCGGCTGATGCGTACCGATCCCAAGCTGGTGAAGGAGACGATGCCGCTTGCTGAAATCAGGGAGAAGTACCCTCCCGGCAGCGCCAAGCGCGTCTTCGTCGTCTCCGAAGAGGGCGCCTTCGCGGGCACACTGGACATCGCCGCCCTTCACGATGCCGAACCGGCCGAGGCTCCCGACAGGCGTATTGCGGCTGACTTCGCCACGGACGCCGATTTGTTCCTGCTCCCGTTCGAGAACGTACGCACCGCGCTCGCCCGCTTCGAGGAGAAGGAGATTGAGACGCTGCCCGTGTTGGCTTCCGGCAGTGATCGATCCGTCGTCGGCTATCTGACCGAGCAGTACGCCCTGCGGCGCTACAATCAGGAACTGGAGCGACGCAGGAACGCCGATCTCGGCGAACGTGACCTCTTTTCGATCGCCGAGCCGCCGCCTAGGTAGGCGGCGTCCTCCCCTTCCGGAGGACCTCCGCCGTCGCCGCGACGAGCCGTCGGGTGTCGTCTTCCGTCCCGACGGTGATGCGCAGATAGGGCGCCGTGCGCGGCTTGTTGAAATGCCGCACCAGTACCGCGTGCGCGCGCAATGCCGCCGCGAAGTCTGCCCCGGCCCACGCCGGATGCCTGGCGAACACGAAATTCGCACTCGACGGCAGAACGGCCAAACCGAGCCTGACCAGCTCCCGCGTCATCGCTTCGCGCATTGCCGCCACCTTGGCGCAGCTGTCGCGGAAATAGGCGTCATCTCGAACCGAAGCGGTCGCGCCCGCTTGGGCGACATGGCCCAGCGGATAGGAATTGAAGCTGTCCTTCACGCGCCGCAACGCCTCGATCAGACCCGCATCGCCGAGCGCGTAGCCGACCCGCAGACCGGCCAGGGCTCGCGACTTCGACATCGTCTGCACGACAAGCAGGTTCGGATGGTCGGCGATCAGCGGAACCGTGCTCTCGCCTCCGAAATCGACATAGGCCTCGTCGATCACCACCGGGATGCCGGGATGATCCTTCAGCAACTGGACGATGTCCGTGCGCGGCAGCGCGATGCCGGTCGGCGCATTGGGATTGGCGATCACGATCGCCCCCGCCGCACGCCGATAGTCCTCGACACGGACGCGCATCGTGCCGTCCAGCGGCACGGTATCGCAGGTGATGCCGAACAGTTGTGCCCAGACGGGATAGAAGCTGTAGGTCACGTCCGGCAGCAGCAGCGGCTTGGGCTGTTTCAGGAGCGCGACGAAGGCATGCGCGAGCACTTCGTCCGAACCATTGCCGACGAAGACCTGGTCCGGCTTCACGCCGTGATGGGCCGCGAGCGCTTCACGAAGCTCCGTCGCCTCGGGATCGGGATAGACCCGCAGCGTGTCGGCGGCGGCGGCGCGTATCGCTTGCAGCGCGAGAGGCGAAGGGCCGAAGGGGCTTTCGTTGGTGTTGAGCTTCACCAGATCGGCGAGACGCGGCTGCTCTCCCGGTACATAGGGGGAAAGCTCGCGCGCGATCTGGCTCCAGAACGAATTCATCGGGGCGTCCGTGGCGGGGTCGGGCGGCAGCTTATGCCATCTCGGGGTTGGCTCTGCCAGCTTCACCACCCTGCAAGGAAACATGCGTTCCAGCGTCGGACCTCGACGGGACAGGCGCTTCGCCGGTACTCTTGCCCAGAGGCGGCGAGGCCGCCGCCGATCGGGGCAGTCCCCTGATGGCGCAAGGGAAAGAGCTCATCGTGACCGTTCCACGTCACCTCATCCGATGATGCTTGCGGTGCTCCGGCGACCATCCATGTTGCGGGCGGCCGCCTGCCTGGCGCTTGCCGCTGTCCTGGCGCCCCTCGCGCCGGTACATGCCGAACAGGACAGTCCCGAAGACAAAGGCGCTTCGAAGGTCGCAGCCGCCGCGAGCGGCGCACGCTCCTCCGTCGACGACATCTGTCGCACGCTGGCGCAGGCGGCGGACGACAACGATCTTCCCGAGGAGTTCTTCACGCGCCTGATCTGGCAGGAGAGCCGCTTCGACCCGTCGGCCGTCAGCCCGGCCGGGGCGCAGGGCATCGCGCAGTTCATGCCGCGAACGGCCGCGGAGCGAGGACTTGCCGATGCCTTCGAACCCATGGAGGCGCTGCGCGAATCGGCAAGCTACCTGCGGGAGCTGCGGGCGACGTTCCGCGGCAGCCTGGGCCTGGCCGCGGCTGCCTACAATGCCGGGCCCGCGCAGGTCGAAGGATGGCTCGCCGGCCGCCGCCGCCTGCCGTGGGAGACGCAGGCCTATGTCCGCATCGTCACGGGCCACACCGCCGAGGCCTGGGCATCCGAACAGCCGCCGCAACTCGAAACCGCGGCCGTGTCTCCGACGGGCGCGCGCTGCGTCGAGCTCGCCAAGCTGCTGATCGAGCGGCCGCGCCGCCGTCTCCCGCTCACCTCCAGCCCGGCCTGGGGACCTTGGGGTGTCCAGCTCGCCGGAAGCTGGTCCGAAGGCGGGGTCCTCGCGGCCTACGAGCGGCTGCGCCGAAAGCACAGCGCCGTTCTCGGCGACCGGCTGCCGCTGGTCATGTACGGACGCCGCGGCGCCGGCTCGACCTTCATCGTCCGGGTCTCGGAAAAGACCCGCAGCGACGCCAATGCCCTGTGCGCGAAGCTGCGGGCGGCGGGCGGTGCCTGCATCGTGCTCCGCAATCCGCGCGGCTAGGAGAGAACCGCTTGCCTACCCTGCTCGCGCGTAATGCCGAGGTCCTCGTCACCATGGATGGCGGACGCCGCGAACTGAAGAACGCCGGCCTCTATGCCGAGGATGGCATCATCCGGCAGGTCGGTCCAACCGCGGAGCTTCCGGTCACCGCCGACGTGGTCATCGATCTCGCAGGCCAGATCTGCCTGCCGGGCTTCGTCAACACCCATCACCATCTCAACCAGACGCTCACCCGCAACTTCCCGGGTGCCCAGAACAACAACCTCTTCCCCTGGCTGAAGACGCTCTACCGGGCCTGGGCGCGCACCGACGAGGAAGCGTCGCGCGCCAGCACCCTGGTCGGCCTGGCCGAGCTGGCGCTGTCGGGCTGCACAACGGTGTTCGACCACAGCTACGTCTTCAAGAACGGTAACAACGTCGACTGCCAGATCGAGGCTGCCCGCGAGCTCGGCATGCGCTTCCATGCCAGTCGCGGGTCGATGTCGCTGGGCGAGTCCAAGGGCGGACTGCCGCCGGACGACTGTGTCGAGGAGGAGCCGGCCATCCTGAAAGACAGCCAGCGCGTCATCGAGCGCTACCACGACCCGTCGGTCGGCTCGATGACCCGGATCGTGCTGGCTCCCTGCTCGCCCTTCTCGGTGAGTGCCGCGCTGCTCAAGGAATCGGCCGCCATGGCCCGGCACTACAAGGTGCGGCTGCACACCCACCTGTGCGAGACGCTGGACGAGGAGCGTTACACGCTCGAACGCTTCCAGCGCCGGCCGGTCGACTGGATGGAGACGCTGGGCTGGCTGGGCGACGACGTCTGGTTCGCCCATGCCATCCATGTCGACGACGACGAGATCGCCAGGTTCGCCGCGACGGGATGCGGCGCCGCGCACTGCCCCTGCTCCAACATGCGACTGGGATCGGGCATCGCGCCGATCAAGAAGTACATGGCAGCGGGCGTGAAGGTCGGGCTGGGCGTCGACGGCTCGGCCAGCAACGACGCGTCCAACATGCTGCTCGAAGCGCGACAGGCCATGCTGCTCGCCCGGCTGCGGCTGGGGCTGTTGCCGCCCGAAGGCCCGCGCAAGTACATGTTCCTGTCACCGTCCCATCCGATACGGTCCGAGGAATGGATGACGGCGCGCGAGGCCCTGGAACTGGCCACCATCGGCGGCGCCGGCGTGCTGGGCCGGACCGACATCGGCTCGCTCGAACCCGGCAAATGCGCCGATTTCTTCACGCTCGACCTCGAGACGATCGGCTATGCCGGCGCGCTGCACGATCCGGTGGCTGCGGTCCTGTTCTGCGCTCCGCAACAGGCGAAGACAACGGTCGTCAACGGCAGGATCATCGTGCGGGACGGCGAGATCGTCACCATGGACATACGGCCCGTGATCGCGCACCACAATCGCTGCGCCGCCCGCCTCCGCGAAGGTTGACGCTTCCGCGTTGACGATCGACAGGGAACCAAATGGCGCTGGCAGCAGTTCTCATGACTGGCTGATTTCGGGGGGCATTTCCATGGCCAATCGGCTGGTTGTCGCTTGTGTGATCCTGGCCATATGGGCCGCGCCGGGTCTGGCGCAGACCGAAGGCGGCGCTGCGGTCGGAACACCTTCCGTGACGGTTCTCGGCAAGCGGGAAGTGCAGGGCATCCTCGGCCGGGAGGTACGCAGCACGGCCGACGAGAACATGGGTCGCATCGTCGACGTCCTGGTCGACAGTTCCGGGTCGACGCGGGCCGCCATCATCGACTTCGGTGGCTTCCTCGGCGTCGGAAGCCGCAAGATCGCGGTCGCGTGGACGGCATTGCACTTCGTGCCCGCGGCGGAGAAGCGCTACGGCATCGTGCTCGAGTTGACACGAGATCAGGTGAATGCCGCGCCCGAATACAAGGAGGGACGACCGGTGGTCGTCCTCATCGCCTCAGGCAAGCTCGAGCCCTTGCCATAGGTCGCCCGTCCGGTGACGGAGATCACCCCGCCGCCCCGCAAGCAACGGAGCCTGAAAAGGCTCGATTGGTTCGTGTTTCTCGTCGCGGATGTTCAGACGGGCTTTGGCCCGTTCGTTGCCGTTTACCTGACCTCCCAGCAATGGACGCAGGTCGAGATCGGGCTTGTGCTCACGGTCGGCGGCCTGGTGTCGCTGACCGGCCAGGTCCCTGCCGGCGCCCTGGTGGATGCGGCATCGGGCAAACGGATGGTAGCCGGCATTGCGGTGACCTTCATTGCAACCAGCGCGCTGATCTACGCGACCTGGCCGATCTTCCCCGCCGTCCTCGCGGGGGCGGTCCTCCACGCCGCGGCAAGCTGCCTGCTTGGTCCGTCGATCGCCGCCATCAGCCTGGGGCTGGTGGGTCATGCGGCCATCGGCGAGCGCTTTGGCCGCAACGCCCGATTCGCCTCGATCGGGGCGGGGCTTTCTGCGGCGGTGATGGGCGCGACGGGCTATTTCTTCTCGCCTCAGGCGGTCTTCTTCTTCACCGCCCTGCTCTTCCTGCCGACGCTGCTGGTGCTGCGCGGCATCTCGGCGAAGGAGATCGACCTGGAGCAGGCCCACGGCAATCCCGCCGGCGAGCCGGCCGGGGCCGGCTCGGGCGACCTGAAGAGCCTTCTCGCCAAGCGGCCACTGCAGGTCTTCGGCTGCTGCATCCTGCTGTTCCATTTCGCGAACGCCGCCATGCTGCCCTTGATGGGCAGCGTGCTCACCATGCGATCGAGCCAGTGGGCGACCGTCCTCATCGGCGCCTGCATGGTCGGGCCGCAGCTCATCGTGGCGCTGTTCTCGCCCTGGGTAGGACGGCAGGCGCAACGCATCGGTCGGCGTCCGCTGCTGCTCGCCGGATTCGCCGCCCTGCCGGTGCGCGGGCTCCTGTTCGCAACGGTGACGGACCCCTACCTGGTGGTCGTGGTCCAGCTTCTGGACGGCCTGACGGCATCGGTCCTGGGCGTGCTGGTGCCGCTCACCGTGACCGACCTGACCCGAGGCACGGGCCGCTTCAACTTCACCCTGGGCCTGATGGGCACCATGATGGGCATCGGCGCGGCGCTGAGTCCGACCTTCGCCGGTTATCTGACCGACACGTTCGGCAGCGCCGTCGCCTTCGGGGGACTCGCCACCATCGCCACCGTGGCGCTCGCGACGCTGTGGTTCCTGATGCCCGAAACGCGACCGGAAGACACCGCGGAGACGGCGGTGCCCGTCCGCGCGTGAAGGCCATTGTCGAAGTATGGCGACGTGTCATTCTGGCTGTCAGCGGAACGGAGAAACGCCTTCGGGAGTGACAGATGGCAGGCAGGATCTACGTCGGTATCGGCGGCTGGACGTTCGAGCCTTGGCGCGGCCCCTTCTATCCGGACGGACTCGCCCACAAGCGCGAGCTGGAATATGCCAGCCGCAAGCTCACTTCGATCGAGATCAACGGCACCTACTATTCGAGCTTCAAGCCGGAGACCTGGGCGAAGTGGCGCGAGGAGACACCCGACGGCTTCGTCTTCGCCGTGAAGGCCTCGCGGTTCTGCACCAATCGCCGTGTCCTGGCCGAGGCCGGCCAGTCGATCGAGCGCTTCTTCGGGCAGGGCATCGTCGAGCTGAAGGACCGCCTGGGACCGGTGAACTGGCAGTTCATGGGGACCAAGAAGTTCGACCCGGAGGACTTCGAAGCGTTCCTCAAGCTGCTGCCGCGCGAGGTCGGCAAGCTGCCCGTGCGTCACGCCCTGGAAGTGCGCCATGCCAGCTTCTGCGACCCGCGCTTCTACGACCTCGCCCGCAAGTACGGGGCCGCCATCGTCTACGCCCACGACGAGGACTTCCCCGAGATCGACGAGGCGACGGCCGATTTTACTTATGCCCGGCTGATGGGCAGCCAGGAAAAGGTGAAGACGGGCTACAAGCCCTCCGAGCTCGACGGGTGGGCCAAGCGCACAAAGACCTGGGTGCGCCGGGGCGATACCTTCATTTATTTCATATCGGGAGCGAAGGTCCGCAACCCCGCAGCCGCCCAGGCGCTGATCGAGCGGCTGTAGCCACGTCGCCGCAGCGGTCTTGACAGGCCGGGATACCGGCTTAATTGTTAACGTTATGGTTAACCATCAAAGCGCCGTCCTCGACCGGACCTTCTCCGCGCTGGCCGATCCGACCCGGCGCGCCCTGCTTGCCCGGCTCGACAGGGAGGAGCAGGGCCTGACGGTGAGCGAACTCGCCCGGCCGTTCCCGGTGTCGCTGCCGGCCATCATGAAGCATCTCGATGTCCTGTCGGACGCCGGGCTGATCGAGCGCACCAAGGTGGGCAGGGCCGTAACGTGCCAGCTCAAGGCGACCCCCATGAAGCAGGCAATGAACTGGCTGTCGCACTACGAACGTTATTGGAACAATCAGCTCGACCGCCTTGCCGCCTTTCTGGAGGAAGATTCATGGCAGCCAAGCCCAGCCTCGCCCTCAAGCGCCGACTCAAGGCCCCGCCGGCGCAAGTCTACGAAGCCTGGACCAGGCCCGAAAAGATGATCCGATGGTGGGGCGTTACCGGTCATGCCAATACGCCCATCGCCGAAGCGGAAGTCAGGATCGGTGGCCGCTTTCGGGTGCAGTTCTGGACACCCGACGGCGAGCACCACAGCGTGAGCGGCATCTACCGCGAGGTCGTGCCCGACCGGAGGCTCGTCTTCTCCTGGGCCTGGCAGAGCACGCCGGAGCGCGAGTCGCAGGTCACGGTCGATCTGAAGGCCGACCGGGACGGCACCATCCTGACGCTGACGCACGACCAGTTCTTCGACGAAAAGGCCCGCGACGACCATCGGCGCGGCTGGACCGCGGCCCTCGACACCCTGGAAGGGCTCTTTGCATGAGCGTCGACTTGTGGCGTCGTCCCTCCGGAATGAGCGAGGCCGCCGCGGGCCAAGCCGCGCGGCTTCGCGGCCTGCCGGCAGATGCGGCCGCGCTGGCTCGCATCGTGCAGGGGCTGCTGATCCACATGCATATCGCCTCCAGCTACGGCGTCTCACTGACACCGCAGCAGCAGGCCCAGGCCCATCGGCGCTCCGCCAGCGAAATCCTGAGCGGCATCACCAGCCAGGACGGGCGCGACCTGGCCGAGGCGCGGCCGGCAGCAGAACGCGTCGTTGGCGTATGCCGCCATTTCACGCTGCTGCACGTCGCCATGCTGCGCAGCCACGGCATCCCCGCGCGCGCCCGTTGCGGCTTCGCCACCTATTTCGAAAGCGGCAGGTTTCTCGATCACTGGGTGACCGAATACCGGGATCCGGTCCGCGATCGCTGGGTGCTCGCCGACGCCCAGCTCGACGACCATCAGCGGCAGCTCTTCCGGATCGCTTTCGACCCAATCGACGTGCCGCGCGACCAGTTCCTCGTCGCCGGCGAGGCCTGGCATCTTTGCCGCACCGGCAAGGCCGATCCCGGCGTCTTCGGCATATTGGACATGTACGGTCTGTGGTTCATCGCGGACAACGTCATCCGCGACGTCGCGGCCCTCAACAACCATGAGATGCTGCCCTGGGATGTCTGGGGCGCCATGTCCGGGCGCCACAGCGACATCGATCAGGCGCTGATCGACCGGCTGGCCGGGCTTTCGCGCGCGCCCGATCTCGACGTGGCCGACCTCCAGAAGGCCTATCGCGACCCGCGCGTCGCGGTCCCGTCATCCGTGTTCAACGCCCTCCTCGACCGTCCCGAGGCCGTGCGCTGAGGCGGGCCGCCCTGCGGACCGGAGGTAAAAAGCGCGGAATTCCTGCTGCCAAGGCCGAGCCGGAGTGTTGTAGACTGCCGATCCACGAATCGCTGGAGGACGTCATGCCCGCACTTTCGTTGGATCACTGGAATATCTACTGCAAGGATCTCGACGCGACGATCCGCTTCTATGAGCGCTATGTCGGTCTGACCAACGGGGACCGCCCGCCCTTCTCCTTTCCGGGTGCCTGGATGTATGCCGGTGACAAGCCGATCCTGCATATCGTGTCCGAGACCGACCGCAAGGACCATGGCAGCGGCGCCATCGATCACATTGCCATCAACTGTGCCGACATCCGGGGCACCATCGATCAGATCAAGGCGGATGGCCTGCCGTTCGAAGTCAGGAAGGTGCCGGCGCGGCCGCTGCAGCAGGTCTTCGTGCACGATCCGGATGGCGTCATGATCGAGCTCAACTTCTGGCACGAGGCCGACGTGCCCGAGCTGAAGGAATCGGGCATGAGCCCGATCTCTCGCGACGAGCTCGCCGCCAAGAAGGAACTCGCCGGCGCCAAGTAGAGCCCCGCGTCGGAACTCAGTCGCGGGGCCTCAGTCGATCGTCGGCGTCTCTTGCAGGTGCCGGCAATAGTCGGCCGGCAGCAGGTCGCTGCCGGCCAGCAGATGGGCGAGATACGCACGGGTCGGCCGCAGCGCCTCGCCCGTCAGCAGCGCAACATAGGTGATGGCCTCCACCGTCGCGCCGCTGTCGCCCAGCGCGACCTGCACCGTTTCCTGCCGGTAGTGTCCGTCGGCGACCCCTTCGAAGCGGTCCAGCACGCCGAGGGCCCGCCG
>Ga0182792_1000730_pt1 | contig 29341 bp, 31 predicted proteins | sample Passage237B_FD_130497 | JGI IMG/M metagenome (GOLD analysis project Ga0182792, IMG submission 130497) | Cellulose adapted compost microbial communities from Newby Island Compost Facility, Milpitas, CA, USA - Passage2 37B (version 2) (version 2) ...
AGAGGGTATCGCCCGTGAACACGCCGACCGGGCTGGCGCCGGTGGAGGCATGGGAGAAGGTGATCGATATCGAATCGTCGGTATGGCCCGGCGTGGCGAGCGTCGTGAGCTCGACCGCGCCCAGGTGGAATCTGGTCCCGTGGCGCGCGGTTCGGGCGTGGGGCATGCCGCAGGCAGGACCGTCGCCGCGCCACACCGGCACTCCCGTCGCCGCCGCGAGGGCCGCCGCGCCGGAGACGAAATCCTCGTTGCGATGGGTCTCGAAGATGAGGGAGATGGTGCATTCGCGCTCGCCCGCCGCCGCGAGATGGCGGTCGATGTCGCATGCCGGATCGATGACCGCGGCGCGGCCCTCGTCCCCGATGATGTATGAATGGTGTGCCAGTCCTTCGGACAGGATACGCTCGATGAACATCGTCTCCCTTCCGGCGGTTCGCCGGAAAACGATGGGCGCGGCCGGTCGTTGCACGAACGTGCCGAAGCGTGCGGCGTACGGCAGGAAGGCCGGCCATGAGTCTCGTCGTACAAGCCTCGACCACATCGCGGCGACGATCTCCGCTTCCTGACCAGCCGGTCACCGCGGCAGGTGGCGGATCACCTTCGCACCTGCCGCGTCGCGATCGTCGAAGGTCCGATGGAGAAGCGCGGCGCGCTGGGTACGATCGTCTCTGTCTACTGTCGCGATCCCGACGGCAGCCTGATCGAGATCGCTTCTTACAAGCAGGCGCGATAGGTCGGGGACTCGACGAGCCTGGCACTGGACGCCTGCGGACGAGCGCGCTACGCCATCATCACTGGCCGAAGGAAGACTGACCATGCCGCTTCGATGGCAAGTCCTGCATGACGAGAAGATGGTGCATGTCATCGCGGAAGGGCCGGTGACGCTCAAGGAGATGGAGGATCACTTCGACGCGCTGTCGGTGGCCGGCGCACTGGGCTACTGCAAGCTGTTCGATGCCACCAGGTCATCGCCCATCTATGACGACGACGACGTGATGGCCATGGGGGCCCGGCTCAGCGCCTATGTGGCGACGCAGACCAGCGGACCGCTCGCGGTCGTGGGCGACGGCGAGCTGATCCGCGCCACCTTCCGACGCTTCGTCAACATCTCGCCCTCGCGGCGTCCGGCCAAGCTCTTCACGAGCGAGGAGAAGGCGCGCGCGTGGCTTGCAACAGTATCCGAACAGGTCGCCGACCAGCGCACGCGGAAGTTCGACACGCCCTCCGCCTGATGGCCCTACGGTGAATCCCTCAGGCCGTTCCCGGAATGGTGACGCGGCGGCCGGCAGCCTAGCAGGCTGTTGAAAAAGTCATCGTAGCCGAATGAAGAAAGTGATTCACTGATCCAAGTTGTTCTTGGAGCTTGTGATGCGTGGATCGGACGAGGGCTCTGGGTCGTTGTTCAGCTACGTTGATCTGGAAGCGCGGGTTCGATCGGACCACCCGTTGCGGACGATCCGGGAGATCGCGAACGCAGCGTTGAGCGACCTTACGGCAGAGTTTGCGGTGTTGTACCCGGCCCGGCTCGGTCGGCCATCGATTGCGCCGGAACGATTGTTGCGGGCGATGTTGCTGCAGGCATTTTACGGCATCCGCTCGGAACGGCAGTTGATGGAGCGGATAGAGTTCGACCTTCTGTTCCGCTGGTTCGTCGGGCTGGGGATGGACGAGGCAGCGTGGGACCATTCGACTTTCTCGAAGAACCGCGATCGTCTTCTGGAAGGCGAGATAGCGGCGAAGTTCCTGTCGGCAGTGATAGCCCAGCCGAAGGTCAAGCGGCTGTTGTCGAGCGATCACTTCTCGGTGGATGGCACGCTGTTGGAGGCTTGGGCGTCGATCAAGAGCTTCCGGCGCAAGGATGGCAACGACAATGACAGCACGGGTCCAGGCCGCAATGCCGAGCGCAACTTCCACAAGGAGAAGCGTTCCAACGAGACGCACCGAAGCATGACTGACCCGGAGGCCCGTCTGTACAAGAAGGGGGACGGGCAGCCGGCGCGGCTCTGTTATATGGGGCATGCGCTTATGGAAAACCGCCATGGCCTGGTTATCGGCGGGACCGCCACATTGGCGACCGGCACGGCCGAGCGCAAAGCCGCTCTCTGTCTGATCGATGCGGTCCGCCACGGCGGCCGGATCACCTTGGGCGCCGATAAGGCCTACGATGTCGCCGACTTCGTGATGGCTCTGCGCGACCGCTCGGTAAGTGTGCATGTTGCCATCGACGGTCACCTGAGCAAGACCGGCAAGCCACGCCGAACAGCTGTCGATCGGCGGACCACTCGTCATCCGGGCTATGCGGTCAGTCAACGTTGCCGTAAGCGCATCGAGGAGGTGTTCGGCTGGGTCAAGGCAGCTGCCGGGCTGGCAAAGGTCAAACTGCGAGGACGTGCACGCGTCGATGCCGCCTTCACCCTGGCACTGACTGCCTACAATCTGGTGCGCCTGCCCAAGCTTCTGGCCGTGCCGGCATGAGCCTCCGAGGCCGATGGCGGATCGTCGAAACGCCGGACTACGATATGGGCCAGCCCGCCTATATCGTCTTCCGCAAGACCGGCGGAGAGTTCGCCCTGGGCTGCCTAACCGGCTCTATCCATGGCGCCTGCGACGGCGATGCCGTCGAGTTCAGCTGGCAAGGCAATGACGAGATGGAACAAGCCAGCGGCGACGGCTGGGCCGAGTTGCAGGAAAACGGCTCTCTCAAGGGTGAGATCTCCCTCCAAAGCGGCGACGACATATCATTTATCGCTCGCCGCTCGACGACTTCTTCAACACCCTGCTAGAGCAGTCCGATCAGGTGGGAAATCGCTCCAATCGCCAAACGCAGCGCCCCGCAAAGGAGGAGACCATGCGAGCCAAGGACGTGATGACCGGCGACGTGATCTGCGTGAACGTCAAGGAATCGATCTTCGATGCGGCCGAGGTCCTGCTGGGTGCCCGCGTCAGCGCCGCCCCGGTCGTCAACGACCGGGGCGTGGTCGTCGGCATCGTGAGCGAGGCCGATCTGCTGCGCCGGGCGGAGCTCGGCACGGTGCCGGCCAAGTCCTGGCTGGCGCGGTTGCTGGACACGGAGAGCACCGCGGCGCACGCCTTCGTCGCCACGCATGCGCGACACATCGCCGACGTCATGACACGCGAGGTGGTCACGGCGGACGAGGACACGCCTCTCGTCGAGATCGTCGATCTGATGGAGAAGCACCGGGTGAAGCGCGTTCCGATCGTGCGGGACGGCGCGCTGGTCGGCGTCGTGAGCCGCTCCGACCTGCTCAGGGCGCTGCTGTCGCGCGAAGCCGAGGGTCCCCTGGTCCAGCCGTCGGACCGCCAGACCCGGCAGGCCGTCATCGACGCGGTCGAGAAGCAGCCATGGACCTCCCGCTGGCCGACCAACATCTTCGCCAATGACGGCGTGGTCCATCTGTGGGGATTCGTCGAGGACGAGAACGTGCGCAAGGCCTATCAGGTCGCGGCGGAAAACGTGCCGGGCGTGCGCCGCGTCCGGAACCACATGCGCATCATGCCCGCCTCCGTCGGCATGGGTGTCTGAACGGGCGGAGGAGAGCCGCCGGCCTACAATGCCGGCGGCAGATAGGCCACGCGCTCCGCGCCCGGGGCGGAACGGGCGTGCAGCGCGGTGATGCCCCACTCCTGCAGGGTCGTGGTCAGGCCGACCGATGCGGCGGCGCCGCAAGCGACGACCAGGATGGTCAGGGCGACAAGCACGAGATGATGCATGGCGAGTCTCCTGGTTATGGGAGCGGCGGCACGACCGGCCGGCGCCTCCGCGTTCACTGGCCCGATATCAGCGCCCGGGTGGCCGGTCCGCAGGCGACGTCCCGGGCCGTGCCGATCACCGGCGTCGGAATCGGAAACACGCGGCCGAGCGACACCTGCGGCTGGCGCAGCTTGCCCCGCACCATCACCGCCCCGTGCAGATCGAGCAGGTCGAACTGCTTGGCGTCGGCATCCACCTCCGCATTGATCGCCTGGGTGACCAGCGAAGCCTGTCCCTGCACGTGCAGAACCGACTTCTCGGTATCGAGCAGCGTGCGATCGAAGGTCACGGTGCCGCGGTTGAAGTTCAGCCGCCCCACCGCACACTTGATGGGAATGCGCTGGTCGCTCGTCACGTAGAGGATCAGCGCGTCGAAGATCTGCAGACCGGCCAGACTCACCATCAGGCTGGAGACGGAGCCGCCGCCCAGAGCGAGCGCGACGTAGCCGTTGGCGCTGCCCATGACCTGCGCCAGCGAACGTCCGACGCCCGCGAGCACCACCCTGCCCTGCACCTTGCCGTAGGTGGCGTCGAAGAAGCGCGAGTTGCGGAAGAAATTGCGCAGCTCGATGTCCGCCAGGGCGAGGTTCGCGCGGACCTTCGGCGTGTCGGTGCGCGCATCTATTCCCAGGTCGCCCGTGATCCGGCCGGCGCCGCTGCGTCGGTCGCCCAGCAGGAGCAGGTTCAGCGGCTTCACCGTCGCCTGCCCTTCCCGGACGGTGACCTGGAAGGACAGGGCCTGGACCGGCAGATACGTCGGTGCGATGACGCGCTTGGCATCGAGCGCGACGTCCATGTTCATGGCCCGCAGCTTCTCGACCTTGAGCGGCACGTTCGGAAAGAGATCACCGGACGCTTCGAGGCGCTGCTGCGTGCGGCGCTGCTGCGGCGATACCGTTCCGCCGGGCTTGTCCGGCGGTGCGCCGATCAGCGGCGCGAGGTCGGCGAAGACCAGCTTGTCGGACACGAGCCTGGCCGTGAGATGACCGGGCTTGCGCCGCTCGTCGACCGCCACTTCGCCGACGAGGTCGCTGTCACCGACATGCCAGCGGCTGTCGACGAACTTCCAGATCCCGGCTTCGCGATGCAGCTTCCCCGCGATGCGATAGGGCGGCGTCGGCGGCCCGGGAATGCCCAGCAGCGGATAGATGTCCGCGAGGTCGTTGCCGGAGAGCGTCAGCTCCACGTCGGCTCCGGTCCATTGGAAGGGATCCTGCACGGTGCCCTTGGCCTTGAGCTTCGTGGCGCCATAGGCGACGTCGAGATCGAGCGGATAGGGCTGATCGGTATCGCGCAGCATGATGATCGACCCGCCGACGAAGCGGACCTTGAGAGGCTGGTTCTCGAGCTTGCCCTCGAGGTCCAGTCGGGCCTGCGGCTGGTCGCCGGCTTGGCCGGTGGCGGTCGACACCGTGCCGTCCAGCTCCAGCTTGCGCTTGGGATCGCGATAGGAGAGCTTGCCGTCGGTGATCTCGAGGCGGCCTATCAGCGGGGCTTCGAACCGGTTGTCGGGCTCCACCACCTCCTTGACGGCCGCCGCCGCGGCCGGCGCCTCGCCCAGCGCCCAGTTGAGGCGGTCGTTCTCCCCCTTCTCCACCAGGACCTCGGGTTTCCGCAGCACCACGCTCGGCAGCACGAGGTCGCCGGCGAGCAGCGGCCAGAGCCGTATCGCGAAGTCGATGCGCTCGGCCTTCAGCATGGCCGGCTCCCTGGCCCATTCGGCATTGGCCAGCTGGACGCCGGCGAGATGCACATGCGAAGTCCAGCCCCAGTCGATCGAAATGTCGGCAATCGTCGTCTTGCGGCCCGAGAGCGTCGTCGCATGCCCCTCGACGCGGGCTCGGAAATCGTCGGAGCTGACATAGAGATACGCAGCACCGACGGCGAGCAGGACCACGCCCACCAGGATGCCGGCACACCAGCCCGCGATTCGAACCCATCGCCGCATTCCCGAGGAACGATGCGCAGAACAGTTCGTTCCCCGGCCCTCTACGGGACGTGAACGAACTCCAGCTTCAGGCCGTCGGGATCGGCAAAGAAGACGGCATAATAACCCGGCTCATATTGAGGATAATCCGCGGGCGGATCGAGGATCGTCGCTCCCAGGCGGCGCAGCAGCGCGTACAAGGCATCGACATCGGCCCGGGAACGCGCCCGCCACGCCAAGTGATGGAGACCCGGCGCGTAGCGGTCGTGCCGGTGGATCCGCCCCTCCTCCGAGGCCCGCATCACGGCGATCGAACACACGGCCCGTTCCGCCTCGTCGAGGAGTTCCCAGATCAGGCCGCGCTCGACCTCTTTCTTGAACCGGTAGCCGAGGAACCCGAAGACCGCTTCATAGAAGGCGCGCGACGACCAAGGGTCACGCACCGTAAGGTCGAGATGGTCGATCGTGCCGCGCATGGCCGGATTTCCGATTTCGATTTCCGAGCTGCCCCAGCGTCAACCCGCGCGAGGGCGTTCCGTTCCACGTCCCGCTCTCGGCCAAGACACCGCGCATGGCGCGGTTCTTGCACCGCGGCTGGCATGATCGAGGCGGCACTCGACCGGACGATTGGACAGATCGACGCAGCACCGGCTGCGCCTCGGCCCATGTTCGAGGAAACGTTGCTGTCCGCCCTGCCTCTGGCAGGCGTTTTTTCCATCGTACTGGCGCTCCATGTCGCATTTGCGCTGGCTGCCGCCGAGGACCTTGCCGCCAACGGCGTCTGCAGCCATCGCAATGCGACCGGGATTGCCTATATGGGCCTGATGATGCATTGATCGCGGCGGCAAGGCCTTCCGGCGCTACCCCACTCGGCAAGCACGACGGAACAGGGCTCTACCCGTGCTGATCCGAGGAGAGAACACACTTGAGCGCGTTGAGAAACGAGACGGTGCTGTCCGTGCAGCACTGGACCGAAGAGCTGTTCAGCTTCCGCACCACCCGGGACAAGGGTTTCCGCTTCGCCAGCGGCCAGTTCACGATGATCGGCCTCCGAATCGAGGGAAAGCCGCTGCTGCGTGCCTACTCGATCGCCAGCGCCCACTATGACGAGGAGCTGGAATTCTTCTCGATCAAGGTGCCGGACGGCAAGCTGACGTCGCGCCTGAAGGACCTGACGCCGGGCGATTCGGTGCTGGTCGGCGCCAAGGCCACCGGCACGCTGCTGCTCGACAGCCTCACGCCGGGCCGCAACCTGTACCTGCTGGGCACCGGCACCGGACTGGCGCCGTTCCTCTCCATCGTCCGTGACCCCGACGTCTACGAGCGCTTCGAGAAAGTGATCCTGGTCCATGGCTGCCGCCACGTGCGCGATCTCGCCTATCGCTCGGCGCTGACCGACGAACTGCCGGCCGACACCTTTCTGGGAGATCTGGTGCGGGACAAGTTCGTCTACTACCCGACGATCACCCGCGAACCCTTCCGGAATCGCGGCCGCATTTCCGACCTGATCGCGAGCGGTACCCTGGCGCGCGAGGTCGGCCTGCCGCCGATCGCCCGGGAGACCGACCGGTTCATGCTGTGCGGCAGCGTCCAGATGCTGGCGGACATTCGCAAGCTCCTGGAGGGCGACGGCCTCAGCGAAGGCAGCACGACGGTGCCCGGCGAGTTCGTCGTCGAAAAGGCATTCGTCGAATAAAGGGCGTCAGAATGTCTTGCCGTCGGCCGGTTCGCCCGGCGGCGACAGGTTCATCGCGCGGCGTTCCTCGGCGATCCCGGCCACGGCGGCACGCAGGGCCGGATAGCGCGCCATGAACTGGTTGAAGTCGCGCCTGTCGAGCACCAGGAACTGACAGAAATCGATGGCGACCACGTCGGCCGTGCGCGGCTCGCCCGTGAGCAGCGCCATCTCACCGAAGAAGGCGCCAGGCTCCAGCGGGAAGATGCGATCGCCCACCCTCACCTCGACCGCCCCCGACGAGAGGAAGTACATGCCGTCGCCGCGATCGCCACGGCGGATGACCTTCTCGCCGGGCAAGGCCGATTTCGGCCGGAACATCAGCAGTAGCGCATCGAGGTCCTCCCGCTCCACCAGCCGCAGGACCGGGAACTGTTCGAGCAGGCCGTTCAGCCTGAGCTCCTGGGCGCGCCCTCGGGCGTCGGCACGGGCCTTCGCCGCTTCGAGCTCGCGCTCCAGCGCATCGTAGCGGGCCTGCCCGAAGTAGCCGGCCTCGGCCGGCTGGCCGCGACGCAGCCGGCGGCACAGAACGCTCGCCGCCTCGAAGACCACGGGATTGAGCATGATGGAAAACAAGGCACCGCCGACCACGAGATCCCGCGCCTCGGTCGGCACGAGGCCGGACGAGATGCCGAGCGCGATCAGGATGAACGAGAACTCCCCCACCTGGGCCAGGCTGGCCGCCACCAGCAGGCCGGTGGTGACCGGCAATCGCAACAACATGACGATCGCGAAGGCGATCATGCCCTTGCCCACGACGATCAGGGCCAGCACGCCCAGCATGGCACCCGGCTCGCGCAGCAGAATGCCCGGGTCGAACAGCATGCCGACCGAAACGAAGAACAGCACGGAGAACGCGTCCTGCAAGGGCAGCGAATCGGTCGCCGCCTTGTGGCTGAAGGAGGACTCGTTCAGCACGACGCCGGCAAAGAACGCACCGAGCGCGAAGGAGACACCGAAGATGGCGGCGGAGCCGTAGGCGATGCCGAGGGCAAGCGCCAGCACTGACAGCGTGAACAGCTCGCGCGAGCCCGTACGCGCCACGCGCGCGAGGATCCAGGGCACGATCCGGGGGCCGATGGCGATGGCGATGGCCGCGAAGGCACCAACCTTGCCCAGGGTAAGGCCGATCTCGAGGAGCAGCGAGCCGCCGGACGCATCGCCATGCGCCTCCGCCGGCCGGCCGCCCAGCAGTCCCGCGAAGGCCGGCAGCAGCACCAGCGCCAGCACCATCGCGAGGTCCTCGACGATCAGCCAGCCGATGGCGACACGGCCGTCGGGCGTGGCGACCAGGTTGCGCTCCTCGAGGGCCTTGAGCAGGACCACGGTGCTCGCGACCGACAGGCTCAGGCCGAGCACCAGGCCGCTGCCGAAGCTCCATCCCCACGCCCCGCACAGCACGATGCCGAGAAGCGTGGCGATCACGATCTGTCCAATCGCGCCCGGAACGGCGATGCCGCGCACGGCCAGCAGGTCGCGCACGGAAAAGTGCAGGCCGACACCGAACATCAGCAGGATGACGCCGACCTCCGCGAGCTGGGCCGAGAGCTGCCCATCGGCGACGAGGCCGGGCGTGTACGGGCCGATCAGCACGCCGGCGAGGAGATAGCCGACCAGCGGCGGCAGCCGCAGCCGGTCGGCGGCATAGCCGAGGCCGAACGCGGAGACGAAGCCGATGGCGATGGTCGAGATCAACGAGGCTTCGTGATGCATCCGTGCCTGTTTCCGAACTGAAAGACGGTCACTGCCGCAATGCTAAAGCAGCGGGCCACCGCATGAAACCGCATGATTTCCACGCCGGAGCATCAGGTCGGCCCGCCCGATGAGGCCGGTTCAGCTTCCCTCGCGCCAGCCGCGGCGCGCATAGGAGAAGCGTACGATCCGGATGGCGGTCCAGCCCTGCAGGATCAGAGCGGCAAGCGGGATGACGAGGCTCGACAGCACGTTCGTCATCGGCGAATCGAACAGGCCGACGGCCACGGCCAGCGCCACGACGGCCGCCGCCGCGATGATGCCCGTTACCAGGAGCATCGCCACGGCCTCCAGGAGGAAGCCGTGCACCAGCACATAGACCGGCCCCGCCAGGGACGCCCAGAGATAGGACCAGGCGGTGATCTCCCGCAGCCGGTCGCGCTCGAGATGGTCGAAACGATATGTAGCGAACACGTCATGGATCCCGCATGCCGCAGACGGTTCCGGTCGTCCGCGCAACGGTACGCGACCTGATCCAGGAGCCCGACACCGCAGCCGCTTCCGCCTTCCCAGGGGTCCTGGGTACGCCGCGCCCGCGCACTTGTCGAGCGAGAACATATAGATCAAATACAACCATCCATATCCCTGGCAGGCACCGGGCGATGCGCGGAAGCTCGCCGAGCCCACCCGTTGTCATCTTGAGCGCAGCGAAGGATCTCGTGCCGGTTGCAAGGGCGATGAGGTCCTTCGCTCCGCTCAGGACGACTCGGGACAAGCAGGCCATCCCGTGGCCGGATCATTCGAGGCCTCACGGTCCCTTCACCGTCATCCTGAACGAAGTGAAGGATCTCGTGCCGGTAGCAAGCGACGATGAGGTCCTTCGCTCCGCTCAGGACGACAGCTTTGGGCAGGCGCTGCGCGGAGGCTCGCCGAGCCTCCCTTGTCCTGGGCTTCGGTCAAGACGACAGGGTCGGACAGACGCCGGCGCCAGCCGCCTGTCGGGACGCGGCGGAACGCGCCTTCACACGATGCGGCATCGGTGAAATCATGGACTGGCATGAATGGCATCATCAGGATCAGGCGGCGCTCGGCCCTGGCGGCCCTGCTCGGCGCCGGTTTCGCGGCGGAGGCACAGGCGCAAGGCGTGCGTGTCCTCGACTCGGCCCCCAAAGCCCAGGCGGTCGTCGGACGCCGCAGCAGCGCCTTCTACGTGCGCTTCGACCGTCCGATCGACCATGCCTCCTCGCGTCTCTGGGTGTCCCGCGACGGCATCAAGATCGAGGAACTGACCCCCAGCCTCGAAGCCAACCCGGACGTGCTGTTCGCCCGCGCGCCGACGCTGACCCCTGGAAACTATGCGCTGCACTGGTCGGTGACCGTCCCGCAGGGAATCAAGGACGCCCAGGGCAGCATTCCGTTCAGCGTCGCCGACTAGAGCGGAATGCGATGTGATGGGACCGCTCGCGGTTCCATCACATCGCATTCGCGCGCACTGGGGATGTGCGTTGCAAGAGGCATGATGGGTCCAGCTGATTCCAGCTGGACCCATCATGTTCTAGGACCGTCGCCGGCCCTTCAGTCGCCGAGACCGCGCCAGCGCCGCCAGCCGGCGGCGCGCAGGCGGCAGGCATCGCAGGTGCCGCAGCCGATGCCCCAGTCGTGGCGATGCACGCGGTCGCCGAGGTAGCAGGTGTGGGTTTGTCCGACGATCAGCTCGACCAGGGCCTCGCCGCCCAGGTCCTTCGCGAGTTGCCACGTCCCGGCCTTGTCGATCCACATCAGCGGCGTGTCGAGCACCAGCCGCGATTCCATGCCGAGATTGATCGCCGCCTGCAGCGCCTTGACCGTATCGTCGCGACAATCGGGATAGCCTGAGAAGTCCGTCTCGCAGACACCGGCCACGACATGCTTCAGGCCGCGCTGGACGGCGACGATCGCCGCGAAGGTGAAGAACACGAGGTTGCGGCCGGGCACGAACGTGGCGGGCAGGCCATCCGGCCGCGTGCCGAGCGGCAGGTCAGCAGTCAGGGCGCTGGTGCTGACCGCCCCCAGGACATCGAGGGGAAGGACGCGATCCGACCCCAGCCGCCCACACCACAGCGGCGAGAGCGCCGCGATGGCCTGGCGGACCGGCTCGCGAACCTCCATTTCCACGGCATGGCGCTGGCCATAGGCGAAGCCCACCGTCTCCACCCGATCGAAACGCGAGAGCGCCCAGGCGAGGCAGGTGGTCGAATCCTGCCCGCCGGAGAAGAGGACCAGGGCAGAGGACGAATCGGGCGACGGATCGGACATGACGGACGCCATGCAAGCGGCAAGCCGCGGCGGCCTCACGAGGCCGGCGTCAAGCCACGCATGATGAAGGCGTTGAGCCGTTTCGCGAAAGCCGCGGGATCCGCCGGAACCTCTCCATCGAGGATATGCGCCTGGTCCAGCAGCAGGTGGGCTATGTCGACGGCCTCGGCCGTCCGTCCGGCCGTCTGCGCCGCTCCGATCGCCTTCACCAGCCCATGGCGCATGTTCAGCTCGAGGATCGGCTTGGCACCGCTGCCGCGGCTGGCGCGCGCCAGCAGCCGTTCCAGCTCCCGGTCGCGCCCCTGCTCGCTCGCCACCAGACAGGCCGCGCTGTCGGTCAGGCGCCGCGAGGCGCGGACGTCGGACACCTCGTCACCCAGAGACTCCCTGACCGCCTCGAGGATACCGGCCTCTTCATCGGCGGCCGGCGCTTCTCCGCCCTCGTTCCCGGCATCGTCGAGCAGCGGCACCGAGCCGAAATCGACGTCGCCCTGGCTGAGAGAACGCAGTTTCCTGCCATCGAATTCCTGCGGCAGCATGGTCCAGAAGGCATCGATCGGATCGGTCAGCAGCAGCACCTCGATGCCGCGGGCGCGCGCCGCCTCGAGTTTGGGGTTGGACTTCAGGCGCTCCGCGCTGTCGCCGGCGAGATAGTAGATCTCGTTCTGCTCCGGCCGCAGGTCGGCGACATAGTCCCTGAGCGAGCGCAGGGCGTCGCCTTTCGTCGTGGCAAAGCGCGCGAGGGCGAGAAGCTGGGCACGGCGTTCGCCGTCCTCGTAGAGCCCCTCCTTCAGGACCGCGCCAAAGGCGCTCCAGATCTTCAGCCAGGCCTCGTGGTCCTTGCCGGCGCAGCTCTCCAGCTCGCCCAACACGCGGGTCGTCAGCCCGCTGCGGATCTGCGCGACCTGCGGGTTGTTCTGCAGCATCTCGCGCGACAGGTTCAGCGGCAGGTCCTCGCTGTCGACGACGCCGCGCACGAAGCGCAGCCAACTGGGCAACAGGTCGGCGTCGTCGGTGATGTAGACGCGCCGTACGTAGAGCTTCACCCGCCCCTTGCGCGCCGGATCGCCGAGATCGAACGGCGGATTGGTCGGCACGAACAGCAGCACGGCATAGGACTGCCGGCCTTCGACCTTGTAGTGCAGCGTCAACGCCGGCTCGTCGAACGCCATCGCGAGCGTCCGGTAGGCCTGCGTGTAGTCCTCCGGCTTCACCTCCGACCTGGAGCGCTGCCAGAGCGCGCTCGCGGTGTTGACCTGACGCGCCTCGCCCTTGTCGTCGATCAGCTCGATGGGGAACAGGATATGATCGGAGTAGGTGCGGATCACACGCTCGAGCTCGTAACCCTGCAGGTACCGGCTGGCGTCGTCCTTCAGATGCAGGACGATCTCCGTTCCGCGCTTCACGCGCGCCGCCTGGGTTTCGGTCGCCGGTGCCACGTCGAAGCCGCCACCGCCGGACGACGACCAGACCCACGCCTCGGTCGCGCCGGCGCGCCGGCTCGTGACCTCGATGCGGTCGGCGACCATGAAGGCTGCGTAGAAGCCGACGCCGAACTGGCCGATCAGCCCCAGCCCCTCCTTGGCGTCCTTCAGGCCCTTCAGGAACGCCCTGGTGCCGGAGCGCGCCACGGTGCCGAGATTGTCGATGAGCTCCTGGCGATCCATGCCGATGCCGTTGTCGGCGATGACGAGCGTCTTCGCGCCCGCATCCGGCTGCACGCGGATGGCGAGCTTCTCGTCGCCGGCCAGCAGCTCGGGTCGGGCGATCGCCTCATAACGCACCTTGTCCAGCGCGTCGGAAGCGTTGGAGATCAGCTCTCTCAGGAAGACGTCGGTCTCCGAGTAGACCGAGTGCACCATGAGATTCAGCAGCTCGGCCACCTCGGCCTGGAACTGATGCGTCTGCGCGCCGGCGGCGTCCCCGTTCATTCGTTCGTCCACAATCCGTTGGGAGCGGGCGAAGTGCCCCACATTGTCCGTTCTGTAAAGAGGGCACGAAGCCCCTCCCCCCGGCCGCCTAGATGGGCGGGAAGACACGGGGCCAGGGCATCGGGGGCGGCGAAACGAAGACGGATTCTCCGCCCGCCTCGTCGGCGGAGTCCACCCCCGCTGGGTCGCGAACCTGTCCGGGCCGGGTTTCACCCATGCGTCGCACCAAATCGGCTGAAGGTTCCGCCTCGGGCGGGGTCGGGGTGCTGCCGATATGAATCATCACGTCCTCCGTGGAGCAACATGTCGAAACATTCGTGCGGGCCCACAATGGCGCGCCGCGGCCGTCGATTTGGTCGTTGCGGCCCGGGTTTCAAGGGGCCAGGTTTCAAGGATAGCCACCGCGGGTCAGCCAGGACCTCGGCGACCCTTCACCCGCAGGCGGCGCAGCGATGCGCGGGGTGCGGTCCAACGCCGTCGGGTCCGGCGCCCCCTCCGGTACCTCGGCGAAATAGCGCTGCAGGGCGAGGCGGGTCGGCCGCGAGCGGTTCCGTCACATCGGGAACCGCTCTAATCCGCCCCGGGCGCCAGATCGGTCCGAGCGGCCGACCGGCGGCTGGTCCATTCCCGCAGCCGCTGGAAGACGACATAGAGCATCGGGATCACGAAGATGCCGAAGACGGCGGCCGCGATCATGCCACCGAAGACCGGCGTGCCGACGGCGCGCCGGCTGAGTGCGCCGGCACCGCCGGCGATCACCAGCGGCAGCAGGCCGAGGATGAAGGCGAAGCTGGTCATCACCACGGGCCGGAAGCGCAGCCGCGCGCCCTCCACCGCGGCATCCAGGACGGATTTGCCCTGGCGGCGCTGCTCGACGGCGAATTCCACGATCAGGATTCCGTTCTTGGCCGCCAGCGCCACCAGCACGACCAGCCCGATCTGGGCGTAGACGTCGAAGGCCAGACCGCTCACCGCCACGAAGGCGATCGCCCCCAGCACGCCGACGCTGACCGAGAGCAGCACGGGCAGGGGGATGTTCCAACTCTCGTAGAGAGCCACCAGGAAGAGATAGGCGAACAGGAGCGCCAGCCCCAGGACGATCGGCGTCTGACCCGATGCGGCCTTTTCCTGCAGCGCCGTCGCCGTCCATTCGAAGCCGTAACCGGCGGGCAGGTTGGCCGCGGAGATTCGCTCCATGGCAGCCAGCGCGTCACCGGAGCTGAATCCCGCCGCGGGTGCGCCGTTGACGATGGCGGCACGATAGCCGTTGTAGCGGATCAACGCCTGCGGCCCCTGCACCAGCCGCGCCTGGGCGAGGGCGCGGATCGGCACCATCGAGCCATTCCGGTTGCGCACGAAGACCCGATATATGTCCTCGATGGCGTCGCGGTAGCGTCCTTCCGACTGGATGTTGACCTGCCAGGTACGGCCGAACAGGTTGAAGTCGTTGACGTAGAAGCCCCCCAGCGTCGACTGCAACGCCGCGAACACGTCGCTCACCCGCACGCCCAGCACCTGCGCTTTGTCGCGGTCGATATCGAGCCAGATCTGCGGGGTGTCGGCGGCGTAGGTGCTGAACACGCCGGCGAGCTCAGGCTGCTGGTTGGCGGCGACCACCAGGCCGCGCATCACCGAGGCGAGCGCGGCCGGCGACTGGCCTTGCAGGGCCTCGAGCACGTACTGGAAGCCGCCGGTGCTGCCCAGGCCGAGGATCGGCGGCAGGTTGAACGGGAAGACCACGGCGCCCTGGATGGCCGCGAGCTTGAGGCGCAGGGCGGCGATGATCGAATCGACGTGACGCGCCGAATCGGCGCGCTGGTCGTAGGGATCGAGACGGACGACGAAGAAGGCGGAGTTCGGCGAAGCCACGTAGTCGACGAAGTTCAGGCCGACGACGGACAGCACGCCCTGCACGCCCGGCGTCGGCCGGATGACCTGCTCGACCCGCGAGACGATCTCCTCGGTCCGGTTGAGCGAGGCGCCTTCCGGCAGGCGCAGCGCCACGAAGAAGGCGCCCTGATCCTCGGCCGGCAGGAAGCCCTGCGGCGTCGCCCTGAACACGCCATAGCCGACGGCAGCGGCCACGACGGCGACGACGACGCCCAGCAGCGCCACGCGCACGAGCCGGCGCACCGCCCAGACATAGCCGTCGCGCACACGGTCGATCGCCCCCAGCACCACGCGCATCGGGCCGCGCCGGGCGTCGCCGCGCCGGAGCAGCACGGCACAGAGCGCCGGGCTGAGCGTAAGGGCGTTGAAGGCCGAGATGACCATCGAGGCGGAGACAGCGACGGCGAACTGCCGGAAGAGCTGGCCGCTCACGCCGGGAATGAAGGCGACCGGCACGAACACCGACAGCAGCACCAGGGTAATGGCGATGATGGGCGCCGTAATCTCGGCCATCGCCTTCTTGGTCGCATCAGCGATCGAAAGGTGCGGCTCCTCCTCAATCACGCGTTCGACGTTCTCGACGACGACGATGGCGTCGTCGACGACGATGCCGATCGCCAGCACCAGCGCAAGCAGGGACACCGTGTTCGCCGTGTAGCCGACCAGCAGCAGGACGACGAAGGCGCCGACGATGGAAACGGGCACGGCGGCGAGCGGGATCAGCGTCGACCGCAGCTTGCCCAGGAACAGGAAAACGACGAGCGCCACCAGGACGAAGGCCACGAGCAGGGTGTGCTCGACCTCCTCGATGGTGGAGGTCACGAACACCGTGGAATCCCAGAACACCCGATAGGCGACGTCGTCGGGGAAGCGCTGCTTGAGGTTCTCCATGACCTCGCGCACCTGCGCGGCAACCTCCACGGCGTTGGCACCCGGCGACTGATAGATGCCGATCGCCGCCGTCGGCGCGCCGTCGAAGCGGCTGAAACGCTCCTGCGACCGGGCGCCGAGGTCGGTCCGGGCGATGTCCTTCACGCGCACCACGGAACCGTCGGGATTGGCCCGCACGACGATGTCGGCGAACTCGTCGATACGGCTGAGCCGGCCCTGCGTCTTGATGGTCAACTGGAACTGCTGGTTGGTCGGCGTGGGCGCCGAGCCGATGCGGCCGAGCGCAGCCTGCACGTTCTGGTTCTGCACTGCCGCGACGACGTCGGCCGGCGTGAGGCCGAGCGCCGTCAGACGGTCGGGATCGAGCCACAGGCGCAGGGAATAGTCGAGGGCGCCAAACAGGCTGGCCTGGCCGACGCCGCGCACGCGCGACAGCGCGTCCAGCACGTTGATGGTCACGTAGTTGTTCAGGAACAGCGCATCGTGCGTGTTGCGCGGCGAGTAGACGTTGATGACCTGCAGGAGCGCCGACGAGCGCTTGCGGATCACCAGCCCCTGGCGCTGCACCTCCTGCGGCAGCAGCGGCGTGGCGAGCTGGGCGCGATTCTGGACGTTGACAGTGTTGATGTCGGGATCGGTCCCCAGGGCGAAGGTGACGTTGAGCGTGTAGCTGCCGTCCGCACCACTGACGGACTGGTAGTAGAGCGCATTGTCGACGCCGGTGATCTGCTGCTCGATGGGCTGGGCCACCGTCGCCTCGACGACCTCCGCATCGGCGCCCGGATACAGCGTGGTAAGCGTGACCTGCGGCGGCACGATGTCCGGAAACTGCGCCACCGGAATGGAGAAGATCGCGATCGCGCCGGCCAGGGTGATGACGATCGATATGACGATCGCCAGCCGCGGGCGGTCGATGAAGACCCCGGAGATCATCGGACCTCCGGACGGCAGGTGGTTCCCCACGGATGCCGCATCGCTACCGCCCTTCGCCCGATGCCGAGGCAGGCGGCGTCAGCATCGCCTCCTGCACGAGCTGGCCGGGCCGCACCTTCTGGATCCCGTCGACGATCACGTTGTCGCCGGCCGCGAGACCCGATTCGACCAGCACGTCGGTTCCGATGTTCGCCCCCGTCCGGACGCGCCGCTGGACCACCTTGTGCTGCCCGTCCACGACGAGCACGTAGTAGCCGGTCTGATCGACCTGCAGCGCGGCCTGGGGTACGACCAGACGCTGCTCCTGCTGGCGCTCGCGGATGATCGCGGTGACGAACTGGCCGTCGATCAGGGTGCCGTCGGGATTGGGCACGACGGCCCGCATGATCAGGCTGTCGGTCTGCGGATCGACCTGTGGATCCGTGAGATCCCAGCGCCCGGCCTCCGGATACTCCTGGCCGTTGGAGAGGCGCAGCCGGATCTCGATCTTGGCCAGCCCGCCCTCGCGACGGCGCGCCTCGCGGATGGTCTCGAGGTCGCGGACACTGACTGGAAACAGCACGTAGGTCGGATCGATGCTGACGATCGTCGCCAGCACGCCGCTCGAGGGACCGACAAGATTGCCCATCGTATAGGCCGTCCGGCCGATGCGGCCGTCGATCGGCGAGCGGATGTCGGTGTAGCCGAGATTGATCTCCGCCTGGGTCAGCGCCGCCTTGAACTGGGCGACGTGGCCGGCGGCGGTATCGACCGCTGCCCTGTTCTGATCGACCACCGACTGCGGACTGAACTGGCGGCGGTTCAGCTCGACATTGCGGCCGTACTCCAGGCGTGCATTGACCAGTTCCGCCTCGGCCACGGCGAGGTTCGCCTTGGCCTGGTCAACCTGCGCCTGATACTGCGCCTTCTCGATCCCATAGAGAAGCTCGCCCGTCTTGACGGTCTGCCCCTCGCGGAACAGGACCTTCTCCAGAAAGCCCTCGACCCGCGCCCGGACCTCGACGATATCGATGGCCTTGACGCGGCCGACGAACTCGAATGACTGGTTGACGCCGCGCAGCACTGCCGGCTGTACGCCCACGGCCGGCGGCGGAGCGGTCGGCGGCGCCGCTGCTGCCCGCTCCGCCCCGGAGAACAGCCACCAGCCCGCTCCAGCCACGCCCACCAGCAACACTGGCAGCGCCAGCCAGACCCAGAGCAGCCGACGATCACGCGGCACGGCGCGACACCACCAGGTTGCCGACGGCGACCTGCACGGGCTCGTCATACTGATTGTAAGTGGTGCTGCGGACCTTGAGCATGCCCCGCCCGGACTGCGACCGCGATGGCCGCGCCTCGAGGTCGACCAGCAGACGCATGGTGAGCGCCGCGGTATGCCAGCCGCTCGCCGCGAGGCTGCCGAACAGAGAAGCCGCCGCCTCCTCGAGATGGAAGGGCCGCGGATCGAACGCAGCCGCGAAGGCCTTGATCGCGTCGACATCGACCTTGAGACGGCCCGAGCTGAAGACCTGACCGGCCGCATAGTCTTCGAGGTAGCGCACGCTCATGGTGGCAGTTTGCCAAGCACCGTCACACGGGGTCTTCCTGATTGGCACTGTCTGGCGATCTTCCATGCCGCGGCTCCCTGGATGGCTTCGGATCTCGCTCTGTCGCTCGCGATCAGCTTGCCGTTCGGCGACGACCACCATGTCGACGACATCGGGTCGGCGCCCGGTTCCCGTCGGCGCCGAAGTCCGGTCACCAACCAGAAACTTGATCCCCTGCCTCCACGCGCCATCTTGGCGCCAAGAGGTAAACCATGATCGAACTCAGACCCTTCGAGAAACTCGGCAAGTCGAACCACGGCTGGCTCAACGCCAACTTCCATTTCAGCTTCGCCGAGTACCGCGATGCCGAACGTCTTCACTGGGGCGCGCTGCGCGTGTGGAACAACGATCGCATCGCGCCGCAGTCCGGATTCCCGCCACATCCTCATCGCGACATGGAGATCGTGACCTACGTCATCAAGGGCGCGATCACGCACCAGGACCATCTGGGCAACCAGGGCCGCACGGAGGCCGGTCAGATCCAGGTGATGAGCGCGGGCCGCGGCATCCAGCACGCCGAGTACAACATGGAACAGGCGGAGACCGAGCTGTTCCAGATCTGGATCCTGCCCAACCAGCAGGGCGTGCCGGCGCGCTGGGAGACCGTGCAGTTTCCGGCCGAGGCGCGCAACGGCAGGCTCGTGCCGCTGGCATCGGGCCGCGGCCATGAGGGAGCGATCCCGCTCCATGCCGACGGTGCGCTCTATGCCGGGACGCTGAAGGCCGGGCAGTCGATCCGGCAGAAGCTCGACGGCAAGCCGGCCTACCTGGTGCCGGCGAAAGGCAAGATCGAGGTGCGCGGTGCCGACGGCACGCCCGTCACCGCCCAGGCGCGCGACGGCGTGGCGGTGATCGACCTGCCCGAGATCGAGCTCACGGCCCTCGAGGACGCGGAGATTGTGCTGGTCGAAACCGACAAGCTCAACTGAGACCTCCTGCAATTGACGCTTGGGACCGGGCGGGCTTTGATCCCGCCCGGTTTCGATTCAGGGGAATGCTGATGGCCTACAAGGGCTTCGATCTGACGGGCAAGGTGTCGCTGATCACCGGCGGCAATGGCGGTATCGGCTTCGGCATGGCCGACGCACTGGCCGAGGCGGGCGCCGATGTCTGCATCTGGGGCACCAACCCTGCGAAGAACGCCGCCGCCGCGGAGAAGCTCAAGCGGCACGGCCGCAAGGTCCACACCCAGATCGTCGATGTCGGCGACCAGGCCCAGGTCCAGGCCGGTTTCCTCGAGACGCTGAAGGTAATGGGTCACGTCGACAACTGCGTCGCCAATTCCGGCGTGTCCGGCCGCGGCAAGGGCTCGATCCTGGAGATGGAGTACGAGGAATGGCGCCGCGTCATGCGCGTCAACCTGGACGGCGTGTTCTTCACCTTCCAGGCGGCAGCCCGCCACATGGCCGAACGCGGCAAGGGTGGCTCCCTGGTCGCGATGGCCAGCACCGCGGCGATCGAGGGCGCCGCGCGCTCCAGCCACTACGGCGCCAGCAAGGGCGGCGTCACGGCGATGGTGCGCGCCCTGGCCGTCGAGCTGGCGCGCCACAGGATCACCGTGAACTCGATCCTGCCGGGCTGGATCGAAACCGAGATGACGGCCAACGCCGTCGCCAATCCGAAGTTCGCCGGCAACGTCCTGCCGCGCATTCCCGAGCGCCGCTGGGGCGTGGGCGCCGATTTCGGACCCATCGCCGTCTATCTCGCCAGCGAGGCCACGGCCTACACGACGGGACGCGACTTCGTCATCGATGGCGGCTATACGTTGTTCTAGGGCGCGCGGATGGGCTGCCATGGGATCGTGAACGGTTCCATGGCATCGCATCCTGCTCTAGTCGCAAGAACCCCCTGGAGAGATACGATGAAGAAGACCTTCGCGACCTGCCTGGCCGTCGCCCTGACCGCGGCGGCCCTGCCCGCCCTGGCGCAGCAGGCAAAGCCCGCCGCCGCACCGGCGCCGAAGTCGGCGACCGAGGACCGCTACATCGGCTACTACTATCCCAAGCCGACCTCGACCGAGGTCTTCGAATCCAGCCTGCAGACGATCCAGGGCGTCGACCGTGCGCAGCGCATCCAGTTCGTGACGGTCGTCTCCCAGGGCACGATCCAGTCGGCCTACCGCGTGCCGTACGCCGTGTTCGCCAAGGGCGGGCAGGGCGACAAGATGATCATCGTCGGCATGCAGCAGGGCGAACTCAACACCATCTACCGCATGCGGGCCCTGCTCGCGAACATGACCACCATGTCGCGGTTGTCGCCGTTCTTCCAGGAGCGGACGGTTGCCGAGGACGCCACCTTCTTCGACCTGCTGAAGCTGCTGGGCTTCCGCGAACTCACCATCACCGACGGCGAGAAGGTCACCCATCAGGTGACGATCAAGTAGGCCGACTCCTGGGGGCGCGCAGCTCCAGTAACGCGCCCCGCATGGCCTTCCGGCCTCAGATCGCGTTCATGCCGCCGTCGATCACCAATTCGGTGCCGGTGACGAAGCGCGACTCATCGGAAATCAGATAGAGGATGCCGTAGGCGATGTCGGCCGGAACGCCGAACTCGCCGAGCGGAATCCGGCGGCGGGTACGCTCGCGCGCCTTGTCGCCGGGCATCACGCTGCTGCCCATCGGGGTCAGGATGATGCCCGGGTGCACCGAGTTGCAGCGCACCTTGTAGCCCTTGCGCGCGCAGTCGATCGCCACCGTCTTGGTGAACTGCCGCACGGCGCCCTTGCTGGCGCCGTAGGCCGACAGGTCCGGCGTCCCCAGGAAGGCCGCCAGCGACGACATATTGACGATGGAGCCGCCGCCCGACTGCCGGATCGCCGGCACGCCGTACTTGCAGCCCAGGAACACCCCCTCGACATTGACCGACAGCAGGCGGCGCCATTGCTCGAGCGTCTCGGTCTCGAAGGTCGCGGGAAAAGGTCCCGAGATGCCGGCATTGTTGACCAGCCCGTCGAGCCGGCCTTCCCGCTCCAGGATGCCGTCGATGATGCGCTTCCAATCCTCCTCGCGCGACGTGTCGTGCGCCTCGAAGCGCGCGGCGCCGCCGATCTGCTGCACCGTCTCCAGACCGCCGGCCCCGTTGACGTCGGTCACGATGACCGTCGCGCCCTCCTGCGCCAGCAGCGCGGCCGCGGCGCGGCCGATTCCCGATCCGGCGCCACTCACGAGCACCACCTTGCCTGCAACCCGATTCATGCGCTCCGTTCCCTGCTCTTCTTGAGCGGAAGCTAGAAGCGGCGCACGTTGCCGGCAAGCAAGGAGGATCTCCCCATGGCGAGCACGTTGGAATTCTACTTCGACTACGGCAGCCCCTACTCGTACCTGGCCGACACGCAGGTCGAGACGATCGCCAAGCGGACGGGCGCTTCCCTGGTGCGCAAGCCGATGCTGCTGGGCGGCGTGTTCAAGGCGACCGGCAACGCCTCGCCCATGAACGTGCCGCTGAAGTCCCGGTGGACCGCCACCGACCTGCCGATGTGGGCGCGTCACTACGGGGTGCCGTTCCAGCGCAATCCATTCTTCCCGGTGAACACGCTGGCCCTGATGCGCGGCGCGGCCGCCGCCCAGCTCGACGGGCTCTTCGAGCGCTACCATCCCGCGATGTACAAGGCGATGTGGGTCGATGGCCGCAACCTCAACGACACGACGGAGGTCGCGAAGGTGCTGAGCGAAGCCGGACTCGATGCAGACCGGTTTGCCCGGCGCATCCAGGACCAGGACGTGAAGGACAGGCTCAAGGCCACGACGGACGAGGCCGTCGCACGCGGCGTATTCGGCGCGCCGACCTGCTTCGTGGGCGATCGGCTGTCGGGCGACCGGCTGTTCTTCGGCAACGACCGCCTGCCCTTCGTCGAGCTGGCGCTTAAGGGAGAGCTCAGATGAACAAGGCGGGCATGCTGCTCGCGGCGAGCCTGTTGTACTTCGCCGCTGCACCGTCGTCTGGCCAGACCGTGGGCACCTGCGCCCGCGGCGGAGGCGCCAACCAGCCACAGCCCGTCTGGGTGCTCTTCGATCTCGACAGCGCGCACCTGCGGCCCGTCGAAAAGCCCAGGATCGCCGAGGCGGTCAGGACGGCGAAGGACCGCCAGGTATCGTCGCTTTGCGTGGTCGGCCACACCGACAAGCTGGGCGACAAGGCGCTGAACACCAGGCTCGCGCGCGAGCGGGCACAGGCCGTGGCCGCCGAGCTGGTGCGCGCAGGCTATCCGGCAAACCACGTCGTCATCGCCGCCGATCCCGAAGCTTTCGGCAACATGAGCCTCGGCAGCTCGAACGCCTCGGAGAAGGACCGGCGGGGGGCGATCCTGTTCTCCCGGTGGAAGAAGCTCCGGCGCGATCTCGATCACGGCCTTGCCGACGACCTGGCGATCGATCAGCACGTGAAAGGCGTCGGCCGCCCGCTCCATCGGAAAGCGATGCGAGATATGCGGGCGCATGACGCCGAGCTCCGCCAGCCGCGGCAGCTCGACGGCGTAGTCGCGCGCGAGATCGGATCCCTGGCGGCGCACCGTCTCGCCGGCCCGCACGCCCAGGATGGAGAGCCCCTTGATCAGCACGTGGTTCGACATGATCCGGCTCGGCCCGCCGGAGGTGAAACCCACCACCAGCAGCCGCGCGCCATAGGCCGCCGCGCGCATGGACTTCTCCAGCACCTCGCCGCCAACCGGGTCGTAGACCACGTCGGCCCCGCGGCCGTCCGTCATGCCCTTCACGACGGACACGAAGTCGGATGTGCGGTAGTTGACGATCAGGTCGGCCCCCTGTTCGCGCACGGTCGCGAGCCGCCCATCGTCGCTGCCGGTCGCGATCACCTGCGCGCCGAGATGCCTGCCGAGCTGCACCGCGGCCATGCCGACGCCCCCCGACGCGCCATGGACCAGCAGGGTCTCGCGCGGCTTGAGCCGGGCGCGATGGACCAGCGAGTGGTAGGCCGTCGTCGCGGCGACGCGGAAGCCTGAACCCTCGGCGAACGACCAGTCCGCCGGCAGCCGCATCAGGTTGCCGGACGCCGGCACGCAGGCATATTCGGCGAACGCGCCCGGCCGCACGCCGAAGATCACGCGATCGCCGACACGCCAGTCCTTCACGTCGTCGCCCACCGCCGAAATCGTCCCGGCACCTTCCATGCCCGGCACGAAAGGCAGCTCGGGCTTGTGCTGATACGACGCCGTCAGCATCAGCACGTCGGGGAAATTGACCGAAGCGGCACCGACCTTGACCAGCACGTCCGACGAACCGATCTCGGGGATCGGCCGGTCTTCGATCTTGAGGACGGAGGGATCGCCCAGGCGATCGCAGACAACGGCTCTCATGTTCTTCCGGACCGCGCGCATCCTGCGCGCTCATGAGCGAGCCGGAGGCCGGCGGTCCGCCAGACCATGACTAGTCCAGCTCGAAGGCGTTCTTGTAGTCGAGCTTCAGCGCCGGGTCCTGGTCTTCCTTCTTCAGGAAGCAGTTGCCGACCACCAGCACCTCGATCTCGCTGCCCATGAAACAGCGGAAGGCGTCCTCCGGCGTGCAGACGATCGGCTCGCCGCGCACGTTGAACGAGGTGTTGACCACGACCGAATAGCCCGTCTTGGCCTTGAAGGCCTGCAGCAGGTCGTGGAAGGCCGGGTTGGTCTCCTTGTGCACGGTCTGGATGCGCGCCGAATAGTCGACGTGCGTCACCGCCGGGATGTCGGAGCGCGGCACGTTCAGCTTGTCGATGCCGAACAGCGCCTGCTCGGCCTCGCTCATGGTGCGACGGCGATCCTCATTCACCGGCGCCACCATCAGCATGTACGGGCTGTCGGTCTTGATGTCGAAATACTCGTCGACGTCCTCGCGCAGCACCGCGGGCGCGAACGGACGGAACGACTCGCGGTACTTGACCTTGAGGTTCAGCGTCTTCTGCATCGACGGCGAGCGCGCATCGCCCAGGATCGACCGGGCGCCCAGCGAGCGCGGCCCGAATTCCATGCGGCCCTGCATCCAGCCCACGGCCTTCTCGTCGGCCAGCGCCTGCGCCGTCTGGTCGATGATCTGCTCGCGCGTCAGGCGCGTGTACTTCGCGCCGGCCGCGGCAAGACGCCGCTCGATCTCCTCGTCGCTGAACTCCGGCCCCAGGTAGGAACCCGCCATGCCGTCGAGATGGCCGTTGAGCTTGCGCGCCTGGCCGAGATAGCCGTGATAGGCGGCATAGGCGGCGCCGACCGCGCCGCCGGCATCGCCGGCCGCCGGCTGCACCCAGATACCGTCGAACAGGTTCTCGCGCAGGAGCTTGCCGTTGGCCACGCAGTTCAGCGCGACGCCGCCGGCCAGGCAGATGTTCTTCGCGCCGGTCTCCTTCTTCACCGACCGCGCCAGCCGGATCACGATCTCCTCCGTCACGGCCTGCACCGAGGCGGCGAGATCCATGTGCTTCTGGGTCAGCAGCTCCTCGGGCTTGCGGGCCGGGCCGCCGAACAGCGCCGCGAACTTCTCGTTCGTCATGCGCAGGCCGGTGCAGTAGTCGAAATAGCTCTGGTCCAGGCGGAAGCTGCCGTCCTCCTTGAGGTCGACGATGTTGTTCAGGATCGTATCCACGAACTTCGGCTCGCCATAGGGCGCCAGCCCCATCACCTTGTATTCGCCGGAGTTGACCTTGAAACCGGTGTAGTAGGTGAACGCCGAGTAGAGCAGCCCGAGCGAATGGGGAAAGTGAATCTCCTTCACCATCTCGAGCTTGTTGCCCTGCCCCCAGGCCAGGGACGTCGTCGCCCATTCGCCGACGCCGTCCATGCACAGCACGGCCGCCTCTTCGTACGGCGACGGGAAGAACGCCGACGCCGCATGGCTCTGGTGATGCTCGCCGAACAGCAGCCGCTTGTGCCAGTCGAAGTCCGGCTGCCAGTGCTTCATCTCGTCGCGCAACAGCGTCTTCTGGAACAGCTTCTCCTTCAGCCACAGCGGCATGGCCATGCGGAACGACTGGAAGCCGCGCGGCGCGAAGGCGAGGTAGGTCTCGAGCAGGCGCTCGAACTTCAGGAACGGCTTGTCGTAGAACGCGACATAGTCGACGTCGGCCAGCTTGATGCCGGCCGCGTCGAGGCAGTACTGGACCGCGTTCTGCGGGAAGCCCGAATCGTGCTTCTTGCGCGTGAAGCGCTCCTCCTGCGCCGCGCCGACGAGCTTGCCGTCCTCGATCAGCGCCGCGGCGCTATCATGGTAGAAGGCCGAGATCCCCAGCACGCGCATGGAAGCGGTCCGTCCCTTGAGGCTAGAAGAGGGTGTAGACGAACGGCGCGATGGCCGAGCCCTTGGTGAGCACGATCAGGCCGCCGAAGATCACCATCATGACAAGAATCGGGAGAAGCCAGAACTTCTTGCGCTCCCTCATGAAAGCCCAGAGTTCGACGAGGATGGAGCCCATGGCTGGTCCTTTCGCGATCAGAATTGGTTCTTCATGGATTGCGGCGGCGGTCCGGGCGGAGACCGGTCGATCCAGTAGCTCTTGGCGGCCGGGTCGCGCCGCAGCCGCAGGAAATCCTTGCCCATAGCCCGCATGACGAGCCCGATCGGCATGATGGTGACGAAGAACAGGAGCCCGAGGACGATCGGGTTCATCACCTTGTACAGCAGCAGGCCGAACTTCAACCATAGCCGGTTGAGCGGCCCGAGGATGCGCGGGTAAACCAGCGCCACCACCAGAAAGGCGGCGGCGAGCGGCAGGGTCCAATGCCAGGCGGCGCTGTGGTGCCACAGCGACAGTCCGCTCAGGAGGCCGAAGAAGCCGGCAAACACGAGGCCAAAGCCGCGGTCGGTGCCGCCCTTTACCTCTTCCTCGCGCGAGTAGTCTTCGTGTAGTTGGCTGGTCGCCATTGGTGGGTGCGTCGGGGGACCTTGATGGGGGCCCTTAACTCCATGAACTCATGAGCCAAGTCAATCGTGCGAAGCGAATCGGTCCCCCGATCCCGTCATCCTTGTCCCAAGGTCTCGGTCGTGGCGTCGGTGGTCTCCACCTTTCCCGCGGCCAGAGCCTGCGCCAGCAGGGCGCTCAGCGTGAGGCGCCACACCGCGGTCGCCCGCTCGTAGCTCAGGCCGTCGCGACGGCGCAGCACGATCCAGGCTTCCAGCGACAGGGCCGCCCCGATGGCATCGGCAAGCTCCTCACGGGCCGGCTCCCCCAGCATGGCGAACTCGGGCGCGAAAGCCTTGAAAGTTGCATCCCGCAACTCCTGCTTCGCCGTCTGTGCCCGCTCGATCAGGGCCGGATGGTTGGCAAACTGGCCGGCGGCGACCCGCAACGGCACCGCCTTGTCGAAGACCTGGGCCATATTGTCGACCACCGTCGTGATGCGGGCGGACAACGGCCGGTCGCTGGAGGCGGGCTGCGGCATCACGAGTTCGCGACGGATGCTGTCCATCACCGTCACGAAAAGTGACTCGACATCGCCGAAGTGCTGGAAGACCGACCGGACGGACACGTCCGCCCGCCGGGCAACGGCGACGACCGTCGGGGCAGTGCTGGTTTCGGCGATCATCGCCTTGGCGGCGGCAATGATCTTGCGCCGGGTCTCGGCGGCGCGCCGGTTGCGACCGTCGGGACGAATCGTATCGGAACGGCCGGTGTCGCCCATGTCCGCCTCGCTCGTCTGTGCCACTGCGTTGCCGCGCGGCTGTACCGCTGCTTCGCTCATGAATTGGTTCCTAACCGGAGTTAACGGCGAGCCATGGTCAATCGCCGACCTGTCGCCTATGGAGGGCGTGAAATAGGGGCCGACTTGGGCAGGAACAAGGTAAAGAGGGTCGCACCGCGATGAATACGAGCCATGCAACTTCCCCGCTCGCCGTCCTGTGGGACTTCGGCGGCGTGATCCTCAGCAGCCCCTTCGAGGCGTTCAATCGCTACGAGATGGAAATCGGCCTTCCCAAGGATTTCATCCGGGCCCTCAACGCACGCAATGGAGACACCAATGCGTGGGCAAAAATGGAACGCAGCGAGGTTTCCCTGGAGGAATTCGTAAGGCTGTTCGAGGAGGAGGCCCGCGCCCACGGACAGACGCTCGACGGGTGGCGTATCCTGCAGTCCCTGAGCGGCGACATTCGGCCGCAGATGGTCGAGGCGCTGCGGCGCTGCCGGGCGGCCTTCCGGGTGGCCTGCATCACCAACAACATGAAATCGGGCGACGGGCCGGGCATGGCGCGGACCCCCGACAAGGCGCAGGCCGTGGCCGAGGTCATGGCGCTGTTCGAGCACGTCGTCGAATCGAGCAAGCTCGGCCTGCGCAAGCCGGACCCCGAGATCTACCGCCACGCCTGCGATCTCCTGGGCGTGCCGCCCGAGCGCTGCATCTATCTCGACGATCTCGGCATCAACCTGAAGCCCGCCCGCGCCATGGGCATGCGGACCATCAAGGTCGTCGATCCGGACCAGGCGATCGACGAATTGCAGGCGATGGTCGGGATCCCGCTGCGCGGTTGACGGCGGATCCGCGCATCGTGAAGCGGGCCGCCCGTCCCATCACCGCCCAGTACCTGCAGAACGCCGCGACGTTCTATCTGGAACGCTATCCCAGCACGGCCGAAGGCCTGCGCCGCGTGCTGCGGCGACGCGTCGCCCGGGCACGAATCGCGGAGGCGCCGGTGATGGAGGATGTCGAGCGGGCGATCGAGGCGATCGTCGCCAGGTTCGTCGACGCGGGCGTGGTCGATGACGGGGCGTTCGCCCAGACGAAGGCGCGCGCGCTGCACCGCCGCGGGACCTCGACCCGCCTGATGCGCCGCAAGCTCGAGCTGGCGGGTGTCGACGCCGCCACGCTCGACCGGGCGATGGCCGGCCTCGACGAAGAGCTCCATGCCGACCCGGAGCAACGCGAGCGGCGCGCCGCGATCGCCCTGGCCCGCCGCCGCAGGCTCGGTCCCTTTCGCGACCCCGGCGAGCGGCAGGACAAACGAAATCGTGATCTTGCCGCCATGGCCCGCGCCGGCTTCAGCTTCGAGCTGGCCCGCGCGGTGATCGATGCCTCGGATCCCGACGCACTGGACGAGGGCTGACAGTCCTGCTCTTTTTCCGCGGAGAGCCGAAGAGGACCGTGTGAGCATCACCATCTGGCACAATCCGCGCTGCAGCAAGTCGCGGGAGACGCTTGCCCTGCTGAAGGCCAAGGGCGTCGAGCCCATCGTGCGCGAATACCTCAAGGAACCGCCCAGCGGGGCCGAGGTCGAGAAGCTGATGGAGATGGTGGGCGGCGATCCCGCAGCCCTGATCCGTGACGGCGAGGCGGAATTCAAGGCTCTCGGGAAGAAGAAGGCCGACATGACGAAGGCCGACATCGCGACGGCGATCGCCGGGCATCCCGTCCTGCTGCAACGGCCGATCGTGGTCGCCGGCAAGCGTGCCGCCATCGGCCGACCGCCGGAAGCGGTGCTGCCCCTGCTGAAGTAGCCCATGATCGGGCGGCTGCGACTCTGGTCGGGCTATGCCCTGTTCGCATACGTCGTCACCCATCTGCTGAACCACGCGCTGGGACTGATCTCGCTGCGCGTGCTCGAGGTCACGCGCACCTGGTTCGTCTTCTTCTGGCACAGCCCGCCGGGCCAGATCCTGCTCTACGGCGCGCTGGCGGGCCACTTCGCCCTGGCGCTGTGGTCGCTGTACCAGCGCCGGTCGCTGAAACTGTCGAGCTGGGAATGGGCGCAGTGGGGCCTCGGCGCGCTGATCATCCCG
>Ga0182792_1000731_pt1 | contig 29298 bp, 20 predicted proteins | sample Passage237B_FD_130497 | JGI IMG/M metagenome (GOLD analysis project Ga0182792, IMG submission 130497) | Cellulose adapted compost microbial communities from Newby Island Compost Facility, Milpitas, CA, USA - Passage2 37B (version 2) (version 2) ...
GCCACCAGCGCGTTCATGTCCGGCGCGCCGCGCAGCAGCGCCGGCACGCCCTTGCGGAAGAAGCGAAGGCCGGGGCCGAACATCACGGCGGTGGTGAGCGCGGCCTGGATCCAGCCGCTGAGGGTGTGGCCGAGGTGCGCCATCACCCAGTCGTGCATGCCGGGGATCAGGTGCCCCCCCATCTCCAGCACGAACACCGGCAGCGTCAGCACCGCGGCGATCCACGCGTCGCGGCGCAGCGCGCCCCGCTCGGCCTCGGCGGCCGCCTCGCGCCCGCCGCCGGCCTGCGCCGGACGGGCATCGAAACCGGCCCTGCGCACGGCCGCGACCAGCGCCTCGACCGGGACGCCGCCGGCGGTCTCGACGCGCGCGCGCCGCGCGGCGAGGTTTACGCTGGCCGAAACCACGCCCGGCACGCGCGACAGCACCTTCTCGACGCGGCCCACGCAGGCCGCGCAGCTCATGCCTTCGACGTCGAGCACGGTCTCCTCGCGCACGACCTCGTAGCCGGCCTGCTCGACCGCGCGCACCAGCGCCTCGAGCGCGACGCCAGGCGCGGTCGTCACGGTGGCCGTCTCGGTGGCGAGGTTGACGCTGGCCGCCTCCACGCCGGGCACCCTGGCGAGCGCCTTCTCGACGTGCGCGACGCACGAGGCGCAGTTCATGCCGCCGACGCGCAGCGTGCGCTCGCTCATCGTTCCGCCTCCGTCACGGGTCTGGCCGCGTAGCCGGCGTCCTCGATCGCGCGCACGACCTCGCGCGGCTCCAGGTCGGCCTCGACGCGCACGATGCCGGTGGCGGCGTCGACCTCGACCCGGGCTTCGTCGTCGACGTTGACGATGGCCGCGACGATCCTGCGCACGCAGGCGCCGCAGCCGATTCCGGTGACCTCGTAGCTCTGCATCGTCGGGTTCCTCGAGATGGACACGGTGCCAGTGTGCGCCTTCCCACGACGGGAAGGTCAAGCGGCCGGGCGGCCGCTCACGAGAACAGCGCCTCGGCCTGCCCCTCCATGGCGCCGAAGCCGACCGGCAGGATGTCGCGCACGGCGACCCGACCGTCGTCGGCACGGGTCACGAGCATCAGCATCTGCGCGCCGTCCAGCCCGGCCGGCACGACCATCCGCCCGCCCGGGCGGAGCTGCCGGATCAGCGCGGGCGGGATGATCTCCGGCGCGCAGGTGACGAGGATGCGGTCGAACGGCGCGCGCCCGGGCAGACCCTGGGCGCCGTTGCCGACGACCACCTCGACGTTGCGGCGGCCGGCGCGCGCAAGCCGCTGCGCGGCCTGCCCGGCGAGCGGCTCGACGACCTCCATCGACACCACGCTACCGGCCAGCTGCGACACGACGGCGGCGTGGTAGCCGAGGCCGGTGCCGATCTCGAGCACGGTGTGCTCCGGTCCGACGCGCAGCAGATCGGTCATCAGCGCCACCAGCATCGGGCTCGCCACGGTCTTGCCGTGGCCGATCTCCAGCGGCCGCAGCAGGTGGGCGTACGGGCGCATCGCGGGCGGCACGAAGTCATGGCGCGGCGTCGCGCGCATGGCCGCGATCACGCGTTCGTCGAAGTGGTCCCGCCCGAGCGGCTCGGCCAGCAGCAACGCGCCGAGGGCGATCTCGGCAAGCATGGCTTCGTTCAGGGCGTCGTGCGGGAGCGGTTCGGTCATGGCGCGGGAAGGGTGGAGGGACGGTCCGATTATTCCACGCCCCCCCGCAACCGCAAGCCGGGACGGTTCAGCGCTCGCCGGCCTCCTCCAGCAGCCAGTCGCGGAAGCTCACGACCTGCGGCGTGTCGGCGACGTTCTCGGGCGACACGATGTAGTACGAGAAGCCGCAGCGGATGCTGACGTCGAACGGCGCGACGAGGCGGCCCGAGGCGATCTCGCCCTCGACGATCTGCCGCGCCAGCAGCGCCACGCCCAGGCCGTCGATGGCTGCCGAGATGGCCAGGCCGGAGTTCGAGAAGTGCGGTCCGGCCACGCGCACGCCGTGCACGCCGGCCGCCGCCAGCCACGCCTCCCAGCGCGGACGCAGCGCGCGGTCGGGGATGGTCTCGTCGTGGATCAGCGCGAAGTGGCGGAGATCCTCGGGCTTGTTCAGCGGGATGCGCCGCTTGAACAGCTCGGGGCTGCACACGGCGGTGTATTCGGGCTCGAACAGGCGGTCGGTGCGCACGCCGATGTACTTGCCGTGGCCGTAGCGGATCCACACCTGCGGCACGTCGCGGTTGCGGCCGCGGCGCATCGAGGCGTCGCCGCTGTGGTGCGTGCTCTGCTGCGCAGCGGAATCGATGGCCTTGATCGAGCCGCGCAGGTACAGCTCGACATTGGGCTCGCGCTCGGAATAGCGCCACAGACGCGGCATCAGCCAGCGCGCGGCGAAGGACGGCGGCGCGACGACGCGCAGGCGCGCGCCGGGCTTCATGCGCCGGACCTTGGCCACGGCCTCCTGGAAACAGTCCATGCCCTCGCGCACGCCGGGCAGCAGCGCCTCGCCCTCGGGCGTGAGCTCGAGCGCGCGGGTCAGGCGGCGGAACAGCTCGACGCCGAGGAAGTCCTCCAGTCCGCGGATCTGATGACTGACCGCGGTGGGGGTCACGGACAGCTCCTCGGCAGCGTCCTTGAAGCTGAGGTGGCGGGCGGCGACCTCGAAGGTGCGCAGGGCGTTGAGCGGGGGAAGTCGGTCAGTCATTCGAGTCACTCATGGATGAATCCAACTCATCTGTCGAGTGACATTACATCGTTTGTTGCGTCGCGTCACGCGACGTACAGTTCGGACCGTGCTTACACGATGAGCCAAGGAGAAGAGAAATGTACGACGAAAACATCGACGTCACCCGCATCATCGCCGCTGCCCACCGCATGCGCAACCAGATCCTGGCGGACATGATCCGCCGCGCCGTCCAGCACGTTCGCGACGCCGTCCGCAACGCTGCTCCCGGCCTGAAACACCACCACGCCTGATCCGGCGCGGTTCTTTCGTAACGAACTCCGGCCGGCGCCCGACCTCCCTCCTCTGTCGGGCGACGGCTTGTCGAGTCGCAGGTGTGCTCTACCTGCGCGGTTGTCCTCCCCTCCCCCGGCCCGTGCGCTTCATGGTCTGATCCCGCACGTTCGCCGGGGATATTTTTTCCGCCTTCCGGATCCTCAGTCCCCCGTCCGGCGCCCCTTGACGGGCTTGCCCGGCCTGCGCACGCGCGCGGCGGAAGCCTTCTCATGCGTCGGGCGCGCCGCCGGCCGTCCGGCCGGGCGCGCGAGCACGGGCTGGTGGTGCGGCACGAGCTGGTCCGGCCGGTTGCCGATCAGGTCGGCACGGCCCATGGCCTTGAGCCCCTCGCGGATCAGCGGCCAGTTCTCCGGATCGTGCCAGCGCAGCAGCGCCTTGTGGAAGCGGCGCGTGCGGCCCGAGCGGGCCGTCTCGACCGTCTCGGAATCCGCGCTCACGCGGCGCAGCGGGTTCTTGCGCGAGTGGTACATGGTCGTGGCCATGGCCATCGGCGTCGGCATGAAGGTCTGCACCTGGTCCGGACGGAAGCCGTTGCGCTTGAGCCAGAGCGCGAGGTTGACCATGTCCTCGTCGGTGCTGCCGGGGTGGGCGGCGATGAAGTACGGCACCAGGTGCTGCTTCTTGCCCGCCTCGCGCGAGTAGCGGTCGAACATCCTGCGGAAAGCCTCGTAGCTGCCGATGCCCGGCTTCATCATCTTGGAGAGCGTGCCCTCCTCGGTATGCTCGGGCGCGATCTTGAGCAGGCCGCTGACGTGGTGCGTCACCAGTTCCTTGACGTACTCGGGCGAGCGCACGGCGAGGTCGTAGCGCAGGCCGGAGCCGACGGTCACGCGCTTGACGCCCGGAATCGCGCGCGCCTTGCGGTACAGCGAGATCAACGGCGCGTGGTCGGTGTCGAGGTTCTCGCAGATGCCGGGATAGACACAGGACAGGCGGCGGCAGGACTGTTCGATCTTCGGGTCCTTGCAGGCCATGCGGTACATGTTGGCCGTGGGCCCGCCCAGGTCGGTGATGTGGCCCTTGAAGTCCGGCATGCGGTCGCGGATCTCCTCGATCTCGCGCAGGATGGACTGCTCCGAGCGGCTCTGGATGATGCGCCCCTCGTGCTCGGTGATCGAGCAGAAGGTGCAGCCGCCGAAGCAGCCGCGCATGATGTTGATCGAGAACTTGATCATGTCCCAGGCCGGGATGCGCGCGTCGCCGTAGCTCGGGTGGGGCGCACGGGCGTACGGCAGGCCGTAGACGAAGTCCATCTCCGGCGTCGTCAGCGGGATCGGCGGCGGATTGAGCCATACGTCGCGCCGGCCCGGCCCCTCGCCGTGCGCCTGCACCATGGCGCGGGCGTTACCGGGGTTGGATTCGAGGTGGAACACGCGCGAGGCGTGGGCGTAGAGCACCGGATCGGCGCTGACCTGTTCGTAGGAAGGCAGCCGGATCACGGTGCGGGCGCGCGCCGCGCGGCGCATCGCGACGCGCTCGGCGAGCGGCACGACGCGCACCGGCCTGGCCCCGGCGTCACCGCCGGCACAGGCCGCGCCGGAGGCCTGCGCCGGCTCCATCGCGTACGGATCGGGGTGCGGATCGACGCGGCCCGGGCGGTCGAGCGCGAGCGAATCGACCTCGGCCCAGTCCTCGCCGGGCAGCCAGCCCGGCCGGACCATGAAGGCCGTGCCGCGCAGGTCGCGGATGTCGGCGATGGCCTCGCCGGCGTCGAGCCGCAACGCGAGGTCCACGAGCGCGCGCTCGGCGTTGCCGAAGATCAGCAGGTCGGCCTTGGAGTCCGGCAGCACCGAGCGACGCACCTTGTCCGACCAGTAGTCGTAGTGCGCGATGCGGCGCAGGCTGGCCTCGATGCTGCCGATGACGACGTTGGCGTCCGGATAGGCCTCACGCGCGCGCTGGGCGTAGACGGTCACGGCGCGGTCGGGGCGGCGGCCCGGCACGGCACCGGGCGTGTAGGCGTCGTCGGAGCGGATCTTACGGTCGGCCGTGTAGCGATTGACCATCGAATCCATGTTGCCGGCCGTGATGCCGAAGAACAGCCGCGGCCGGCCGAGCGCGCGGAAAGGCTCGGCGCTGGTCCAGTCGGGCTGGCTGATGATGCCCACGCGCAGGCCCAGCGCCTCGAGCAGCCGGCCGACCAGCGCCATGCCGAAGCTCGGGTGGTCGATGTAGGCGTCGCCGGTGACGAGGATCACGTCGCACCGTTCCCAGCCGAGCACCGCCATCTCCTCGCGCGACATCGGCAGGAAAGGCGCGGGACGGGAAGGCGGACGGGCGCGCGTGTGGATCGGCACCGGGGTGCTGCGGTCGGGGAGCACGGAAAGACCTGACGGGGGATTCAAGACCGTGATTCTACGCGGTTTTCACCCTCCCGGGCGGGCGACCGGCGGCGCGCCCGTCCCGTCGCCGGCCGGACCGGCAGCGGGCCCGTTCCCGCATGACATGACATGTTCACGCACCTCACCCCGGTATGCTGGCAGGATCGAGGATGTAGGAATTGTCCTAAAGCCCGGGGCGATCCGGCCGTAGAAAACCGTACACCCGAAGCTGACGTCAGCATCGCGGAGGCCGAACATGCGCGTCAATCAACCCTGTACGAACATCGAGACGGAAGTCCCCGACGGGCGGTTCATCTACAGCCGCACCGACCTGACGGGACGGATCGACCAGGCCAACGACCTGTTCGTCGAACTGTCCGGCTTCACCCGCGAGGAGATGATCGGCCAGCCGCACAACCTCGTCCGCCACCCCGACATGCCAGCCGAGGCCTTCGAGGACCTGTGGCGCAGTCTGAAGGCCGGCGACCCGTGGAACGGCTACGTCAAGAACCGCCGCAAGGACGGCGGCTTCTACTGGGTGCATGCCTTCGTCTCGCCGCTGCGCGAGAACGGCCAGGTCGTCGGCTACGAATCCGTGCGCCGTCGCCCGCCCAAGGACCTGATCCGGCGTATCGAGGCCGCCTACCGCAGGATCCGCGAGGGCAAGGGCCTGACCGTCGAGCGCGGCCGCGTCGTGCGCAAGGGCTGGCTCGGCCGCCTGGGCGGCCTGTCGCTGGGCCCGAAGCTGCGGACCGGACTGGGCTTCACCGCCCTGATGACGCTGGCGCTGTTCGTCGAGGCCCTCGACGGCCTGCCCGCTGCCGGCACCGCCGGCTACGGGGTCGCGCTGGCCGAGCTGCTGGCGCCCTTCGTGCTGGCCTGGGCCATGATCGGCTGGCTGTCCTTCGGCACCGTGCCCGCGATGCTGCGCGAGCTCGACGCGCTGCGCGAGTGCATGGAAGCCACGCAGCGCGACGGCGACCTGCGCCGCGTGGTGCGCAGCGCGCGGCGCGACGAGCTGGGCCGCATCGCCGACGCCTACAACGCGATGATGGCCAACCTGCAGGCCATCCTGATCAACGTGCAGGCCGCCGCACGCGACACGCAGCAGCAGTCGGGCGCCGTGTCGCGCGCCATCGACGACATGTCGCACAGCGCCGGACTCGCCAGCGAGGCTGCCTCGACCACGGCCGCCGCGGTCCAGGAGGTGACGGTGGCGATCAACGAGGTCGCCAGCAACGTCAAGGATGCCGCCTCCTCCGCGCGGCGCAGCGCCGAGGACGCGCACCAGGGCATCGCCAAGGCCGAGCGCGCGGCCGAGGAAATCCTCGCGCTGGCGCACAACGTGCGCGAGACCACGCAGACCATGGAGCAGCTGTCGCGCTCGTCGTCCGACATCGGCAAGATCGTCGCCGTGATCTCGGACATCGCCGCGCAGACCAACCTGCTCGCGCTCAACGCCGCCATCGAGGCCGCGCGCGCGGGCGAATCGGGACGCGGCTTCGCGGTCGTGGCCGACGAAGTGCGCAAGCTCGCCGAGCGCACCAGCCAGTCGACGACCGAGATCACGGCCATCATCGAGGCCCTCGTCACCGAGACCCGGACCGCGGTCGAGGCCGTCGACCGCGGCCAGGCGCAGGTCGGGGCCAGCGTCGAGGAAGTGCGCGCCACCGCGCAGGCGCTCGGCGAGATCAAATCCTCGGCCGAGCGTACGCTGGAGCTGATCGGCAGCATCGAACTGGCCACGCAGGAACAGTCGCTCGCCGCCAACGACATCTCCAGCAACGTCGAACGCATCGCACAGCGCTCCGAAGACAGCGCCAACTCGGCGCTCGACATCGCCGCCGCGGCCGGTTCGCTGGCCGACGTCGCCAGCAGCCTGAACGTCAACCTCGCCCGCGTGAAGGTCTGACCCGCATGGCATCGGCCGTGCCGGATGTGGCATTTGTCACATCCGGCACGAGGTCGGCGTGCCGACCGCCCCGCATCTGCGCTGGATCAACATAATTCGGGCCCAACCGCACTAGCGTGTTGCAAACGACGCGACCCGATCCGCCCGATGTCCTCCCACGCCCCGCACTCCACCCCCACGCTGCCGACGCGGCTGATCGACGCCGCCTGCGTACTGCTCGGGCTGACCGGCGCCGGGCTGCTGATCGCCCATTTCGCCGAACCCGGCGGCGCACACGCCGCGACGCTGCTGACCGCCGCCGCCGGCACGCTGGCACTGCTGAGCCTGCTGCTGGCCGTGCGCAACCGCCAGCGCGCCAACGCGCTGCAACGCGCCCGCGTGGCGCTCGAACACGCGCAGGCCGTCGCCCGCGTCGGCAGCTGGCACCTGCACGGACGCCGCATGTGCTGGAGCGCCGAGACCCGCCGCATCTTCGGACTCGCGCCGGAACGGCAAGCGGGCGCCGAGGTGTTCCTCGAACGCCTCCACCCGGACGACCGCCCCCGCTTCGAGGCGGCGCTGCGCGCGGCCGAGGCCGGGCAGCCGATGGACCTCGAACACCGCATCGTCGTCGACGGCGCCGTGCGCTGGCTGCACACGCGGGCGCGGCGCAGCACCTTCGGCCCCGGCATCACCGGCACCTGCCAGGACGTCTCCGCGCGGCGCGAGGCCGAGGAGGCGCTGCACCGCTCGCGCGAACGCCTGCGCGCGCTCGGCGCCCACCACGAGCGCCTCGTCGAGGATGAGCGCGCCCGCATCGCGCGCGAGATCCACGACGAACTGGGCCAGTACCTGACCACACTGCGGCTCGACGCGGCGATGCTGGAACTGGGCTGCGCCGGGGAGCACCCGCGCATGGCCGAGCGGCTGGGCGCGATGAAGAAGCTCATCGACGAGACCATCCAGAGCGTGCGCCGCGTCGCCACCGCGCTGCGGCCGAAGGCCCTCGACCTGGGGCTGGACTCGGGCCTGGAGTGGCTGGTCGAGGACTTCGAGCGCCGCCATGCCGTGCCGTGCGCGCTGCACCTGCCCGACGACGGGCTGACGCGCATCGACGACGCGCGCGCGACGCTGGTGTTCCGCATCGTGCAGGAGGCGCTCACCAACGTCGCCCGCCACGCCCGTGCGGGCGCGGTCGAGGTGCGTGTCGACATGCACGACGACGAGCTGCGGCTGCAGGTACGCGACGACGGCTGCGGCTTCTCGCCCACCGCGACCTGCTCGGCCGGCACCTACGGCCTGTTCGGCATGCAGGAGCGCGCGATGGTGTTCGGCGGTACGCTGGACATCGACAGCGCGCCGGGCCGCGGCACCACGGTACGCCTGCGCGTGCCACTGACCGGAGCGCCAGGCACCTCCTTCCCGCTCGGCTGCGTCGGCTGCCCGCTGCTGGAGCCGGCCGGAACGGAGGACGCGCGATGATCCGCGTCCTGCTCGCCGACGACCACAGCGTGGTCCGCGAAGGCGTGCGCCGCGTGCTGGCGCTGGCCGACGACGTGCAGGTGGTCGGCGAAGCCGCCAACGGCTGGGACCTGCTCGCGCTGGCGCGCGCGACGCCGGCCGACCTGCTGATCACCGACCTGGGCATGCCCGGCCCCAACGGCGTCGAGCTCGTGCGCCGGCTGCGCGAGACGCAGGCGCGCCTGCCGCTGCTGGCCTTCACGATGCACGCCGACAACCAGCTCGCCACGCGCGTGCTGCGCGCCGGCGCCAACGGCTACCTGACCAAGGACAGCGAACCGGGGGAGCTGATCGCGGCGATCCGCCGCATCGCGCGCGGCCAGCGCTACGTCGACCCCGGCGTGTCGGGCCGGCTGCTGCTCGACGCGCGCGGCGACGACCCGCCGCACGCCGCGCTGTCCAACCGCGAGCTGCAGGTGCTCACACTGCTCGCCAACGGCGCCACGGTGACCGCCATCGCCCAGCAGCTCAAGCTGTCGGTCAAGACCGTCAGCACGCACAAGACGCGGCTGATGACCAAGCTCTCCCTCGGCTCGTCGGCGGAGCTGGTGCGCTATGCACTCGCTCACGGTCTGGTGCGCTGACGCGGCCCGGTTCGGAATCGTCCTACCCCCATTTCGGATTCGCCCGATAACGCGGGGCGACGGTCCGGGCCATGCTAGATGCCGTTGCAATACCGCACGCCGCCGGACCCTCCCATGCGCAACAACCAGCCCGTGACCGGTCGTCTCCATGAAGTCCCCGAGGACGCGACCCTGGTCTCCCGCACCGACGCCTCGGGCCGCATCGTCAGCGCCAACGACGCCTTCGTCGAGGTTTCCGGCTTCGCGCGCGAGGAACTGATCGGCCAGCCGCACAACGTCGTGCGTCACCCCGACGTGCCGCCGGAGGTGTTCCGCGACCTGTGGGCCACGCTGCACGCCGGCCGGCCGTGGCGGGCCGTGGTCAAGAACCGCCGCAAGAACGGCGACCACTACTGGGTGGTCGCCAACGTCGCGCCCACGCCCGACGGCGGCTACCTGTCGGTGCGCACGCGCGCCTCGGAGGCCGAGATCGCCGCCGCCGAGGCCATGTACGCCGCGCTGCGCGACGACGCGCGCATGCGCCTGGACGAGGGCGAGCCGTGGCGCGCCACGCCGATGCGCCGTCTGGGCCGCGCGGTGGCGCGGCTGAGCCTGAGCCAGCGGCTGTGGATCTGGGCCGGCTTCGCGACGCTGATCTTCTACGTCGCCGTGGGCCTGGGCCTGCACGGCCTGCACGCGGCGCGCGCGAGCCTCGGCTCGGTGTATCACGACCGGCTGACGCCCATCGTCGCGCTCGGCGAGATCGGCCACCGGCTGGACGAGAACCGCCGGCTGGTCGTGCTCGCGCACCTGGCGCTGGACCGCTCGGACCTCGGCGCCACGCCGCCGGAGATCCACCTCGATTCCATCGGCCGCAACAGCGCGGCCATCGACACGCTGTGGGCGCAGTACCGGCGCACGCGCCTCGACGCGGCCGAGCAGGCGCTCGCCGACGCCTTCGCCGGGCGCCTCGCCGCGTGGCGGGCACGGCTCGACGAGGCCGTGCGCACGATCCGCGACGGCACGGCCGACGCCTGGTCGCTGGACGCCTTCATCGAGGCCGGCAACATCGAGGGCGAGCAGGCCATCCAGGCCCTGCGCGCGCTGACCGGGCACCAGGCGCGCGCGACCTCGACCGAGAAGGACGCCGCCGAGCGGCGCTACGTGCGCACGCTGTGGGTGTTCGTGGCCCTCGTCGTCACCGGCGCGGTGGCCGGCACGCTGACCGCGCTGTTCACGCTGCGCCGCATCCGGCGCGGATTGCGGCTGGCCGTCGATTCGGCGCGCCACGTCGCGCGCGGCGAGCTCGCGCGGCCGGTGCCGGCTTCCGGCCGCGACGAGATCGGCGCGCTGCTGGCCGAGCTGTCGGTGATGCGCACGAACCTGCACGAGCTGGTCTCCGAGGTCTACACCGAGGTCGGCCGGCTCAACCGCGAGGCGGGCCAGCTCATGCGCGTCGCGGACGAGGCGTCCGAGGTGTCGCAGCAACAGGCCGAGGCCGCCGCCGGCATGGCCGCGGCGGTCGAGGAACTGTCGGTGTCCATCGACGCCGTCGAGGGGCACGCCGAGGAGTCGCGCCGCGTCACGGCGGACGCCGCGCGCCGCTCCAACGAGGGCGCGGCCGTGATCGAGCAGACCGCCGCCGGCATGCAGCGCATCGCGCAGACCGTCACCGACGCGGCCGGCGGCATCCGCGCGCTCGAGGCGCAGTCGCAGCAGATCGGCGCCATCGTCAAGGTCATCCACGAGATCGCCGACCAGACCAACCTGCTCGCCCTCAACGCCGCCATCGAGGCCGCACGCGCCGGCGAGGCGGGCCGCGGCTTCGCCGTGGTGGCCGACGAGGTGCGCAAGCTCGCCGAGCGCACGGCCAGTTCGACGACCGACATCACGACGATGATCGCGCGCATCCAGCACGGCACGCACCAGGCCGTCGCGCTCATGGAGACCAGCGTCGCGCAGGTGCGTGACGGCGTCACCGTGGCCGGCGAGGCGGCACGCTCGGTGGCCGACATCCGGCAGGATGCCGAACGCATCACCCGCGCGGTCGAGGAGATCTCGTCCGCACTGAAGGAACAGGCCGCGGCCACGCGCGAGATCGGCAGCCGCGTCGAGGCCGTCTCGCGCGGCACCGAGCAGGTCTCGGCCAGCGCCGCCGCCAGCGCCGGCTCGGCCGCCGGGCTCGGCGAGCTGGCGCGCATGCTCGAACGCCTGACCGCCCGCTTCCACGTCCGCGAGGATGCCGCCCCCGCGTCCGCGCGCTGAGGCCGACCGACGATGGCTCCGCACACCGCATCGCTGCACGCCCGGCAGGACCTCCCCGCGCCGCCCGACGAGGGCGGCTGGCTGGCCATGGGCTGGTGGCTGGTGACGGCCGGCACCGTGGCCGGTCTGCTGATCCTGGTCGGCTCGCCGGCCGGCCCGTCCGAGACGCTGGCACATCCGATCTCGACCGCGCTGCGCTACGCCTCGATCGCGCTGGCGCTGCTGATCTTCCTGTCGGGCTGGAACCACCACGGCCGCGCCTCGTCGCGCGAGATGGTGCTGGCCTTCGGCTTCCTCGGCGTCGGCCTGCTCGACTTCGTGCAGGCCCTGAGCCTGCCGGGCATGCCGGACTTCGTCACGCCCAACACCCCGGACAAGGCGCAGGCGCTGTGCATCGCGTCACGGCTGCTCGCCGCCGGAACGCTGCTCGCGCGCATCGTCATGCCCGAGCGGCGCTTCGAGCAGAGCCACCGCGCCGGCTGGCTGGCGCTGACACTGGGCACGACGCTGCTGCTGTCGGGCATGCTGGTGGCCGGCCAGATGCCCCTGCCGGCGCTGTTCGACAACACGGGCGCACGCACGCTGTCGAGCATGCTGATCGACAGCGTGGTCATGACCGTGCTGCTCGTCACGCTGTTCCTGATCGTGCTGCGCGACGAGCACCACAGCTGGCACGGCGCGCTGCTGACGCTGGCGGTGTCGGCGCTGATGGTCAGCGAGCTGCATTACCTGCTGCGCGACCGCATGCACGACCTCGCCTACCTGCTCGCACTGACCTTCGAGGCCTGCGCCGGCGTGGCGCTGTACCGGCTCGCGCACCTGCGCAACCTGCGCATGCCGTGGCTGCAGCTGCAGCGCCTGCAGCGCTCGCTCGACGACAAGCAGCGTTTCCTCGACACGCTGATCCGCGAGGCGCCCGACGGCGTGCTGGTCGTCGACCAGAACGGACGCATCGAGGCCGTCAACGCCACGCTGCTGCGCGACTTCGGCTATACGCACGAGGCCGAGCTGCTGGGCCAGCCGGTCGAGGTCCTGCTGCCGCCCGAGGACCGCGCGCGTCACGCGCGCGAGCGCGAGGCCTACTCCCGGGCGCCCTACAGCCGCGCGATGGGCAGCATGAACACCATCCACGGCCTGCGCCGCGACGGCACCCTGCTGCCGGTCGAGATCAGCCTCGGCAGCACGGTGCTGGAAGGACGCCGCTGCGCCGTGGCCTTCGTGCGCAACATCTCGGCGCGGCGGCGGCTCGAGGACGAACGCGCCCACCTGCTCGACGTGCTGGAGGAGTCGCCTGACTGGATCTTCCAGTGCGACCCCGACCTGCGCCTGACCTACGCCAACCCGGCCGCGCGCCTGGCCTTCGGCCTGGGCCGGACTCCGGTGCAGCTCGCGGAGCTGTTCGACCAGGTGTCGCTGACGCTGCCGCCGGCGGCGCTGTTCGCCGGGGCGATGCGCAACGGCGTGTTCTCGGGTGAATCACACCTGCGCTGCTGCGGGCGCGGACGCGTGCCGGTGTCCATGGTCATCGTCGCCCACCGCGACGGAGACGGGGTGCTGGAGCGCTACTCGCTGATCGCGCGCGACCTGTCCGAACGCGTGGGCTGGGAGCAGCAGCTTGCCCACAATGCCACGCACGACGCGCTGACCGGCCTGCCCAACCGCGTGCTGCTGACCGAGCGCATCGAGCAGGCGATCGACCAGGCGCGCGGCAGCGGCCGTCTCGCCGCGCTGCTGTTCCTCGATCTCGACAACTTCAAGCTCATCAACGACACGCTGGGCCACAACGCCGGCGACGAGGTGCTGGTGGCGGTCTCGCGCGCGCTGCTCGCGACCCTGCGCCAGGGCGACACGCTGGCGCGCTTCGGCGGCGACGAGTTCGTCGTCGTCGCGCCGGGCCTGCGCAGCGCCGAGGACGCCAGCGGCATCGCGCGCAAGCTGCTCGACACGCTGGACCGTCCCGTCCAGCTCGGCGACAAGCTGGTATCGGCCAACGCCAGCATCGGCATCTGCCTGATCCCGGCCGACGCCGACAGCGCCGAGGCCGCGCTGAGCCACGCCGACCAGGCCATGTACCGCGTCAAGCGCTCGGGCCGCGGCCACTTCCGGCTGTTCGCGCCCGAGCTGGACGCCGACACGCATCTGGATGCCGAGCTCGCCAGCGCGCTCAAGCGCGCGATCCGCGGCGACGGCGAGCTGGCGCTGCACTACCAGCCCGAGGTCGCGATCCGCGACGGTCGCATCCTGTGCGTCGAGGCGCTGCTGCGCTGGCGCACGCCCGAGCACGGCGCGATCGGCCCCGACCGTTTCGTGCGCCTGGCCGAGGAGACCGGCTTGATCCTGGAGCTGGGGCAATGGGTGATGACGCAGGCGTGCCGGCAGCTGGCCGACTGGCAGCGTCAGGGGCTGGACGTGCGCATGGCCATCAACATCTCGGTGCACGAGCTCAAGCAGCCGGACTTCGCCGAGCGCGTGCAGGCCATCGTGCGCGAGCACGGACTGGACTGCGCCGCGCTGGAACTGGAGGTCACCGAGACGGCCCTCGTGCAGAGCCTGGACAGCACCGCCGACAACCTCTCGCGGCTGCGCGCGGCCGGCATGCGCATCGCGCTGGACGACTTCGGCACGGGCTATTCCTCCCTCGCCCACCTGCGCACGCTGCCGATCGACAAGCTCAAGATCGACCGCGACTTCGTGCACGAGATCAGTCGCACACGCAACAACCGCTACATCGTCGAGGCGCTGGTCGGCCTGGCCCGTCAGCTGGGCATCGAGGTCATCGCGGAAGGGGTCGAGACGCACGCCGACCTCGAGGTGCTGGCGCACCTGGGCTGCGAGATGGTGCAGGGCTGGCTGTTCCACCGCTCGCTCGACGGCGAGGCCTGCACGGCCCTGATCCGCGAACGGCACGCGCCCGGCGCGGCGCGCTAGCGGAAGGCTCAGCCGCCGTCGCCGAACAGGCGGCCGAAGATGCGCGCTCCGCCGACGTAGGTGCCGATGGCCGAACCCAGCGTCGTCAGCAGAAAGACCAGCAGCACGCGCGACACGCGGTTGCTCCACCAGCCGCGCCACTGCATGACATCGCGCCGCAGCGTGGCGAAATCGCCGACCTGCGGCTTGCGCAGCCAGATCTCGGTGGCGGCGGTGACGAAGCCGATGCCGATGGTCGGATTCAGCGAGGTCAGCGGCGCGCCGACCGCCGCGGCGAGGATGGTCAGCGGGTGCGCCAGCGCCACCAGACCTCCCAGCGCAGCCAGCCCGCCGTTGATGACGACCCAGTCGACGACCATCTGCCAGCCGACGCCGGCATTGCGCGAGAAGCCCAGCACGAAGCCGGCGATGATCACGGCGACGATGACCCACGGCAGCACCTTGGGCCAGCGCGGGCGCGGCGGCGCCTGTTCCAGCTCGGCGATGACGGCCTCGGGCGCCGGCTCGGTCTCGGCCAGGTACCGCTCGATGCCGGCCAGGTGACCGGCGCCGACCACCGCCAGCACGCGCCCGCGCCCCTGCCCGGCGGCGAGCCGGCGCAGCCGCGCGGCCATGTAGCGGTCGCGCTCCTCGATCACCGGACGGTACAGCGCCTCGGACTGCTCGGCGAACTCGGAGAAGGTCGATTCGAGCATGTCGCCCTGCTTGAGCCGCTCGATCTCGGCCTCCTCGATCTTCTCGCGCGTGAGCACGCTGGCGAGCAGGCCGCCGACCAGCTCAGTGCGGCGCCACCACGGGATGGACGCGTAGGTGCGGCGCAGCGTCAGGCCGATGTCGCGGTCGATCAGCGCCAGCGGCAGACCACGGTCGAGCGCGCCGTCGATGGCCGCGCGCAGCTCGGCGCCGGGCTCGATGCCGTACTGCTCGGCGATGCGCATCTGGTAGGCGCCCAGCGCGAGGCTGGCCGCGACCATCGCGACCTGGCGGTTGCGCACGACGCTGAGCAGGTCCATGCGGCTCATCGCGTCGGGATCGAGCAGCGCGCGCTGGCGGCTCTCGCACAGTTCCACGGCGACGGCGTCGAAGGACCCGGTCGCGAGCAGGTCGCGCACCGCCTGCACGCTGGCCGGGGAGACGTGGGCCGTGCCGAGCAGCACGATCTCGACGTCGCCGACCTGGACGACGCGGTGGGGCTCGGAAGCGAGACGCTGGTGCATGGACGGGATCCGGAACGGAAAATCAGCGCGCCATGCTATCAGAGCGCGCGCCCGCCCGAGGAGGCCGATGGGGCGGTAAACGGCGACGGCCCGCGGCGCGGGCCGCGGGCCGTCGCGAAAACGCCGTGATCAGACGCGGAAGCGGCCGACCAGGGTCTTGAGCGTGGCGGCGAGGTTCTCGAGGTGGTGGGCCGCCTCGGAGGTCTCGCGCACGGCCTCACTGTTCTGCTCGGCCATCTGCGCGATGTTCTCGACGTTGCGCGCGATGTCGTTGGACGCGGCGGTCTGCTCCTTGACCGAGGCGGTGATCTCGCCCACGCCCTCGGAGGCGCGCTCGACCGCGCGGGTGGCCTCGGTCAGCAGCGACACGACCTGGCCGACGCGCTCCTGGCTCGAGGCCAGCGAGGTCAGGCCGACCTCGATGCTCTTCTCCACGCCCTCGGACTGCTCGCCCAGCGTGCGCGTGACGACGTCGATCTCACTCGCGGCGGCACCGGACTTCTCGGCGAGCTTGCGCACCTCGTCGGCCACGACCGCGAAACCACGGCCGTGCTCGCCGGCACGCGCGGCCTCGATGGCGGCATTGAGCGCGAGCAGGTTGGTCTGGTCGGCCATGTCCTTGACCTGCTTGGTCATGCTGGTGATGGCCTGGCTGCTGCGCACGAACTCGGCCACCGACTGGGCGATGTCCTTGACCGCGTTCTCGACGCGGGAGACCTCGTTGAGCAGCTCGTTGAGGCTGCGGTGGCTGTCGCCGGTCAGCTGCATGCTCTCGCGCGAGAGCTTGAGCACTTCCTCGGCGCCCTGCGCGACCGACGAGATCGACACCGTGATCTCCTCGACCGCGGCCGCCGTCGAGGCGGCGGCCTCGCTCTGCGACTGCGAGCTGTTGGCCACGCCCGAGGCCGTGGCGGACAGCTCGGTCGAGGCCGAGGACACCTGGTCCGAGCAGTCCGAGACCTGGCGGATCAGGTTCTGCAGGTTGTCCATGAAGTGGTTGAAGTAGCGCGCCAGCTCGCCGATCTCGTCGGCGCGGCCGTCCGGCAGGCGCTTGGTCAGGTCGCCGTTGCCGCTGGCCAGTTCCGACAGCGTGCGGCTGACCTCGCGCAGCGGATTGGCGATGGTGCGCGGCAGGAACACGCCGACGATCACGCACAGCACGATGCCGACGACGGACACCGACACCAGCATCGCGCGCGCCGTGACGTAGGACGACGCGGCCTCTTCGCGGTACGTGGCCAGGATGCCCTCCAGCCGCTCCTGCTCGCGGTTGAGCACCTCGCGCATGGCGTTGAACTCGGGCTCGCCCTTGTACACGGACATCGCGATCGCCGACAGCGCGTCAGCCTGCGTGCCGTTGCGCATGGTCTCGATGACGTCGCGCGACGTGCCCTTCCAGACGGCGGCCAGCCGGCCGAACTCGGCCACCGCGGCCCGGGCCTCGTCGTCGCCCATCAGCTCGGCGTACTTGGCCACGCGCTCGTCGGTCTGCATCACGTTCTCGAGGTACTCGGCCTCGAAGTTGTCGAAGAAGTCCGACTCCGAGTCGACCGACAGGAGGCTGCGCTCGGCGACCAGCGCCTGCTGCAGGTCGCGGTCGGCGTTGAGCAGGTTGTCCTGGGCCAGCATGTAGCGCTGCGCCATCTCGTCGATGCGCTCGTTGAGCGTGGCCAGACGCGTCACCCCGACCACGCTGATGACGATCAGCATCAGGGTGATCAGCGTCAGCGGCACCAGCAGCTTGACGCGTACCGGGGCGTTGTTGACGACATTCATGATCCTCTCCAATCCACTGTTGCAGGCGGCCGCGCTGAGGCGGCGACGGCCGCACAGACGCTTCGTGAACACCGCTTACGGCAGGCCGGCCGCGAACTTTAACCAAAAACCCGCGCCCACGGCCGGATCGCGCGGACCGACCGTGATGACGTGTGAAAAATCCCCATAAGCCAAACTTATCCTTCCATAACCATTTCTTTGAAAACAAAGACTTTCATAGCCACAGAAGGAACTTTTATGTTTCAATTCGCCTCCTCGGTTCCTTACGAGTTCCTTACAGTCTGCTTACGGAATTCTTACGGCAACCGGACGGCGAAACGGAAACCCGGGTGGAAAGCCCGGATTTGCGCGGTTTTCGCCGGGTTCGCGCCACCCACCCGGTGCCCGTGAACCGCTCGCGGACGGCGACCCCGTTTGCACACTTTTCCGGGGGGTGACCTCCGGAACGGCCGCATCCCCGTGCGGACCGTCACGCCCCCGCGCGGGCGGGGGCGGCAGTCCGCACGGGGAGGCGGCCGCGACAGAGCCCATAAAAGAAACCTCGCCTCGAGCGGGGCAAGCACGCGGAAGAAAGTGATCAACGGCGCGCCGGTTGGCCGCCAGATTCGATGCCCGTCCGGGTGACCGGACACGGCAACGACGCAAGGAGAGTCATCGAAATGTCATCGAGCAATCACACGGGCACCCTTGACGCGGGTGTCGTCCAGGGCGGTAGCGCCACGGCGGGCAAGGCCGGCGGCACCGTCCACATTCCGGAACTCGAGAAGCTCGAACTTCCGGACATGTCCCCCGTCAGCATGTTCAAGCACTTCGGTCCGGGCATGCTGCTGATGATGACCGGCATCGGCACCAGCCACCTGGTGACCGCCCCGGTCGCCGGCGCCACGTTCAGCTACGCGCTGATGTGGTCGGTCCTGCTGGCCTTCGTCATCAAGTACTACGGCTTCCAGATGTCGTTCCGCTTCACGAACGCCACCGGCAAGTCGGTCATGGACGCGATGTGCACGACCAAGGGCAAGTGGGCCATCTGGTACGTGCTGTTCATCACGATCGCCCAGTGCGCGATCGGTCAGGCCTCGCGCGTGATCGCCGCGGCCGCGGTCATGTACTTCCTGTTCACCGAGCACTTCGGCTGGGGCTTCGAGCTGTGGCAGTACGGCATTTTCGTCAGCATCTCCTGCTGCGCGCTGGTGCTGTCGGGCCAGTACAAGTCGCTCGAGACGGCCACCAAGTTCCTCGTCATCGCGCTGGTCGTGACCACGCTGACGGTGTTCCTGTGGGATCCCCCGAGCCTCGAGGTCTACAAGTTCTTCATCCTGCCGCACCCTGAGTTCGGCTACATGCCGCCGGGCTCGATCCTGTTCCTGGCCGCCTTCCTGGGCCTGCTGCCGACCGGCATGGACGTCGCGCTGCAGTCGTCCGAGTGGGGCAAGGCCAAGAAGGCCGGCATGCCGCTGCTGCGCAAGACGCTGGAACAGAACGGTGTCGCGGGCAACTTCGACTCGTTCAACCCGCGCAAGGAAGACCTGACGGTGCACCTGGACCGTCTGACGCCGCACGCGCAGGAGTACTGCCGCCGCTGGTTCAAGATCGGCAACATCGACTTCGCGCTGGGCCACTGGGTGTCGTTCGGCATCGCCGCCATCTTCATGATGCTGGCCGCCATGTACCTGTACCCGACCGAAGTGAAGGGCGCCGCCGTCATGGGCACGCTGGCCCGCATGTTCACCGAGTCGATCGGCCCCGGCATGATGTACGCCTTCATCATCGGCGCCTTCGCCGCGTGCTACTCGACCGCGCTGAACTACTTCGACGGCTGGCCGCGCGTGGTCGGCGCCTGCTGCCGTAACCTGTTCCGCCGCACCGCCGAGCTGTCGGGCATCGAGAACCCGAGCCCGGAAGCCAAGAAGTCGCTGGCCTCGGAGTACAACATCTGGCGCATCACGATGATGTACTCGCTGATCGGCTCGTCGATCATCATCTACGGCTTCCAGCGCCCGGTCATGCTGGTGCTGATCGCCTCGGCCATGACGCTCGCGTTCTCGCCGATCATCTTCTACTACGTCTACAAGTTCTGCTTGGACGTCATCAAGAAGGACGACAAGGTCTACTACCCGAGCGCCTTCACGCGTGCCGGCTCGTGGATCACCCTGATCCTGTTCACGCTGTCCACCGGTCTGGCGATGTACTCGGAACTGGGTCGCTTCTTCAAGTAATGCGCACCGTATTCTTCACGCCCCTCGCGTGAGGCCGGCCCCGGAGTCCGCTCCGGGGCCTTTTTGCGTTCACCGCCGCCGCGCTCCCGCCAAGCGCGGGGATTTGTTGCACAATCGGAAGCACTTCGCGCACACGCGGAACCCACCCCGACGAGGATCCCATGGGCGTCATCACCAAGAACATCCTGACCGGTCTGATCACGATCCTGCCGATCACGCTGACCGTCTACCTGCTCTACTGGCTGGCGACTTCCACCGAACAGCTCCTCGGCGAGCAGCTGCAGCTGCTGCTGCCGCCGGAACTCTACCGGCCGGGCCTCGGCGTGGCCGTCGGCGTGGTGCTGTGCTTGCTGGTCGGCATGCTGATGCACACCTACGTCATGCAGCGCCTGTTCGCGTGGAGCGAGGGACTGTTCCTGCGCCTGCCGGTCATCCGCAGCGTGTATCCGACGATCCGCGACTTCTTCGAGTACTTCTCGCCGATGCGCAAGAAGGACTTCCGCCAGGTCGTCGCGGTGAAACTGCCCGAGAGCGGACTGGAAGTCGTCGGGCTGGTCACGCAGACCGACCGCCACCGCATGCCCAAGGACCTGGTCGGGGACGACGACTGCGTGCTGGTGTATCTGCCGATGAGTTACATGATCGGCGGCTACACGGCCGTGGTGCCACGCGCCCACGTCCGCGAGCTCGACATCCCGATGGACGAGGCGATGCGCTTCATCCTGACCGCCGGCGTCACCGGCGTCGGAGTGCGCAACCGCTCGACGCTGGCCGCCGCGGACGTGCCGGACAAGGAGGCGTCATGACGGCGCCGGCCCCCGATGCCATCGCCCCGCTCGACCACTTCCCGGCCGAACCGCTGCAGACAGCCGAGGGCCAGGTGCTCGACGCGTGGCTGGACCACAACGGCCACATGAACGTGGCCTACTACCTGCTCGTGTTCGACCGCGCCACCGACCGCTTCCACGCGCTGCTCGGCAAGACCGCGGGCTACATCGAGCGCACGGGCTGTTCCACCTTCGCGCTGGAACAGCACCTGACCTACCAGCGCGAGCTGCTGCCGCGCTCGCCGTACCGCGTGTTCACGCGCCTCGTCGACCACGACGCCAAGCGCATCCACATGCTCCACCGCATGTACCACGCCACCGAGGGCTGGCTGGCCGCCACCTGCGAGTCGATCAACATGCACATCGACCTGACGGCCCGCCGCTCCACGCCCTTCCCCGAGGACATCACCTCGCGCCTCGCACGGCTTGCGGCGGCACAGGCCAGCCTGCCGCCGGAGGAGTTCGCCGGGCGGCGCGTCGGCATCCGGCGGAAAAACCCGTAAACCCGGGCACGTTCCGGCCGATAACACGGAAACACCAGCACAACGCAACACCCACTCAGAGAACCCAGAAGAACATGAAAGCCTTTGACGATCTTGGCATGCGGGCCAAGCTGTTCCTGTTTTCCGCGCTCACCGGTGGCGTGCTCGTCATTGCCATCGCCTTCACGCTGTACGAGGTCACGCGCATCAGTGTGGAATCGAAGGTCATCGCCGAGGAAGCCCTGCCGGGCGTGGAGGCGGCGTCCAAGCTCAGCCAGCTGCGCCTGCGCTACCGTGTGCGCAGCCTCGAGTACCTGCTGCCCGACTCGCCGCAGCAGGCCGCGCAGATCGAGCGCTCCCTCGACGCGCTGCACGGCGAGCTGATGCAGGCGTTCGAGGCCTACCGTCGCGAGGTCGATTCCGACGCCGAGAACCGCATGCTCGACAGCGCCATCGCGCGCGCCAACGCCTACCACTCGGCCGTGGACCGGGCACGCGAGCGCGTGCGCGCCGGCGACATGGACGGCGCGCAGGAGCTGCGCCGCACGGTCTGGGTGCAGGAAGCCAACGCGCTGCGTGACGCCATCGACGCGCTCGTGCAGTACAACAAGGACGCGGCCGACCAGGCGGCCGCTCGCGCCGAGGCACGGGTCTCGCGCACGCTGACCTGGGGTACGGCCGCCGCGCTGATCGCGGTCGTGCTGACCGTGGTGCTGACCACGCTGATCGCCTCGCGCCTGGGCAGCCGCCTGCGAGAGACCCTGACCGCCGTCGAGCGCATCGCGCAGGGTGACCTGCTCGCGCCGCTGCCGTCGTCCAGCCGCGACGAGATCGGCGCGCTGATCGCCGCCGTCGAGGGCATGCAGCAGTCGCTGCGCCAGGCCATCTCGCTGACGCGCGACTCGGCCCACCAGGTCGCCGAATCCGCCCGCGAGCTCAAACGCAGCGCCTCCGAGGTGCAGGCCAGTACCGCCGCGCAGAGCAGCGCCGCCGCCGCGATCGCCGCCAACGTCGAGGAACTGACGGTGTCGATCTCGCACGTGGCCGAGCGCACCGGCGACGCCAGCGGCCTGGCCGCCGACTCCGACCGCCAGGCGCGCGAGGGCCGTCAGACGATGGACCGCCTCGTCACGAACATGAACCAGGTCAACAGCGTCGTCGGCGAGGCCGCGCGCCAGATCTCCAGCCTGGAAGCCCAGTCCGAGAGCATCTCACGCATCGTCGCGGTGATCCGCGACATCGCCGAGCAGACCAACCTGCTCGCGCTCAACGCGGCCATCGAGGCCGCACGCGCCGGCGAGGCCGGTCGCGGCTTCGCGGTGGTGGCCGACGAGGTGCGCAAGCTGTCCGAGCGCACCGCGCAATCGACGCAGGAGATCGCGACCATGGTCGCCGAGGTGCAGGGCTCGACCCGCGAGGCCGTGGCCGGCATCGAGCGCGGCGTGTCCGCCGTCCAGGCCAGCCGCGACGAGGCCTCGCAGGCCAACGAGATCATCGGCAAGCTGCAGGGCATCGCGCAGGACGTGGCGCTCATCGTGTCCGAGCTCGATTCCGCGCTGCGCGAGCAGTCCATGGCCTCGGCCGAGGTCGCCCGCCGCATCGAGGAGATCGCCCAGCAGGCCGAGGAGACCAACAGCGCGATGGAATCGTCGGCCGCCAGCGCCGAGGCGCTGGACGTCACGGCCGACCGCATGATCGGCGTGGTCCAGCGCTTCCGCGTCTGATCAGGCCACGGCGGCGCGGGGCAGCAAGGCGCCCGTGTCGCCGCCGCGCGTGGCCGCCGCGCCGGCCGTTGCCAGCCGTCGCATGATGGCCTCGAGCGACAGCACCACCAGGATGTCCCGCCCCGGCGCGCCGGGGTCGGGACGCACCAGGCTCTCCGTCATCGACGAACCGGACTGCCCCAGCATGGCGGGCACCGGGTCGATGCGCGAGAGCGGAATCTCCGGAATGTCCCCCAGCTCGTCCACGAGGATGCCGAAGCGCAGGTCCTGCTCCGGCAGACCCAGCACGACCAGCTGACCCGTGCCCCTGAGCTTGGGCTGATCGGGCAGCAGCGGCGTGAGGTCGAACACGCTGATCGGGTGGCCCTGGTACATCGTGCAGCCGCGCACCCAGGCCGGCATGCCCGGCACCGGCGTGATCGTGCACAGGTCGGCGGCCTCGATGACGTGGTCGGCGCGCAGCCCGTACCAGCTTCCGCCGATGTAGAAGGTCGCGATCTCGAGCGCGTCGCCGGCGCCGACCGGACGCGTCATGTACTGGCCCGAGCCGGCGTCGGGGCGCTCGCGCTCCTCGCGCGTGGCCAGGCGGTCGGACAGCGGCACCAGCACCAGCGCGACGACGTCGTTGCGGTAGGCGTCCTGGGCGCTCTTGTACTCGCGGTAGCCGGACGACATGCGCGAGCCGACCGCGTAGTAGCGGCCGTTCCACGCCACGATGTTGGCGCGCCCCTCGCCCGCCGGCAGGTCGAAGAAGTCGCGCCCGATGTCGAGGCGCGCGCCGATCGGCAGCGCCTCGTCGGTGCTGGCGATGACGCGGCCGTCGCGCTCGGCGAACACCGCGATCGCGCCCTCGACGATCTGGCCGTCCTCGGTGCGCGGCAGCGCGTCGCGCAGCATCGCGACGAACTGCGGCGTGGCGTCGAACACGATGGCGATGCCGCCCACCGGCTGGCCGCTCGGCCCCGGCTCGCGGATCGCGGCCGAATACACGTAGGTCGATTGCCCGCCGTACAGCGGCGACGGCGCGAACTCCGACACGCAGTAGCTCTGCGTGCCCGGCAGCGACAGCGATTCGCGCACCCAGTCGGCATGCAGCGTCTGGCCCACCATGTCGGCGTAGGCCGGGTTGGACACGGCCACGACGCGCGCCTTGGCGTCGAACACGATCAGGTTGGAATACACCGTGTACAGGCCGTTGATGGTCTTCAGGATCGCGGTCAGGCGGTCGCGCACCTCGGGCTCGAAGGCGCGGCCGGCCGCCAGCGACTCGCGGAAGTCGCCGGTCAGCGCCCACCAGCGGCAGTCGTTGGCGCGCTCGTAGAGGTTGCGGTCCATGATGTCCATGGCCAGCGCCGCCTGCGCCGTGCAGTCGTAGAGCACCGACGAGACGACGGTCTCGTACAGGTTGGTCGTCGATTCGCTGAACACGTTGCGCGTGCGCACGCCGGTGCTGCCGATCTCCCACAGCAGCACCTTGGCGAAGGAGCCATTGAGCGCATGCGCGTCGCGCGTGAGCCACAGCGTGCCGTTCCACACCGCGCGGTTGAGCTCGCGCTGGATGCGCGTGGCGCGCAGCGGGATGTCGCGCAGCGCCTGCGAGAACAGCGTGGTCGTCGTCAGCACGGACTGGCGCAGCTCCTGCGGCACGGCCTCCAGCTCGTGCGCGACGGCCATCTCGAAGGCGTGGTTGAGGGGGGCCAGCGCGTGACCGACCCAGCCCGGTCCCATGTAGCCCTGGTAGCCCTGCGTGGCGCGCGTGGTGGCGAGGTACTCGCGGCCGGCGAAACGCACGATGCGCGCCTCGTCACCGTCGCAGCGCTCGAGCACGGCGCCGACCGGAAACTGGTACGGGTCGCTGCTCGCGATCACGCGACCGTCCCGGTCGAGCAGCGTGATGACGGTCCAGTCGTCGTCGTCGATGAGGCCGTCGAAGATGCGCAGGCACTCGTCGTGGAAGCGGAAGCACAGGCACAGCACGCCGACCGGATGCGAACCGTCGGCCGACATCACGCGGTAGGCGTAGATCAGCGGCGCATCCTCGGCCGGCAGCAGGTCGCTCTTGCGGAAGACCTCGACGTAGGCCTCGTTCGTCGCCAGCGCCTCGGCGATCAGCGGATCGTGCGACTCGGTGACCGGATTGGCGCGGTCGAGCTGGGCCAGCACGCGGCCGTCGGGCGCGAGCAGGATGATGTTGTGATAGACGGAGTACTTTTTCACGTACTCGTCGAAGCGCTCGACCAGCGCCGCGATGCGCGCGCGGTCGCGCGCCGTGTGCGCGTCGCGCTCCACGTCCTCGGCAAAGGCACGCACGTCAGCGTCGGTGGCCAGGAAGCCGATGTCGGCCGTGCGCTCGAACAGGTTGCGCACGAGGATGTCGATGGCCACGCGCGCGTCCGAGCCGAGGCTGCGCACGGCCTTCTTGCGCAGCTCGCGCGCGAGCTGGTCGAGCAGCTCGGCCGCCAGCTCGTTGAAATCCGAACGCATGCTCGTGATGTCGGTGCCGGCGCACAGCAGCTGGCCGAGCAGCGTCAGGTTGTCATATACGGACTGGATCTCGCGCAGCTTGCGCTGGTCCTCGTGCAGGCCGCTCATGAAACGGGTGAGGTGGGCCAGATCGGCCACGGTACGTTCGGAGGAACGCTTCTTCATGGTGGAACTCCCTGCGGACTCCATTGCCCGCCGTCGCCCTTGCTCCAGCAAGCACCGTGCCTGCGCGAAGCGCACCCTGCCCCCGTTCCGGGCGCGCACCGCGAACCGATCGGGTGCATGCGTCCGGCGGGACCGCACCAGGCTTGTGCGCCGCACCATCCCGGCACCGGAACTGCGGAAAATCACGGATTCCTGATCCGACGGGGCTTGCTAAACTCACGATTCCTCCCGTCCCGTCCGGAGACACCCCATGTCCGCAACACCCGCCTCGCGCCCGCGCGTGGGGCTGTTCGCCACCTGTCTGATGAACGTCTTCCGCCCCAACGTCGGCTTCGCCGCGGTGAAGCTGCTCGAGGAGGCCGGTTGCGTCGTCGAGGTGCCCGACGCCCAGACCTGCTGTGGCCAGCCCGGTTTCAACAGCGGCGACTACGACTCCGCCCGCGCGCTCGCGCGCCAGGTGATCGCCGCCTTCGAGGGATACGACTACGTGGTGGGCCCGTCCGGCTCGTGCATGGCCACGATCCGTCACGACTATCCGACGCTGCTCGCCGAAGACCCGGAATGGAAGGCCCGCGCCGACCGCCTCGCCGCGAAGAGCCACGAGCTGCTGTCCTTCCTGCACGACGTGCTCGGCGCGAAGATTCCGGAGGGCGTGCGCTTCGCCCACAGCGCGACCTACCACGACTCCTGTTCCGGCCTGCGCAGCCTCGGCATCAAGGGCCAGCCGCGCGCGCTGCTGGCGCAGGTCGACGGGCTGGCGCTGCGCGAGATGGCCGACACCGAGGTGTGCTGCGGCTTCGGCGGCACCTTCTGCGTGAAGTATCCGGAGATCTCGACCAAGATGGTCGACGACAAGATCCGCAACGCGCTCGACACCGGCGCCGAGGTGGTGCTGGGCGGCGACCTCGGCTGCCTGATGAACATCGCCGGCCGCCTGCGCCGCATCAACGCGCCGATGCGCGTGTTCCACACCGCGGAAGTGCTCGCCGGCATGGCCAGCGGCCCCGGCATCGCCGGCGACGGGAAGGAGATCGACTGATGGAAATCCGCTCCCGCGAATTCCCCAAGCGCGCCGTCTTCGCGATCCACGACGCCAACCTGCAGCAGGCGCTGGACCGCGCCCGCGACGGCTTCATCGGCACCCGCGCCGCGCGCGCGGCCGAACTGCCCGAATTCGAGCAGCTGCGCGAGGAGGCCAAGAACCTCAAGAACCACATCCTCGAGAACCTCGACTTCTACCTCGAGAAGTACGAGGCGGCCGTGACCGCTGCCGGCGGCCACGTGCACTGGGCGCGCGACGCGGCCGAGGCGCGCCGCATCATCCTCGACATCTGCAAGCGCCGCGAAGCCAGGACCGTCTGCAAGGGCAAGTCCATGATCTCGGAGGAGATCGGACTCAACGAGGCACTGATCGACAACGGCATGGAAGTCGTCGAGACCGATCTGGGCGAATACATCATCCAGCTCGCCGGCGAACCGCCGTCGCACATCATCGCGCCGGCCGTGCACAAGACGAAGAAGCAGATCACCGAGCTGTTCGCGCACTCGCACAACCGCCCGCCCAAGGACACCGTGCCCGACCTCGTCAACGAGGCGCGCGAGGTGCTGCGCGGCAAGTTCTTCGCCGCCGACATCGGCATCACCGGCGGCAACTTCCTGATTGCCGAGACCGGCTCGTCGCTGATCGTCACGAACGAGGGCAACGGCGACCTGACCCAGACGCTGGGCAAGGTGCACATCGTCACGACCAGCATCGAGAAGGTCGTGCCGACGCTCGACGACGTCACGCTGCTGCTGCGCCTGCTCGCGCGCAGCGCCACCGGCCAGGAGACCGAGAGCTACACCACGCTGTCGACCGGCCCGCGCCGCCCCGGCGACCTCGACGGCCCCGAGGAATACCACGTCGTGCTCGTCGACAACGGCCGCTCCAAGATGCTCGCCGGCCGCTTCCGCGAGATGCTGCGCTGCATCCGCTGCGGCGCCTGCATGAACCACTGCCCGGTCTACGGCTCGGTCGGCGGCCACGCCTACGGCTGGGTCTACCCCGGCCCGATGGGCTCGGTGCTGACCCCGCTGATCAAGGGTCTGGACAACGCCTACGACCTGCCCAACGCCTGCACGCTCAACGGCCGCTGCGGCTCGGTGTGCCCCGTCAAGATCCCGCTGCCGGACCTGCTGCGCGAGCTGCGCCACCTGCAGCACCAGCGCGAGATCTCGCCGCCGCGCCAGCGCCACGCGCTGAAGCTGTGGCGCTTCGCCGCCACGCGCCCGCGCCTGTACCGCCTCGGCGAGCGCATCGCCGCGCGCGCGCTGGCCCTGGTCGGCAAGCACCACCGCATCCACAGCCTGCCGCTGGCCGGAGGCTGGACCGACACGCGCGACCTGCCGGCACCGGCCGGCAAGACCTTCATCGACCAATGGAAAGCCCGCAGGGGGCAGAAATGAACGCCCGTGAAGCCATCCTCGGCGCCGTGCGCGCCTCGCTCGGCCGCGGCGAGCTCGATGCCGCCCGCCGCGCCGAACTCGAGGCCCGCGTGCCGGCCCACACCCGTCCGGCCATCGACGAAGACCCGGTCGAGCGCTTCGTGCGCAAGTTCGAGAGCCGCGCCGGAACCGTCGCGCGCATCGACGACCGTTCGCAGATCGTCGCCGCCGTCGAGGCCTACCGCGCCTCGCACGACCTCTCCAAGCGCGCCGCCGTCGGCGGCGCCCTGCGCGAGCTCAAGTGGCCGCGCGGCTGGAAGGTACACCACGACCCTGCCGGCATCGACGAGGCCCTGTCGGTGACCACCTGCTTCGTCGCCGTGGCCGAGACCGGCAGCCTGATCTTCGCCTCCGGTCCGGACAATCCGATCACGCACAACTTCGTGCCCGACGACCACATCGTGGTGCTCGAGCGCGGGCAGATCGTGACGCACTTCGAGGACGCCTGGCCGCTCCTGCGGGCGCACGGCATCCCGCGCGCGACCAACATCGTGTCCGGCCCCTCGCGCACCGCCGACGTCGAGCAGACCATCCAGCTCGGCGCCCACGGCCCGCGGCGCGTACACGTGATCCTGATCGGCTGACCCGATCCCGGCCCCAGAGCGAATCGCCCGCGCACGCGGGCGATTCTTCTTTGGAGCATTGCTAACCGGCACTCAACAATCGCCCCTCAGTCCCGCTGCGAGAAGCACGCGACGAGGAAATCCACGAACACCCGCACGCGCGCGGCCGACTGCAGTGCCTTCGGATACACGGCGTAGATGTCGGCGTCCGGCGGCTGGTACTGCGGCAGCACCTGCACCAGCCGGCCGCTCTGCAGATAGCGCTCGATGTCCCACTCCGAACGCATCACGATGCCGTGCCCGTCGAGCGCCCAGTTGACGGCGATCTCGCCGTCGTTGGTGGTCAGCGTGCCGCGCGTCTTGACCGATTCGGTCACGGTCTTGCCGCCGCGCCGGCCGGTGAGCCGCCACAGGCCGTAGGCCTCGTCGCCCTGACGGATGCCGATGCAGTTGTGGCGCACGAGATCGCGCGGCGTGCGCGGCGTGCCGTGGCGGGCCAGGTAGGCCGGCGAGGCGCACAGCAGGCGGCGGTTGGCGGCGATGCGGCGCGCGATCACGCGCGCGTCGGGCGGTTCGCCGAAGCGCAGGCAGACGTCGAAGGCGTCCTCCGTGAGCGGCGGCGGATTGACCGACAGCTGCAGCTGCACCTCGACCTTGGGGTATTTGCGCACGAACTGCGAGATCAGCGGCGCGACGTGGCTGCGGCCGAAGCCCAGCGTGGCGTTGACTCGCAGCAGGCCTACCGGCTCGCCGCGCGCGCCGCCGAGCACCTGCTGCATTGCCTCGATCTCGCCGAGGATGCGGCGGGGGTGCTGGAGAGAGAGCTGCCCCTCCTGCGCGGGGCTCGTGCCGCGCCGGGTGCGC
>Ga0182792_1000732_pt1 | contig 29284 bp, 21 predicted proteins | sample Passage237B_FD_130497 | JGI IMG/M metagenome (GOLD analysis project Ga0182792, IMG submission 130497) | Cellulose adapted compost microbial communities from Newby Island Compost Facility, Milpitas, CA, USA - Passage2 37B (version 2) (version 2) ...
CAATGATCTTCGCCGTGTCGATGACTTTCATCGACCAGACGATCGTCTCGATCTCGGTCCCCAGCATCCAGCAGCATCTGGGGCTTTCGGAGACTGGAGTGCAGTGGATAGTCAGCGGATATCTGCTCGCGATGGCCGCGATCTTCGCGCTCGGCGGCAAGCTGGCCGACGTGGTCGGGCACCGGACGATGCTGGTGGTCGGGATCCTGATCTTCACCGTCTGTTCGGCCCTCTGCGGGGCGACCCCCGAAGGCGACATCGCCGAGGCATGGATCATCACCTTCCGTCTGGTCCAGGGTGCCGGGGCCGCGATCATGTTCCCCGCCGCGCTGGCCATCACGATCTCCGCTTTCCCGATCGACAAGCGCGGCCGTGCGCTGGCGGTCTTCTTCGCGATCACCGGGGCGCTCACCTCGGTCGGCCCGATCGCGGGCGGCTACCTGACCGAGTGGACCTGGCGTTCGATCTTCTGGATCAACATCCCGATCGCGATCATCTCGCTGATCCTGATCTGGTTCTCGAAGCCGTCGAACAAGAAGAACCCGCAGCCGCTCGACCTCCGCGGGGCGGTCCTGATCGCACTCGGCATGGGCCTCTCCGTGCTCGGCTTCCAGCAGTCGGCGATCTGGGGGTGGGACGACCCGCTGACCTGGATCTGCATCGTGGCCGGCATCATCATCCTGGTCGGGTTCTTCGTATTCGAGAACCGCCAGAAGTTCCCACTGATGCGCGTCGCAATCTTCCGCGAACGGGCCTTCACAGCGGACAACCTGGCGCTTTTCTTCCTTTCGATCGCCTTCGTTCCGCTCTTCTTCTTCGCCAGCATGTACTCGCAGATCGCGCTCGGATGGGAAGCTTCGGACGCCGGCCTCTACCTGCTCGTCTTCTTCGGCGGCTTCGTGGTCGGCTCACAGTGGGGTGGTCGCATCCTCGACAGCAAGGGGGCCAAGCCCGCCGCGATCATCGGCGGCATCCTCGGCGCGGTCGGATTCTTTCTGTGGGCCGGCCAGATGACCGATATCGACGCGGGCCTCGGCGGCCAATGGATCTACATGGTCATGGCCGGCGCCGGGGTCGGCCTGATGCTCGGCCCGGTCAGCACCGACGCCATCAACCGGGCGCCCAACACCAGTTACGGCGAGGCCACCGGCATCACCCAGACTGTTCGCAACTACGCCGCCTCGTTCGGCCTGGCCGTGCTCGGGACGATCCTGACCACCCAGAACCGGGCCAACGTGGAGGACAAGCTCGGCCAGCTCGGCCTCCCCAAGGCGAAAGCGGACGAGATTGCCCACGCGATGACCTCAGCCGGCGGCGGCAACTCCGATGCTCTGTCCGGGCATGCGTCGAACGGCTCGGTCGAGCACGTCTACAACGCCCTCCAGGATGCCTTCGCCCACTCGACTCAAACCGTCTTCTACGTGATGGCCGGAGTGATGGTCGCCTGCTATCTCGTGGCTCACTTCGGCATGGTCGGCGGCAAGATGAAGGAGGTCATCATCGACGGCGACGAAACGGCGGCCGAGGCGGCAGCGTCATCGAACGAGGCTCCGGCCGAGGGCGCCTGAACGGACCCGCGGCTCAGCGCGGGGCGAACGGGTCCTGATCTTCTTCCGGAGCTTCGACCCGCTCAAGCGCGAGCAGCTCCCGGTAAAGCACTGCCGGCCCGATCGCCGCGACCGGCATGGTCAGCGCATTGCTGATGAACGCTCCGACCAGCTTGCCGACCAGGCCGGTGCCGAAAGGGATCGAGGCGATCATCGAAAGCCCAAGCAGCAGCAAGCTGACCAGCCCGAGAATCAGGATGTAGCCGAAGACCCGCCAGGCATTGCCTCGGACCAGGTCGAAGCTGCGGCCGAACGCCTCGAAGACGGAAGTCCGCTCGACCACCACGGTCTGGGTCGCGACGGACCAGTAAGTGATCAAGATGAAGCAGGGGATGATCAGGGCGACCAACCCGGCCAGGACGCCGACGATCGTCAAGAGCGTGACCCAGATGATCCGGGCGAGGACGGGCTTGACCACTTCCCAGAGCTCGCCTGCCCCCTCGGATTTTCCTGGGATGCAGATGAGGGCGGTGATCATGCCGCTGTAGATGACCCCCAGCAGGAATACGACTCCCAGCGAAAGCGCGAACCCGGCGGCACCCGTGACGTCGATCAAGACGGAGAGCGCGCTGATCAGCGAGAAGATCAAGGTCAGCCGCATGACCAGGGAACTGTTCTCCTCGAAGGTGGTGAGAACGGCCTGGATCGTTTTGCCGATTTCTAAGCTTGCCCGAGGCATGGGCGCGAACCCTACCCGCCAACCATGGCTTTATAGTTTCCAGACCATTCAGAGACTCGCCCCAGGCGCGGCCGGGATGACGCACGGATCGGCGTGCAGCCGTCACCGGGCCGAATGGGAAACCGGATCACCCGCCCCCCGGCATGGAAACTTCCGAGAACAAACTCAAATTCACGCCGTACAACCTTGCGGTGTTGCTCGCGGCGCTGTTTCTCGGGGTCGGCGCGGGGGCGCTCGCCTACCGTCAGTACCGGGTCGACAAGAATGACGCGAAGGCTTCCAAGAAGGCCGGCGCGAACCCCAACTCGCTGGCCCCCATCGTCGGCAGCGACAAGGGCAACGGCGACCCGGGCAAGGAGTACGACGCCCAGTTCAGCACCAAATCGATGTGGCCGAAGTTCAACCCGGACCGTCACTATTACGTGACCCGCTGCGTGCCGGGCCGGGTCATGGTCGAGGTCCGCTCGGACCCCGATGTGAAGGTCAAAGTCTGGGCGAACCCCGCCCAGTCCGGCCGCTACGGCGCCGAAGCCCGGCCTCTGCCCGGCCAGGACTTCGACGTGAAGATCATGCGCGAGAGCGGCACCGAGTCCTACGAGGTCCGGTGCCTGCCGTCGAACTTCCCCGAGTGGCGCTACAAGCGCAGCAAGAAGCCGCCGAAGGGCATGTTCATGACCGCCTCGTACCTGACCCCCGGCAAGACCGGCCGAGTGTGGCTGATCGTCTGGGACCAGGACGGCACCCCGCGCTGGTGGTACACCCCGCCTTACAACACGCTCGGCGGGCAGGTGCTCGCTGACGGCACGGTCCAGTTCCCCCGTGGTTTCGGGGATGGTTTCGGCCAGGATGTCCGCACCGCTACCGACATCCGCGGTCTCGATGGCAAGCTGATCAAGACCGTCAGGTTCAAGGGCGCCCCGACCGATGCCCACGAGTACCTGCTGCTGCCGAACGGCAACCAGATCGTGATGAGCTACGACCCTCGCTACGGCGTCGATCTCCGCCCGGTCGGCGGTCGGGCCAACCGGGGCGTGCTCGACGGTGCCTTCCAGGTGCAGACCCCGGACGGCAAGGTCCTCTACTCATGGAACTCGGGAGATCACGTTCCGATGGAGGACATCCCGCAGCGCTGGTGGATCCGCGAGTGGAACAACCCTCACTTCGACCAGGACGGCCGGATCCGCTACGACCATTTCCACCTTAATTCGGTCGAGCCGTGGCGCGATGAGTATGTGATCTCGACCCGTCACTCCGACTCGGTCTGGGGTATCGACAAGAAGACCGGCAAGATCGTCTGGAAGTTCGGCGGGGTCAAGACGCCAGAATCACTGAAAGTGGTCGGCGACGACCCGTACGGGAACTACCCGATCTCCGGTAATCACGACGCTCGCATGGAGGGCGATGTGCTGAGCGTCCATGACAACGGCACCCACATCGCGGGACGGGCGCCACGGGCGCTCCGCTACCGGATCGACCTGAAAAACCGCACCGCCACTTTCATCGGCGCCTTCACCGACAAGGCTGCGGCACCGAGCAGCCATTGCTGTGGTTCGTTCAGGCGATTCGGCACCGGCTGGCTCGTTTCCTGGGGCGACAATCCGTGGGTCGACGGTTTCAACTCGGAAGGTCAGCTGGCTTTCCGCCTCGGTGTTCCGGTTCCCTCGTACCGAGCGGTGCCGGTTCCCGCCACGGTCTCGGAGGCCGACCTTGACGCGGGACTCGACGCGATGGAGCCCGACCCGCCGATCAGCAACCAGCCGATGACCCCGCTCCAGTTCAACGACAAGCACAACCTGGAAGATAAGACGGTCCCGAGCCGCAAACTCGGTCCGATTCCAGAAGACAAGCAAGAAGACCTCGGCCCCACGGGCTGAGAACGCTCCAGCCCCACCGGCTGAGAACCCCTCGACCAAACCGCTGAGACGGCCTCGGGCTCGGACCGAGTGCGTGTCTTGGTTGCGCGTTCGCGAACTTTGTGTATTATCTTGATTTATTGACTAGACAAACTCATGAATGTCTATGTCTACTCCGCTGGGCGGTGGGCTAGACGGCCCAGCTGGACGCAAGCAAGGGGGCCGGGTCGAGAGGCCCGGCCCCCGAACTTCACTCCCCTCAGACACAGGACGACCAGATGAATCAGACCTCTCTCCATCCAGGTTTCAACCCGAACGTCGTCGCCATCGTGGGAAATCAGCGCCCGGACAGCCGTACCCTTCGGCTCGCCTCCGGAATTGCCGATGGCTTGGCCGCCCAACTGGGGGATACGCCGGCGGTGGCGATCGACCTGGTCAACCTGCCACTGGAGGAAGGCTCCTTCAGCCCGGAGCTGAACGAGCTGGTCCGGCCCGCCCAGGTCGTGATCGCCGCCAGCCCGACCGTGATGGGCAGCTACTCCGGCCTGCTCAAGCTCTTCCTCGATGGTCTGCCCGAGGCGGCCCTGTTGGAAAAGACGGGCATCCCGCTGATGATCGCCCGCCAGGCACGGCACGCGATGGCTGCCGACGTTCACCTCCGTCCGGCCCTGCTCGAACTTGGAGCAACCTGCTCCACGCCTTCGCTGGTCGCGCTGGAAGCGGAACTCGCCTCGCTCGGCGCCGAGGGCCTGGTTACGGCCTGGCTGGAGCGCAGCGGCAACTGGCTCGCGGGGATCCCCGCTTGATGGACGAAACCGGAATGCGGTCGGACCTCGAAGCGAGGTTCGCCGGACTGGCCAATCTCCTGCCCGCCGGCAGCGCGGTGGTCACGATCCCGAATTCGGCCGGCGACGGGTCTCTGACCGTGAACGCAGACTCGTTCACGGTGCTTTCGAGCGACCCTCCGGTGGTGGCAGTCAGCGTGCGCTCCGGCGCTACCGGTGCCGAGGATCTTGAATCCACGCGATTCACGGTCCGGTTCAGCGAGGGTCAGGCCGGTCAATTCGACTGTGCGCTCGAAAACTGCGTGCCGGCCGGCGACCGACGCCTGTTGATCGGGAGGGTGGAGGCGATGGAGATTCCCGAGCCGGGCGACCAGCGTCCTCGGATCTTCAACCGGAGCGATTCCTCGCTGTTGGTGGGCCACCTGCCGAGCAAGGTGCCGCTGGCCGATATCGCGCCTGGCGGGCCGCCGCCGAAAGTGGCGCGGGAGGCTCCGCCGGATCCCGTCGCGACTGTCGCCATCGTCGGCGGCGGCGCCTCTGGCACCTTGACAGCGGTCCAGCTCCTCCGGCGCTCGGCTCCCGGCCTACGGGTAGTCCTGGTCGAGAAGTCGGCCCGGGTCGGGCCGGGGGTCGCCTATGGCACCGAGGACGAGCAGCATCGGCTGAACGTGCCGGCCGGTCAGATGATCGCTCTGCCGGACCGGCCCTATGACTTTCTCGAATGGGTCCGCCGCGAAGCACCCGAGACGCAGCCGCAGGAATATCTGGCCCGCGGCGTCTTCGGCCGCTACCTGGTCGACCTGCTGGACCGCACGGTCCGCGAAGCGAGGGGCGTGACTTTTGAACGGGTCCGAGCCGAGGCGATCGGCGTCGACCCCGGTGAGCGCGGCGAACCGGTCGTCCTCGAACTCGACGATGGCCAGGAGATAAAGGCCGACCGGATCGTGCTCGCCTTGGGCAACGGCCGGCCCTCGGAGCTGCCCGGCATCGAAGCCGACCTTGCCCAGTCGGATCGATATGTGGCCGACCCCTGGAGCCCCGGAGCGATCGAACGGGCGCTCACCGATGAGTCGGTGTTCCTTATCGGCACCGGACTCACCACCGTCGACGTGGCGATCTCACTCGGCGGCCCCGGTGGTCCGGAGATGCTGGCCGTCTCCCGGCACGGCCTCTTGCCCCGCGCCCACGGCGACACGATGCCGGTGCGAGGGCGTCCCGTCGCCCTGCCGGATGATCGATGTTCGCTGACCGAACTCACATCTCGCCTTCTGACCGAGATCGCGGTCGCCGGGGCAAGGGGGGAGGACTGGCGGGGCGCCTTCGATTCCCTGCGCCCCATCACCAACGATCTCTGGCGGTCGCTGGACCGCCGCGACCAGAAGCGCTTCGCCTCTGACCTGAGCCGGATCTGGGGCGTCCACCGCCACCGAATGGCGCCGCGCGTCGCGCTGCGGTTGGAACGGCTCAAAGTGAACCGCCGTCTGCGGGTGCGCGCCGCCTCGATCCTCCGCGCAGAACTGGAGGAGGAGAAGGTGGCGGTCGAGCTCCGCATGAGCAACTCGGAAGCCGAGGAGCGCCTACTGGTCGACCGCGTGATCAATTGCACCGGACCGACCTGGGACCCGCGCCGGCTGGACCAGCAGCTGGTCAGTCGGCTGCTGGAGGATGGACTGCTTCGATCCGACGCCCTCGGGATCGGCTTCGACGTTGATGACGACGGTGCTCTGATCGGCAGCGACGCGGTGGCTTCTGAAGAGATCTTCGCGATCGGCCCGCTGCGCAACGGTGTCCTGCTCGAGACGACCGCCGTCCCGGAGATCGGACAGCAGGCAGAACTGCTCGCCGACCTGCTCCTCAGCGGGCTCGCCCGGATCCTTGGCCGGGCCCGGGAACTTTCCGCGGCCTGAGCCGGTCAGCCGCGGATCAGCAGCCGCGCGCCAGCCGTTCGATTGACCGCGTTGGCCGACTTCACGCGGAAGCGGAACTTCGCCTTCCGGCGTGGTGACCTGCGGTTGACCCGCACCTTGATCGGCCGCACCTTGGCAGTCCCGGCCTTGAGCGAGCCGAGCTTCAGGCAGCGCCAGCGGACCAAGATCCCGACCCCGGGACCGGTGAGGCAGACGCGGACCCCTTTTGCCTTCGATTGGCCCACGTTCCTGACCTTGACCTTGAAAGTGGTCGGTTTGCCGACCCTGACCCGGTGCTGTTTCGGGGTGACCGTGAGCTTGAGCTTTGCCGGGCCGGGCGTCGGATCCGGGTCCGGGTCGGGATCGGGATCGGGGTCCGGATCCGGGTCCGGCTCGCCGACCAGGGTGCGGGTCAGTGTGATCGCGCTCGGCCCGAGGTTCAGGTTGTTCAAGTTCGACAAGATGCTGTCGAGATCAAGCCCGCCGAGGTCGACACCGTCGGGAAGCGATCCGCCCAGACCGCCCTCGAGCAGGGTGGGCAGGTAACTCATCAGCAGCTGGCAGGGGTCGATCAGTCCGAGGATCTTGGACCGGCCGGCGAACGGGCCGAGCTGGGACCACTCGGCGGTGATCGCCCCGGTGCCGGTCGGGCCGTCCACGAAGCGAGTACCCGTTGAAATCGAGGTGGTCTCGGTGGTGAAGTGGACGTTCATCGGCGAGAAGCCGCAGGTCAGGTTGCTGAGTGCCGACTTGACCAGCGGGGTGGCGACACCGCCGAGACCCCCACTGCCGCCCAAGAACTGGCCGATCAGATCGTCTATATCCAGCCCGGCCAGGTCGAGCGCCGCCGTCACGTCAACCGAAACCCAGATTCCGGCGGTTGCATCCAATTCGAGTCGACCGGTTGCGGCATCGAAGGTTCCGGTGGCCGGGCTCTCGATTCCCATGAAGCCCCGCAGTTTCACGGGCTCGTCGATGCCCAGCTCCGGCAGCTTGAAGCTGCCCTTGGGGATGGTCACGTTGCCGCTTTCGTCGATCGTGCCTTCGAGGCTAGCCTGGCTGGCGATGGTGTCGAGCGGCAGGTCCGTGAGACCGCCGATCTGGATGTTGCTCTTGTCGAACTCGATCTTGAAGGGCTCATCCGCGGCTGCCGACGAAGGCCAGGCTGAGGTCGCGAGGCAAGCTCCCAAAATCGCGGCAAGCAGCAGCACAGCCCGGATCGGGCCCAACGGTTTCGTATCGGTGACCGACAAGTTTCTCCCTTTCTCAGAGCGGGCTTCCCTCCGCAGCCCACGACTGGCGGCTCCCGCTGAGCAGACTATACCCGCGATTCTCGGTGGATCGGGGGATCTGTTGGCGGGCCGGGGTCAAGTGGTCCCTAAGCTTCATTGGAGGCCCGACCAGCTTCATTCAGCACCCGACCGGCAAGGAGAATCGATGGCCAACGCGCAGTTCGAGAAGGAAACCGACGAGAAGGGCGCGTTCGTCCGCCAGGAAAACGTGTTCCGCGACCGGGTCACGGCGGATGGTTCCTCCGGGTTCAAGGCCGAACCTGGCCGGTACCACCTCTATGTTTGTTACGCCTGTCCCTGGGCCTCACGGACGATCATCTTCCGGGCGTTGAAGGGCCTGGAGGACGTGATCTCGATGACCGCTGTCGACCCGGTCCGTGACGAGAAGGGTTGGAAGTTCTTCCCCGAAGACCCCGACCCGGTCAACGGCTTCGAGTACCTGAGTGAGGCCTACCGCCTGACCGACCCCGAGTTCGATGACCGGGTTACCGTGCCCGTGCTCTGGGACAAGCAGACCAACCGGGCCGTCAACAACGAGAGCAGCGAGATCATCCGCATGCTCAACACCGAGTTCGACGAGTGGGCGAAGAACCCGGAGCTCGATCTCTATCCCGAGGCTCTCCGGGCCGAGATCGACGAGCTGAACGATCGGATCTACGGGTCGATCAACAACGGCGTCTACCGGGCCGGCTTCGCGACGACCCAGGAGGCTTACGAGGAAGCTTTCGTCGAACTCTTCGAAGCGCTGGACCAGATGGACGACAGGCTGGCCGAGCGCCGCTTCCTCACCGGCGATCAGATCACCGAGGCCGACTGGCGTTTCTTCGTCACCTTGGTTCGCTTCGACGCGGTCTACGTCGGCCACTTCAAGTGCAACCAGCGACGGATCGCTGACTACGACAACCTGGCCGGCTACCTGCGCGACCTCTACCAGCAGCCCGGTATCGCGGACACGGTGAACATCGACCACATCAAGCGGCACTATTACGTCACCCACCCGAAGATCAACCCGACCCAGATCGTTCCGATGGGCCCGGTCCTCGACTTCGAAAGCGACCCGGGCCGCAGTCACCTTTAGCAAGCTGCAGTCTCTTTCGGAGTCGTCAGGACCGCCGCCGACAATTTTCATGACTTTGTTGGTCAAGTTTGATAAGTTACCGCGCCTAATGTCGAGTAACTCCATCAAGATTGACGGAAAGATTCCGGGGCAGGATGCCCCGGCCACTCTTGCGGCCGGTGCTACGGCCGAGCCGCGGGCATTCCCCTCGCCCGGAGGGCCGGCACTGAACGACACTCCCGCCTCCGAGGCACCGGCGAGCGTCTCCCGCCGCAGGCCCCGGCTTCCCCGCTGGGCCAAACAGGTGGCGGTCCAGCTTTCGGCCATCGCGGTATTGATCGGCATCTGGTGGGCGATCGCCGCGGCCGAGATCTGGCCACCACTGCTGTTGCCCGGACCGCAGGATGTCTTCCACCAGCTCTTCGTGATCACCGGTTACCACGCCGGCATCCGCGGCTACTCGAACTACTTCTTGCAGGAGCACCTCTGGTACAGCATGTCGCGCCTCTTCCAGGGCGCCGGCTACGCGATCCTGCTCGGCGTGCCGGTCGGGATCCTGCTGGCCGTAGTGACCCCGCTGCGCTGGATCTTCGGGCCGGCGATCGACTTCCTCCGCAACCTGCCGCCCCTGGCCTACTTCAGCCTGCTGGTGATCTGGTTCGGCATCGACGACACACCGAAGGTCACCCTGCTCTTCCTCGCGGCCTTCCCCCCGATCGTGATCGCGACCGCGGACGCAGTCCGGAGCGTCCCGGCCGACCGGATCAATGCCGTCCGCATGCTCGGCGCGAACCGCCTCCAGTCAATCGTTCACGTGACCGTGCCTTCTGTGCTGCCGGAGGTGATGACCGGGATCAGGCTCGCGGTCGGGATCTCCTTCACGACCATCGTCGCGGCCGAAACGATCAACGGCGTCCCCGGAATCGGCGGCATGGTTTCCGACGCCCAGCGCTTCAACGCGACTGACGTGGTGATGCTCGGAATCATCGTGATCGGCATCTGCGGCCTGGCCATCGACGGCTTGATCCGCCTCGCCGACCGTCTGCTCGTCCCCTGGCGGGGCCACTGAGTCGGGCCACGCCGCGGACTTCGACGGCCACGGACGGCCCACTCGACCTCTTTCCCCAAACAAGACCAAGCAACCAAGAAAGACAGATGCCAAAAGCGATGTCTTCGACGAACCAGGGAGGTTCGAAAAGCAAATGAACGCAACCCACCCAAGCTCCTCTATCCGCAATCTTCGCTGGCTGTTGGTGCTGACCATGCTCCTGGCCGCCTTCGGGCTGATCGCCTGTGGCTCCGACGACTCCGGGTCGGACACCGGTGACTCGAACGCGACAGCCGCAACCGACACCACCCAGACCAGCAACGCTTCGACCGTTTCGACCGAGGCACCGGCCGAGATCCGGATCGGCTATCAGCTCATTCCCAACGGCGACCTGATCGTCAAGGGTGAGGGCTGGCTCGAAGACGCCTTCCCCGACAGCACCATCAAGTGGGTCAAGTTCGACTCAGGCGGTGACGTCAACACAGCGATCGCAGCCGGGAGCATCGATCTCGGGTTGGCCGGGTCGGCCCCGGTGTCGAACGGAATCGCCAAAGACATCGGCTACAAGGTGCCGTGGATCCACGACGTGATCGGTGATGCCGAGTCACTCGCCGTGACCTCCGGCTCCGGCATCACCAGCGTCGAGGATCTGAAGGGCAAGACGATCGCCGCGCCGCTGGCCTCGACCACGCATTACAGCCTGTTGACCGCGATCAAGAACGCGGGCCTCCAGCCGAGCGACGTCAAGATCGTCGACCTCGAACCGGACGCGATCCTCGCGGCCTGGACCCGCGGTGACATCGACGGTGCCTACGTCTGGAACCCGACCCTGGCCGAGCTGGTCAAGGACGGGGGCAAGATCATCGTCTCCAGTGCCGAGCTCGCCAAGCAGGGCGCTTTGACCGCCGACCTCGCGGTGGTGACCAACGATTTCGCCGATCAGTACCCGGACGCGGTGCAGACGTGGGTCGACACCCAAAACAGGGCGGTTGAGCTCTACAAATCCGATCCCCGGGCCGCTGCGAAGGTGATCGGCAAGGAACTGAGCATCTCGCCGCAAGAGGCTCTCGAACAGAGCAAAGGGCTCGAGTTCCTGAACGCCAAGGAACAATCGGCGCCGGACTATCTCGGTACGGTCGCGGCCCCCGGCAAGCTGTCGGACGCGCTCAGGTCGACCGCCGAATTCCTGGCAGAACTCGGCCAGCTCGATGGCCAGGCGCAGCCGCAGCTCTTCAAGGAAGCGCTGGCGCCGCAGTACGTGAACGCGGTGACGGGCGGTTGAGCCCGATCACCAAAGAGGCGGCCGGGGCCGGAACCCTGCGTGGTTCCGGCACCGCCGGCCGCATCTCGCTGGCCGGGATCGTCCACAGCTACGGCCGCGAGGACGCGCCGGTGATCGACGGGCTCAGCCTCGCCATCGAGCCGGGTGAGTTCGTCTGCCTGGTCGGGCCGTCCGGCTGCGGCAAGACGACGCTGCTCAAGCTGATCGCCGGCTTCGAGTTCCCCGAGGGCGGCCAGGTGGTCGTCGACGGCACCACCGTGGACCGGCCGGGCGGTGACCGGGCCGTGGTCTTCCAGCACTCGAACCTCTTCCCTTGGCTTTCGGTCCGGGGCAACGTCGAGCTGGGGCCGAAGTTGGCCGGGGTCGGGCGGGCAGAGCGTCGCCAGATTTCCGATCGCCTACTCGAGATGGTCGGTCTCGGGGACGCCGAGGACAAGAAGATCTGGGAACTTTCCGGCGGCATGCAGCAGCGCTGCTCGATCGCCCGGGCGCTCGCCACGGACCCGTCGATCATCCTGATGGACGAACCCTTCGGCGCGCTCGACGCGATCACCCGGGAACGACTTCAGGACGAGATCCTGGAGATCTGGCGGGAGAGCCGCTCGACCATCGTCTTTGTAACCCACGGCGTCGATGAGGCGCTTTATCTCGGGACCCGGGTAGTGGTCATGGGCGATCGTCCCGGCCGCATCCTGCTCGATCTGCCGATCGGCTCCTTCGGGGCCGAGACCGGAGGTGACGTGCGGCGCTCGGTCCGGGATTCGACCGCATTTCTCGATCTCAAGCGCAAAGTGCGCGATACGATCGGCAACTCAGGAAAGGAAGAGGATTGAGCTACTCCCAGAATCGACCCGAACCGCGCTGGCACTGGTTCCTGCCCACCTCGGGCGACGGTCGCAACGTGACCAATGTGATCGACCGGCTCGGCCAGACAGCGATGTCGCGGCCGGCCGATGTCGAGTATCTCTCGGAGGTCGCCAAAGCGGCCGAACGGGCCGGTTTCGAGGCCGTCCTGACGCCGACCGGCTCGGGTTGCGAGGACGCTTGGGTCACCTGCGCCTCGATCGCCCAGCACACCGAGAAGCTCAAGTTCATCGTTGCCTTTCGCCCGGACGCTATCGCCCCCGCCTGGGCAGCCCACCAAGCCGCGACCTTTCAAAGGCTTACCGGCGGCCGCCTGCTGCTGAACGTGGTCACCGGCGGTGACCCGGTCGAGCAGAGGTCTTTCGGCGACCGCCTCGACAAGGAGACGAGGTACCGCCGGACCGGCGAGTTCCTCGAGATCGTCAAGCGCTCCTGGTCGGGCGAGGTCTACGACCACGAGGGCGAGTTCTTCCACCTCGAAGGGGCGGGGCTGCGGCTCGGCCTGGAAGAGATCGGAGCACCGCGGGTCTATTTCGGTGGCGCCTCACCACCGGCGCTCGAAGTCGCGGCCAGATACGCCGACACGTGGCTGACCTGGGGCGAGCCGGTCGGGACCGTTGCCGAACGCCTCGCGCCGGTCAAGGAAAAGGCAGAGGCGGCCGGTCGCGAGGTCAGTTGCGGACTGCGGATTCACGTGATCAGCCGGGACACCGAAGAGGAGGCCTGGCTGGAGGCGGACCGAATCTTGGAAGCGATCGATCCCGAACAAGTCGCCGCCGCTCGAGAGAAGTTCGCCCGGATGGAATCGACGGCACAGGCTCGCATGACCGATCTCAGCCACCCGGCCGGTAGCGATGAATTCGACCGCGACTCCCTGGTCATCGCTCCCAACCTCTGGGCCGGGGTCGGGTTGGTCAGAGAAGGGGCGGGCACCGCCCTGGTCGGCAGCCATCAGCAGGTCGCCGAGCGGCTGCTCGAGTACCGGGACATCGGAATCGACGAGTTCATCCTCTCCGGCTATCCCCACCTGGAGGAAGCCCTCAACTTCGGCGAGAACGTGCGCCCGCTGATAGATGCGGCCACGCTCACGGTCTAGGCATCTAGAAGATCCCGTAACAGCGGGCGGGCGAAGGCATTCGCTCCGTCTCAAATAGGAGCGCCGGCGGCCCGTTGCACTCTCGTTTGGTTCGTTGCACTTCTGTAACGAACGAGCGAAATCAGACGGATAACGCCGCCGGCACCCGTAGCCTCGAAGCGAACGTATGTTCGTACTACGAGGTGACGGGATGCCGGAACGCGAGCAAATAACCGGAGGCAATGAAGACGACGTGCCCGAGCTCGACTTCGAGCTGGCCGAGGAGATTGCCCGCTTCATCGCTGATCGGGCCTTCTTGTTCGAGGGCATCGAGCATCGAGCGTGGGCGCTGACCGATTTCCAGACCTGGGCGAGCCTGGCCAGCGGCGAGGCGGAATTGTCCCTGCTCTCGCGTCGACAGGGAAGAGGTGGTGAATCCGGCTAGGAGCGCGAGCTACGTCGTCTGGCGGGTTTCGCTGCCGTCGATCCGCGGCTGACCGCCTCCTGCCTTTGCTGCCGATGGCTGATCGGGATTTGGTGGGCTTCTTCGTCGCTCAGTTTCGGCAACTTGCTCAGGCGCAGCTTCTTGAGGTTCTTCAGCACCCCGTCCATCCCGTGAATGGTTTCGTCGGTCAGGTAGTGGACCAGCCGAAGCTGGAACTCTTCGTTGCTGGAGAGGTCGACGTCGAGCGCTTTGCCGAAGGCGACCATCGCTCGGATTTGCAGCGTCCTCTTCTCATGGAGCATCTCGCGCAGGGTGGAGGCCGCATACCCGTCTCGATCGGTGTCCCTCGCCTGTTCGATTAGGAGTTCGATGCTCATACCCCGCTCGGCAGCCAGGCGCTTCAGTTCTTTGGCGAGGGAGGTCCGGGCGCTCACCCTGCGTATGCAAGATGCCAAAGGCTGCCACGTCAATCTACGAAACGCCTGTGGACGTAACGCACACAACCCTCGGACGCTTCGGGAGAGCGCGAGCGAGCACCCCGAGCAAGCCATCCCTTGACAAGAGTCGATACGTACATGTACGTTTCGACTACCTGCGAATGCAGGTTCGTCTGCCGGCCGTCGGCATCGGCTCCGGGTTCTAGCGGGCTCGGACGTAGGGCGATGCCGCCGGTCACAGGCGGAGCAGACTTCGAAATTCGCTACAGGAAGTAGCGATAGACCGCCAGCCTCGGTGCCCGTTCCAGTATCTCCTCTAAAAGGCATCGCAGGCCGGCGGTCGACCTTGCAGTTAGGTCGCACGGCGCTCACTGTTGCTTTACTTGAGAAATCTTGATAGAAAGAATTTCCCTTAGCGCTCTGCGATTGGAGCGCGTGTGTCACTATATGTACATCGACAGCCCTGCGTTCGCTGTTTGAGCGCCGGGTAAGGTCCGGCAAGGGAGCCGGATTCCACACCCTCGGAAAGTCTGGATTGAAGATGAGTAAAGCCGCCAGTCCCAGCCAGGACGAAGCCACAGTCGACGTGAAGCTGATGAAGGCGCTCGGACATCCCGTCCGCCAGCGAATCCTCCAGGAACTCACCCGGTCGGAGGAAGCCAGCCCCAGCCAGATCGCCCAAGCGATCGAGGAGCCGCTGACCAACGTCGGCTATCACGCCCGGGTCTTGGTCAAGTGTGACGCGATCGAGCTGGTTCGAACCGAGGTATCGGGAAGCTCGGTCGAGCACTTCTACCGAGCAAAGGTCCGGGCAGTGGTCGACGAGGACAACTGGCGGAACATCCCCGAGAACGTCCGTGAGTCCCTGCTTGACCAGACCTTCCAGCAGATTTGGAGCAACGTGCGTGCGGCCTCCGAAGGCGACAGCCTCAAGGACCTGCGGACGGCGGCCGCATGGTCGCCGCTGAAGCTGGACGACGAGGCATTCACGGAACTGAGCCGGATGGTCGGTGACTTGATGCTTGAAGCGCTCGCCCTGCAGAGTGGAGCCGAGCAGCGGCTGTCCGCGCTCGACGAAGAGGAGCGCAAGGCCAAGACGAACCTGGTCGAGCTCGATCTGATGCTTTATCCGATCGAGGAAGTACCGGCCCCCTCGAAGGGATCCCGGCAGTAACAGCCCGGATCGGGTTCGACTGGCTCGAACTCGACCTGAAAGGTCCGCAGGTCCATCAGCATCGCCTGCCCGAGCGTGGCCGGGTCCACCGTCCCGGTCAAGTGGTGGATCGCCTCCATCGCGATCAGTGACCCGATCGCCCCGGATGCGGGGCCGAGCGTCGAAGCATCGGTCGGGTTTTCGGTCCGGTGGCTGATCAGCGCCTCGTACTGTGGGTATTCCTGCCGGAAGGACCGCTCCTGGCATTCGTGGCAGGGCGTCTGCCCGGGGATGATCAACGGGCCGATCCGGATCAGCGGCGGGATCTGTCCAGCGCTGATCCAGGGAGTGCCGGTGCTGATGCAGGCACGATTCACGATCCTCGCCAGCTCATAGGGGGGATGGTCCGCGGTCATCACCAGGAAGTCGGCTTCCGCGGCAAGGGCCGCGATCTCGGTCGCGGTTTCGACTCGCTTCTCGACGATGGCCACCTGCAAGTCCGGGTTGATCGCGGTCAGGGATTCCTTCGCCGCGTCGGTTTTCCGGCGCCCCACGTCGGAGGCCCGGAAGAGCAACTGGCGGTTCAGGTTGCTGAGTTCCACCGTGTCGTCATCGACCAGGGTCAGATGCCCAACCCCGGCCAGGGCGAGGCCGGTCGCAGTCCAGGAACCCAGCCCGCCGCAGCCGAGTACCACTACACGTGAGCGTCGCAGCCGGCGCTGGAGTTGCCAGGCGCTTTGGCCTTCGGGGCAGATGTCGGCGAGATAGATCAACTGGCGGTCGAAGCGTTCCGCCTCGTCCTCCGAGAGCAGTTCCCGACCGCGATCTCGCTCGAGTACCCCGATCTGCTCCAGGCCGGCCAGTGACCGGGCGACCGTCTCGGTCCCGAGGCCTTCCCGCCGGAGCCGGTCGCAGATCTCTCCCTCGCTGACAAAGCCGGAGCGCAGCAACTCCAGGACCAGCAGGTCCCGGGTCTCCGGACGGTCGATCTCATATTGCTGCTCCAAGCCGTCGTGGAGCAGGTGGACGCTCCCATCGTCGGCGACCAGGCAGTCAACCGAGCGTTTCAAGCGAAAGCGGTCAAGTGACCGCCCGGGATTTCCCGGACGGTCACCTCCGTTGCCTAGATGCCCTTCTGGAACGAGGGGCGCGGAGCGATCGGCTTCGCGATTTTGCGGATCTTCATGTGTTTTCACCTCCTCTCCTCCGGTAGACGGCAAGGCTTTGCGATGAAAATTCCCTTGGTGTGCCGCTGCTGGTCGAGCGGCTGTTCGAACACCCCGGAGTAGTCGTGGCCGTAGACCGTGAGGAACTCCAGGCCGGCCTCGGCCATGGCGGCGATCGCATCGGCCTCGCTCACATGCCGCTGGCGGTGGGTCGAGCTGAGCTGCCGGCCATCGTCTGTCGCGAACTCCATGGTCGCCGCCGCCAAGTCTCCGGGCACGGCCTGTCCGCTCACCTGCCCGGTCCAGGTGGTCATGACCCCCTGCGCGGGCTTGACCTCGGTCTGGGCGAAGAACGATTCGTAGCTGTGGAGCGTGTTCAGATCGAACAACGCCAGCCCGGTGGGAGCCAGATTCCGTCGCACTCCGTGGAGCGCCTCCTGGAACCCGCCCTCGGCCGCGCTGTAGTTCATCGCCTCGCCGAGACTCAGCACCAGGTCAAACTCACCCAGGACCGGCAGGTCGGCGATGTCCGCCTCGTGGACCTGCACCCGATCGCCCGCCTTGCTCTTGAGCTTCCGAAGCATCCCCGGGGAGAGGTCGACGGCGGTCGCCTTCCAGCCCCTGGCGACAAGCGGCAGCGTGCTTTTGCCGGTGCCGCAGCCCAGGTCCAGCAGCCGGTCGCCCGATAGCCCTTCCTTCTCGAGGGCCGGCATAAGCCGGTCGAACCATTCCTCATACCGGTGGTGGTCGGTCAGCTCGTCGTAGTGAGTGGAGAGGAGGTCGTATGCCTCCTTGGTCGGGGAATAATCTTGTGCGTAAGAAGGTTCCATACCGCTAGAGACCCTCCGAGGGCTGGGAACCGTTACATCAGGCAATTCATGGGATTGGGAAAAGGCCCGCTTTTTGGCTCTGGGAGTCGTAAAGCGGTATGCGAAAAATTCTCTGGAAGCCGAGGATCTGGCCCAGGAAACTTTGATCCGAGCCTGGCGTAACCGAGACAAACTGAGTGATCCGGAGCGCTGGGAGGGGTGGCTGGCGAGGATCGCCCGTAACGAGGCGCTGCGGGCTCTGGAACGCAAGGTTCCGATCCCGGCGGAACTAGACGAACGAGGCGAAGAGGATTCCCGTCTTGAGGATCTAGTCGAAAGCGCCGAAGTGCAGGCGGCGCTCGCTTCACTCACTGAACGCGAACGCCAAATCCTAACGCTCCGCTACGCCGAAGACCTGACCCAGCCGGCCGTGGCCGAACGGCTGGGTATGCCCGAAGGAACCGCCAAGGCCTACTTGAGCCGGGCCAGGCGGAAGCTGGCGGAACGCCTGGGTTCCGAGTAGCCCACAAAGGCATCACGGTGCAGTTAAAAATTAAAGCGCTTGACAAAATTCGTGGGCTGTGATCTACTCACGAACAGTCGCATTTACGGAACCCCTCGACAAGCAGCTAGGCGCAGGGCGGCACGCACGAAGCGACTGACCAAAAGGGTCTCGTCAGAGGGGATGGAGGAGAAATATGAGTCGAATCAAGATGGCACTCATGGCAATGGTCGCGGTATTCGCGATCGGCGCGGTGGGCGCGAGCGCGGCGTCGGCTGACGGCACCGTCAGCGGCAACATCCAGGGTGAGGCGCTTGGCAATTCAGTCGACTGCGACTACACCATGGACTATGTCGGGACGAATAACGAGTCTGACGATCCGGCGGATGACGTCACGTTGGTTGCCTCGTCTTTTGCTGGTACGGGGACCAACGGATGTGATGAGGAATCACTCAACATCAACGACGACATCAATGTGACATTCACCAATACTGGTGGGTCCGATTACACCGCTGTCCTGGATCGGATCGATGTGACCGACAACGGCACAGGCTGCACCTTTGTGGCCACGAACACCCAGGCGTTCAGCACCTCAGGTGCGTTGGGCGTCTACTCGGGCGATGACACCGCTCCGGGCCAGGGATTCCCCTGCAGCCTGGTGACGGCAGATCTGGACATCACGGCTCTTTTCACGCCGTAGCTCGAATTAGCTGTTCGATTTTGGGGACGGGTGCGGATGTCGCACCCGTCCCTCTCTAACAACGAAAGCAGGAGGGAAAGATGAGGGGTCAACTGAAGAGACTTGCAACCTGTCTCTTGGCAGGACTGGCAATCTTGATGATTGAGGTGGCTAGTTCAAGCGCTGAACCAGCGACGAGCCTTGCCATCAAGGACATCGCGGTCGCGCGATGGGACGGCGCAGCATCCAACGCCAAGCTGGGCGGATTGGGTCTCGCTGATGCGGGCGATGTCAATGGAGACGGTCGTGACGACTTGATCACCACCTCCTCCAATTCTGCGAACCGAGGAGCATACGTTCTCTTCACGCCCAAGTCATTGAGTGGGATCAAACAAGCTGGATCCTCGCTGGATCCGCAAGACGGCTATCTCATGAACGGGTCGGGTTTCACTCCGTCAGCCGTGGCGCAGATAGGCGACCAAAACGCCGACAGCGTTCCGGACTTCCTGGTGACCGATGGAGCCGCCGGGATTGCCTACGTCGTCTACGGGATTTCCGACCCCACCACGCTTCCGGTTTGCGGCGTAGCTCCAATCACGACCCGTTGCCTGGATCTGACAGCGCTGACTGCCAGTCAGGGCTACACGATCGAAAGCGGCCAGAGCGGTGATAGCTTTGGCTCAAGTGCCGTGAACGCCGGATTTGTCAACGACGACAACATCGTTGACCTCGGCATTGGTGCCCCCTCATCTTCATTCGCGGGAAGCAACTCGGGATCTGGCTACGTTGTATACGGAGGTCGATCCGCAGCCCCGGTAGACCTCTCCGCCTTACCGGCTACCGAGGCTGTGAGAATCGACGGTCCCGAAGAAATGGCATCATTCGGGGCGTTCACCGGCGGCACGGATATCGATGGTGACGGTCAGACTGACCTGTCCATCGCAATGCTCGGCGCGGGCATCACTCCTGCGACCACTTTTGAGATCTACGCCTCCGCCTTGACCACGAGTCCGATCTCGATGGCCGATTTCACACCCGAACAAGGGTTTCGAGTCAGGCCCACTGTCCTGACCCCCGCCCAGACCGTAGATGTGGGTGATGTCAATGGGGACGGCCTCAACGATATTGGTGTTGGAATGGTTGGCTTGCTCGGCGCAAATGGAACCGGAGCAATCGTGTTTAACCCTGGAGACAGCGAGCTCGTGGATCCCATCTCGGCGATGTCGCTCCTTCCCGCTGAGGGGTACGTCATAAACGAGGGAGACAGCGGCTCCAGGCTGGGGTCGTCTCTCGCCAACATCGGGGACTTGAATGGCGACGGTGTCCCTGATCAGGTGTTTGGCGCCCGCAGCACGCCGGCAAACGGGTTCAACGGCGCCGGTTCTGTCGATGTCCTGTTCGGCCAGCGTCCGGGGCCAGAGGCTCCTCTTCAGTTGGGGTCCGACTACACACCTGATCTCGGTATTGCTCTCACGGGATCGAACGCCAACGCCAGCACCGGGCAGTTCGTTGTGAATGCCGGTGACATCGATAAAGATGGCTTGACGGACATGTTCGTCTCCGCGCCTCAGGCGAAGGAGAACGCGATCAACAACTCTGGCTCCGTTTACTTGGTGCTTGGCTCATCACTCGTGGGGCAGGGTAAGACCGGACTGGCTGGTTCCATCACCGAGAACGGCGCAACTCTGGGGGGAGTCGCAATGGCAAACGGCCGTCCGGCTACCGCTCGGTTCCAGTATGGAGTGTCTGGCGCGTACGGGAGCGAGAGCTCCGCGGTAACGCTGGATGGTTCGAACGCGCCGGAGTCCGCCGAGGCCGAGATATCGGGTCTCTCAGCGAATACTGAGTATCACTACCGCCTCGTAGTCGAGAACGATCTCGGGCTGAAGTCGTACGGTGCAGACCGCACATTCACAACCGCGGCCGAGCCTGTTGATCCGTGTGAGCCCGACAACACCCAACCGGGATGCAGTGGTTGGACTGTCGAAAAATACTGCCAAGAGCACCCAACCGACCCAGGTTGCCTGCCGGGGACAGACCCCGAGAAGTTCTGCGAGGTCAACCCGGCCGCGTCGATCTGCAAGCAGCCGATTGCCAGCCTCAGCGATCTAATCGCTAACTCCGGCTCCGCCAAGGTGCGGCGTGGCAAGAAGATCACTATCTGGGCCTGGATCACCAGCACCGGCACCAAGGGTGCCGATGGTGTGAAGGTCTGCGCCACGGCACCGAAGAGCAAGGCTAAGGTCGTCGGTAAGAAGTGCCGGACAGTCGCGAGCCTTGCCCCAGGCAAGACGGCCAAGGTCAAGTTCAAGGTCAAGGCCAAGGCCCGAAAGGGAGCCAAGGTGAAAGTCAAGCTCACTGCAACAGCGCAGGGAGTGAGCAACAAAACCGCAAAGGTGAGGCTAACCGTCAGGTAGCCCAGGCAATGCGGACTGACGAGGCGGTGCCGGCCCGGTTCCCTGCGCCGGGTCGGTGCCGGTCTCGTCGCGAATTTCAAGTCAGGGAACTAATGAAAGGCAGAACATGAGAACTTCAAGAAAAATCGTTGGTGTGTTCATCGCAGCACTCGCGTTCGTCATATTGCCCGTCGCCGCTGCGCAGGCGGATCCGTTCACAATTTCGATCGACAATGCGATTTTGGACCTGGGCAGTCTGAGCGGCGTGCGCGCGATTGACTCAGAGCTAGATCCCCCGGACCCGCCGGCCACACTGACTGGTGACCTGACCGGCACCACGGTAGAGGTGCCTAAGGCGAACTTCGTTTTCCCACCGAAGGAGGCAGAGGTCAGCCCGGGAATCACGGCAACGATCAATATGGAAGCCAACGAGGACATCACTGGGACTTTTGACTCGGGGACCGGCACGCTCGTTCTCGATGCCAGCCTGAAAGCCACGGTAAGCGTGCTGGGGTCGAACTGTGCGATCTCGCCAATCGTTCTCCGGCTCTCGAGCGAAAATGTCACTCCATATCTCGGGCAGGAATTTGGAAGTGGGATCGAGGGGGATGGAGTTGTCGGTGCCAGCTGGTCGAACCTACCCACCGTTACCGGCGGTGGATCCTGTGGAATCGTCGGACAGCTGACGGGTGGCCCAGGCGGTATCGCCATGTCCCACGGAGTCCATGACTTCAAGACCTGCGAAACGGATCCGGCGAATCCACTGTGCAGCGTGGTCATACCACCGCAAAAGGCGCCAGTGCTGAACTCCGCACCTCCGAGTTCGACCGACCAGGACTCGGCCACATTCACCTTCGCAAAGGGGAATGGCGAGACGCAGCCGGTAGATGGGTTTGAGTGCACTTTGGATAGTGGCACGGCTCAGCCCTGCGATTCGGGCACCCAGGAGTACACGGAGCTGGCCGAGGGCGATCACACATTCTCGGTCAAGGCGACGAACTCCGAAGGAAGCGGCCCGGAGACCGCCTACAGCTGGACCATCACTAAGACGGAGCCGAAATGCCCAGAGGGTACGACCGGTACCCCGCCCGACTGCGTGAAGCCACTGGGACCCGCGGAGCTTGGTGGGTTGAAGGTTCAGCCGAAAAAGAAGACGTTGAAGCGTGGCAAGAAGGCCGTGATCAAGGTCAAGGTGAAGAACATCGGCGAAGCGACTGCCAACGGCGTGAAGGTGTGCGTGAAAGCACCGAAGAAGCTGGTCAAAGTCAAGAAGTGTGTGAAGGTCGGCCAGATCGCTGGTGGCAAGGCCAAGACCGCGAAGTTTGCGGTCAAAGCGAAGCGCAAGAAGGGCCAAGCTGTTCTGAAATTCACGGCGACGTCAGGCAACGCTGGTAAGAAGACCGGCAAAGCCAAGGTACGAATCAAGTAAAAAGGCGTACGCCGAGGTTCGGTCAAGGAAGACACGAGCTCCCCGGGTCCCTCGATGATCGAGAGGCCCGGGGAGATGATCGTGAAGGTAGATCGACCCTGGGGTAATTGGAAGGAACTCAAAGAGGAATGGAGAGAGAGATGAGAGGGGTCAGATCGAAATTCGCGACGGTGCTGATAGCGCTGGTCGCGGTCCTAAGCCTCGGTGTGCTCGAGGCGCCCGCGGTGGCGCAGCCCGCCGCAGAACAGGACCTGTACGCGCAGCTAAGGGAGCAGCGCACAAAGCAGATCAAGAAATGCAAGCAGCCTCTGACCAAGGCGAACAAGCAGGTTCGCAAGGCCAAGAAGCAGCTTCGGAAAGCAAAGAAAGCCCGTGTAAAGGCGAGGAAAGCCCACAGCAGGGCGAGAATCCGCAAGGCCAGCAAGAAGGTTCGCAAGGCCAAAACCCGGATCCGCAAGTCCAACAAACGGGTCCGCAAAGCGAAGCGCAACAGCAAAAGCTGCATCAAGCGAGCCAACCAGACCTACAACAAGGAGATCGCGAAGCTCGCCCCCGAGACCACCGAGGCCGCTCCCTACGAGGCCCACGGCAGCGTTGGTGAGGCTTACGTCGAAGGTGCCGCGCCCGGCACAGAGCTGATGCTGATCGACGGCAACGAGCAGGTCGTCACGACCGGTACCGCCGACTCATATGGCTCGAAGATCTTCTATGACATCGAGCCGGGCACGGGCTACTCGGTCCGCACCAAGGTCGACGAGAACACGGTGCAAGGCACCGAAAAGTTCGAGATCCTCAAGCCGGACGAGAACCCGCCACAGTCGTTCTATGACGGCAAGACCCTGAAAAAGGGTCTCAACTACGTGACCATGCGGGACGGGGTCGAACTGGCGATGACCGTACGTCTGCCCCCGGGCAAGACGCTCGCGGATGGCCCGTTCCCGACCTTCATCGAGCATTCCGGCTACCAGACAGCAGCGCCGCATGACCTGCTGAACTCGATCATCGGCGGCCTCGGCGGCGGCGGTGGAGCCAGCGATCCGCTGGCCCCGGTCACCTCCACCGCGGTTGGTGCGTTGATCGGCCCGCAGATGGGATTCGCCGTGGTGAGCGTGCAGATGCGCGGCTCCGGCTGCTCCGGTGGCGCGTTCGACCTGTTCGGTCTGCCGACCACCTACGACGGATACGACATGGTCGAAACCGTGGCGGCACAGCCCTGGGTGAAGGGCGGCAAGGTCGGCATGGGCGGCATCTCGTTCTCCGGAATCAGCCAGCTGTTCGCGGCCGGGACCAACCCGCCGCACCTGGCGGCGATCTCGCCCATGTCGGTAACCGACGACGTCTACCAGGGAACAGGTTTCCCCGGTGGCATCTTCAACAAGGGATTCGCCTACAGCTGGATCTCCGAGCGGGCCGAGGACGCAAAGCCGGCGCCTGACTTCGGTCAGCCCTGGGCCAAGGCGATGGCCACGACCGGTGACCCGGACGTGACCGACCCGAACCTCCGGGCCGAACAGAAGCAGCACTGCCTGGACAACCAGGACCTCAGGCTGCAGACCCGCGATTACGACGAGGAAATCGAGAACAACCCGTACCGGACCCCGCAACTGTTCAAGTACCGGGCGCCCGGCTACTGGGTCAAGCGGATCGACGTGCCGGTCTACTGGATCGGTCAGTTCCAAGATGAGCAGACCGGCCCGCACTTCCCCGAGGCCATGAAGGACCTGCAAGGGAAGCCGGACGTCTACATCACCCTGCAAAACGGGGTGCATGTCGACTCGCTCGGTCCGAGTTCGATCACCCAATGGGTCGAATTCATGAACCTGTTCGTCGGCGATCAGGTGCCGCAGATGCCGTCTCTGTTGATCGCCCTCAGCAGCACGCTCTACGACGAGCTGGCTGACGCGGGCGCTCTGCCGGTCCAGGAATCGGATCTGGTCGACGAGCCGAACGCCGCCGCGGCCCTGGCGAAGTTCCGCCAGGAAAACCCGCGGGTCCGAGTGCTGATGGACAACGGCGCCGCGATCCCCGGTGACCCGGGGGCGATCGGCGCGGCCTGGGAGACCAGCTTCACCGACTGGCCGGTCCCCTCGCTCACCCCGACCACCTACTACCTGGGCCCCGACGGTGAGCTCAGCAAGACGACCGAGCCCTCCGGACAGGACAGTTACGTCTCCGACCCGAGCGCAAGGCCGGCGAGGACGCTTGGCGCGAACGCGCAGGGTGACTCCTGGCTGGCTCAACCGCCCTACAACTGGCAGCCGGTGGCTGACGGCAAGGGACTCGGCTGGACCACGCCGGCGCTCGCCGAGGACACGTTCATCGCCGGTCCGTCAAGCCTCGACCTGTATCTCAAGTCGAGCAAGGCCGACACGGACCTGCAGGTGACCCTGACCGAGGTCCGACCCGACGGCAAGGAGACATACGTCCAGAACGGCTGGCTCCGGGCCTCCCACCGCAAGGTGAATCCGGCGCTGTCGACCCCGAACGATCCCGTTCAGGATCATCTCGAGGCCGACTCCGAACCGCTGGAAGCCGGGAAGTTCAACCTGACGAGAGTTCAGATCTTCCCGGTGGCCCATGTGTTCAGGGCCGGCTCGAAGATCAGGATCAACGTCCAGGCGCCCGGTGGTGACCGGACGATCTGGGACTTCGACACGATCGAGAAGGGTGACACCACCAACACGATCGGCTACGGCGACGCAACACCATCGAAGCTGGTGTTGCCGGTGATCCCGGGCCAGGACGCCCAGGGCACTCCGCTGCCCACGCCGACCGCGCTGCGTGGCCAGCCCAGCCGCGAATTCGAGCCAGCCGCGAACGGAGGTTGATGGCCGGACACTGAGCAAAAAAGGGCCACGACTGCCGGGTAAATCCCGGATTCAGTCAAGAAGCCTTGGGCCCCGGACGGACCTCCGGGGCCCAGGCGGCCCGGGCTTTTTCCCGTCTCCCTGCGGGAACCGGGCCGGCATGCGGACAGCCCGTGTTCCCATCTACGGATTGTTCGCTCGCGACGCGCCAGGACTACCTGCCGGGCCTGGCGCATGTGGCCGGGACAATCTCCCGTTCCGCGTCACCAGGAAGCCGGCGCGGCCCCTGCCCCTCGGGGGGCCGCGTCCGCTTCCCCCAGCTTTCCACCCACCCGTCGGTTACAGATCCTGAGACCGGGGGTATGACCGACTCGGTGAGGTACGTCTCTGTTCCTCACCGGATAGGGAAACAAAAAGAAAGGCAAGTTTTGGGAATCTCAAGGAAGCTCGCAGGAGCGCTGATCGCCATGCTCGCGTTGGCAATCCTGCCCGTCGCATCCGCTCAGGCAGCGTCATTCACGATGTCGGTAGACGATGCGATCCTCGACCTCGGCACGGTTAGCGGTGTCCGGGCGATCGACTCGACCAACTCGGATCCGCCGGCGACATTGACCGGTGACCTGACCGGCAACACGGTCAACGTGCCCAAGGACGGTTTCGTATTTCCGCCCAAGGAAGCCGAGGTGACCGGAGGGATCACGGCGACCATCAACATGGAAGCCAACGAGGACATCACCGGCACCTACGACGCGGGGACCGGGGCGCTCGTCCTCGACGCGAACCTCAAAGCGACCGTGGAGGTGCTCGGCTCGAACTGTGTGATCTCCCCGATAGTGCTGCAACTCTCGAGCAGCAACGCCCGTCCTTACCTCGGCCAGGCATTCAGCTCCGGGATCGAAGGTACCGGCGTGGTGAGCGCCTCCTGGGACGCACTGCCCGAGGTCACCGGCGGTGGCCTTTGCTCCACCGTCGCCGGACTGATCGACGGGCCTGGCGGAATCGCAATGGCCCACGGGGTCCACGATTTCCAGACCTGTACGACCGATCCCGACAACCCGCTTTGCACCGGCGTGGCCGCCCCGACGGTCGCCCCGAACATTCTCACCTCACCGCCCGCCAGCACGGCTGCGGATATCGCCACCTTCACCTTCGAGAAGGGAGCGGGGGAGACCAGCGAGGTGACCGGGTTCCAATGCAGCCTCGATGGGGCCGCGTTCCAAGCCTGTGACTCCGGCAGCATGTCCTACACCGGCCTGGCCGCCAGTGCCCACAAGTTCCAGGTGAAGGCGACCAACTCCGGCGGTGCCGGTCCCGTCGCCGAGTACGACTGGACCGTCACCAAGAACAGTGGCGGCACCGGCAAGGCGAAGTTCGGTGCGCTCAAGGTGACCCCGAAGAAAAAGAAGGTCAAACGGGGTAAGAGGGCGACCATCACGGTCAAGGTCAAGAACGTCGGCAAGGCGACAGCTTCCGGCGTCAAGATCTGCGTCAAGGCCCCCAAGAAGCTGGTCAAGGTCAAGAAGTGCGTGACCAAGTCCAAGCTGGCCGCCGGCGCCACCGCGACCGCGCGTTTCAAGGTCAAGGTCGCGAAGAAGGCGAAGAAGGGCAAGAAGGCCACGCTCAAGTTCAAGGCCACCGGTAAGGGACTCGCCGCGAAGAACGCGAAGGCGATCATCAAGATCGGCTGAGCACTCCCCTGCCTCGAGAAAAGGAGGCGCCCCGGTTTCGATTCGAGACCGGGGCGCCTCCAATTCTTCGGGCCGTGTGCCCGAGCTCTCACGATGTGCACCGCAACTCCTGAGGAAACGCGGCGTTCATCTAAAAAGAACTTGCCGTATAGTCCCCGGGCGGCAGGGAGTGGAAGACGGACTTCCACGGGAGCAAGGAGGCGCTTCCAAACAAAAAATTGGGATGTATGGGATGGAGGAACGCAGCATGCGCAGTATTCGGGTGTACCTGGCCGCATTGGCCACACTCATTGCAGGGCTCGCCCTGCTCGGTGGCATGGCCACGACCGCAACCGCCAAGTCGAAGAAGCTAAAGAACGCGCCGAAGATCACTTCGACTGCGGACTACACGGCTCGCGGCAGCGTCGGCGATGCCTACGTGAAGGACGCGAAGCCAGGCACCAAGCTGCTCCTCGTCAACGCGAAGAACAAGATCGTTCGCACCGGCAAGGCGGATTCGTACGGCTCCAAGGTCTTCTACGACGTGAAGCCCGGAGCCGTGTTCACGGTTCGCACGCCGACGGGCAAGAAGAAATCTCAGGGCACCAAGAAGTTCCGTGTGCTGAAGCCGGGGGCCAACCCGCCGGAGTCCTTCTACCGAGACGACGCCCACAAACTTCACGCCGGACTCAACTTCGTGACCATGCGTGATGGAACCGAACTGGCGATGACCGTTCGCCTGCCCTCAGGCAAGAGTCTGGACGACGGACCGTTCCCCACCTACATCGAGTACTCCGGCTACCAGACCGCCGCCCCGCATGACCTGCTTTCCTCCGTCCTCGGAGGCGGGGGCAGCGACCCGCTCACCCCGGCCACCTCGACCGCGGTCGGTTCACTGATCGGCCCGCTGCTCGACTTCGCGACCGTGAGCGTCCAGATGCGCGGCTCCGGTTGCTCCGGCGGCGCCTTCGACCTGTTCGGCTGGCCGACCACCTACGACGGCTATGACGCTGTCGAAACCGTGGCTGCCCAGGACTGGGTCGAGGGTGGCAACGTCAGCATGGGCGGAATCTCCTTCTCGGGGATCACCCAGCTGTTCACGGCCGGCACCCGCCCGCCGCACCTGGCCGCGGTCTCACCGCTCTCGGTGACCGACGACGTGTACTACGCGACCGGTTTCCCGGGTGGCATCTTCAACAACGGCTTCGCCTACAGCTGGATCACCGAGCGAGCCGAGGATGCCGAGCCCGCGCCGGAAGGCGGCCAGCCCTGGGCCAAGATCATGACCACGACCGGTGACCCGGACGTGGCCGAGCCGCTGCGCAGCGAGCAGATGGCGCACTGCCTCAAGAACCAGGAGATGCGTCTGCAGACCCGCAACTACAACGGGCTGATCAAGACGAACCCGTACCGCACGCCGAAGCTGTTCCAGAAGCGTTCGCCGGGCGCCTGGGTGAAGAAGATCAACGTACCGATCTTCTGGGTCGGCGCCTTCCAGGACGAACAGACCGGCGGCCACTGGGTCGAGGCTGTGAAGAACCTGCCGAAGAACAACAAGGACGTCTGGGTCACCATGCAGAACGGTGTCCACGTCGACTCGCTCGGCCCGAGCACGATCACTCGCTGGGCCGAGTTCATGAACCTGTTCACCGGCAAGGGCCGGATCCCGAAGCTCTCGCCGCTGGTCGTCAACGCCAGCGCGATGCTCTACAACGAGATCGCTTCGGCCGGCGCCCTGCCGATCCAGCAGAGCCGCTACGCGAGCATGAACAACACCCCGACCAACGTGGCGACCGCCAAGGCCGACTTCCGCAAGGACCCGCGGATCCGGATCCTGATGGACAACGGTGCCGCGGTCCCGGGCGACCCGGGTGCGATCGGCGCCAAGTGGGAGGCCGACTTCAACAGCTGGCCGATCAAGTCCACCAAGGCGACCAAGTACTTCCTCGGCAAGGGGGGAACCCTGAGCAAGAAGAAGTCGAAGAAGCGCAGCTCGGTCGGCTACAAGTCCGATCCGTCCGCGCGACCCGCCAAGACCCTCGGCGAAAACGCCCAGGGTGACTCTTGGTTGGCGCAGCCCGCTTACAACTGGCAGCCGGTGGCTGCCGGTAAGGGTCTCGGTTTCATCACGCCGGCCCTTAGCAAGGACGTGTTCATCGCCGGTCCCTCCAGCGTCGACCTCTACGTGAAGTCGAACAAGCGGAACACGGACATCCAGGTCACCCTGACCGAGGTCCGTCCGGACGGCAAGGAGACATACGTCCAAAACGGCTGGCTGCGGGCTTCCCACCGTGCCCTCAACAAGAAGGCCTCGACCGCGTATGACCCGGTCCAGACCTGGCTGA
>Ga0182792_1000734_pt1 | contig 29223 bp, 24 predicted proteins | sample Passage237B_FD_130497 | JGI IMG/M metagenome (GOLD analysis project Ga0182792, IMG submission 130497) | Cellulose adapted compost microbial communities from Newby Island Compost Facility, Milpitas, CA, USA - Passage2 37B (version 2) (version 2) ...
CCCGGCCCGTGCCGGCGCGGCGCCGGCACCCCCCCGCCGGGGGGCCGGGGAAGCCGTCCTCCGTCTCCCACGGCGCCGTCGCCGGGGGGAGGAGCCGCTACACCAGCGGCGTCGGCTACTTGCTGAACCGGGTGACGCTCGGGCTTGTCGGCTTCGCGGTGGTGCTGGGGCTGACATGGGCGCTGTTCCAGCGCATTCCCGGCAGCCTCGTCCCGGCCGAGGACCAGGGCTACGTCTTCATGGTGACGATGCTGCCGCCGGCCGCCTCGATCTCCCGCACGCGCGAAGTCACCAAGGAGGCGACGAACGCGCTGATGAAGAACCCTGCCGTGGCCAATGTCGTCACCTTCTCGGGGTTCGACCTGCTGTCGCGCGCCCTGAAGACGAATTCCGGCATCTCCTTCGTCACGCTGAAGGACTGGTCGCAGCGCACCGACCCGAAGGAGGACGCCCGCAACCTCGCTCCCGCCCTGTCCGCCATCAACGCGAACTTCAAGGACGGCATCGTCATCGGATTCAATCCGCCGCCCATTCTCGGCATCAGCGTCACGGGCGGCTTCGAGATGTACCTGCAGGACCGCTCGGGCGGTTCGCTCACCGGCCTGTCGGAGGCCGTCAACAAGGTGGTGGCGGCCGCGAACCAGAGGCCGGAGCTGCGCGGCGTCAGCACGACCTTCACGACGGCGGTGCCGCAGTACCGTGTCGACGTCGACCGCGACAAGGCGCGGGCGCTCGGCATCCCGATCAACACGATCTTCGAGACCATGCAGAGCTCGTTCGGCAGCCTCTACATCAACGACTTCTCGCTGTTCGGGCGCACCTATCGCGTCAGCCTGTCGTCGGAAGCCGATTTCCGAGAATCGCCAGATGACCTGCGCCACATCTTCGTGCGGTCGGATTCGGGCGCCATGGTGCCGCTGAACGAGGTGGTTACCTTCACCCGCATCCTCGGCCCCGACACGGTCGACCGCTTCAACATCTTCCCGGCCGCCAAGGTGCTCGGCGGGCCGGCGCCAGGCTACTCATCGGGTCAGGCCATCGCCGCCATGCAGGACGTCGTGGCCAAGACACTGTCCAGCGACTTCACCGTCGGCTGGATCGGCTCGGCCTACCAGGAACTCGCGACGCAAGGCACCGGCACGCTGGGCTTCGTGTTCGGCCTGGTCATGGTCTTCCTGATCCTGGCGGCGCAATACGAACGGTGGTCGCTGCCGCTCGCCGTACTCACCGCCGTCCCCTTCGCCGTACTGGGCGCGCTGGTCGCCATCTGGCTGCGCGGGCTGGACAACGACGTCTACTTCCAGATCGGCCTCGTGACACTGATCGGGCTGGCGGCCAAGAACGCCATCCTGATCGTCGAGTTCGCCTCGCAGCGCCACCAGCAGGGCCTGTCGGTCCACGACGCCGCCATCGAGGCCGCGCGCCTGCGCTTCCGGCCGATCGTCATGACGTCCCTCGCCTTCATCCTCGGCGTGCTGCCGCTCGCCACCAGTACCGGCGCGGGTTCGGCCAGCCGCCATTCGATCGGCACCGGCGTGATCGGCGGCATGATCGCCGCAACCTTCGTCGCCATCCTGTTCGTGCCGCTGTTCTTCCGGCTGCTGACGCGATCCAGGGCCGGGAAGGCGCCGACCGACGTCGCGGTCCGCAAGCAGGCCGACGCGGACTGACGATCGATCAGCGTCCGCGGAACGCGCGATCCAATTGTTCGCGCAGCGGCTTGGTAAGATAGGATACGACGGTGCGCGGCACGGTCTGGATGAAGACCTCGACGGGCATGCCAGGCATCGGCTTCAGGCCGTCGAGACGTGCGAGCTCCTTGTCGGAGATGCGGATGCGCACCGCATAGTAGGCATCGTTGCGCCGCTCGTCCTGCGTGACATCGGCGCCGATGCCGATCACCTCGCCGACGAGTTCCGGCGTGGTACGCCGGTTGAAGGCCGCGAACTGCACCACCGCACGCTGCCCGACATGAAGCTGATCCACGTCCTGCGGCGCCACACGGGCCTCGATGATCAGGTCGTCGGCGTCGGGCACCACCAGCATCAGCACCTCGCCGGCCTGGACGACACCACCGATCGTGTGCACGGACTGCTGGAAAATCCTGCCATCCTGCGGCGCGACCAGGTCGATGCGCTTGAGCTGGTCCTCGGCGGCCACGCGGCGTTCCGTCAATTCCGACTGCTTGGCGCGGATCTCAGCCAGTTCCTTGCCGGTCTCGGTCCGCAGATCCTCGTTTATCTGCAAGATCTTCAACTGGATCTCGGAGATGCGCCCCTTGGCCTGGGCGATCGACGCCGTGAGCGCCCCCCGCTCGCCGTAGAGCCGTGCGGCGTCGCGCTCCAATGCCGTCACACGGCTGAACGGCACCAGATTCTGTTTCCAGAGTTCACGCACGCCCTTGAGTTCCTGCTGGTTCCAGTCGATCTCCTTGGTCTTGGCGGACACCTGCTCCTCGTTGCCGACGATCTGCTGTCGGAGCTGCTCGATCTGCTCCTCGAACTGCGCTTTCTGACCCTCGCGCGCCGAACGGCGCAGCTCGAACAGGCGCTGCTCGCTCGCCGTGATCTGCGCCACCTCCGAGTCGACGCGGCGCTTCATCAGCTCCTCGGGGAACGTCACCTTGTCCGCACCGTCGCGCTCCGCCTCCAGGCGCGCCTGACGGGCGTCCAGCTCGTCCAGTGCCTTGGTGACGATGGCGAGGCTGGTCCGCGCCTGCGTCTCGTCGAGGCGCACCACGATCTCGCCCTTCTTGACCTTGTCACCGTCCTTCACCCTCAGGTCGCCGATCACACCCCCCGTCGGGTGCTGCACCTTCTTCACGTTGGAATCGACCACCAGCTTGCCCGATGCGATCACGGCGCCGGAGATCTCGGTCAGGGTGCCCCAGCCGAAGATGATGAGGGCCAGCAGGCCGACGGCGGCGAAACCCAGAAGGAGATGACGATTGAGGGATCGGTCAGCGTTCACGACGCACTCTCCTGCGGGCGGGCATTGGCGACGACTGTCATGGGCGTGACCAGGCGCGCTGCCGGCGCCTGCTGGGGAGCCGGCGACTGGAAGACGGATTCCTTGGGGCCGAATGCCTGCTGCCGGCCATTCAGCATGACCAGCACCATATCGACGCCGGCCAGGGCGGCCGGCCGGTGGGCGACCACGACGACGATGCCGTTGCGTGCCCGCACGCCCAGGATGGCCTTGGTCAGCGCGTCGTCGCCCTCGCGGTCGAGGTTGGAATTGGGCTCGTCGAGGACGACCAGGAAGGGATCGCGATACAGCGCCCGGGCAAGGCCGATACGCTGTCTCTGCCCGGCCGAAAGCGCATTGCCGCTGTCGCCGACCTGCGTTTCGTAGCCGTTGGGCAGGCCCAGGATCAACTCATGGACGCTTGCCGCCTTCGCCGCGGCGATCACGTCGTCCGCCGAGAAGTCCGCCTCGAACCGGGCGATGTTCTGGGCGACGGTGCCGGAGAACAGCTCCATGTCCTGCGGCAGGTAGCCGACATGCGGCCCCAGCGCCTCGGCGGACCACTGGTCGAGGGCCGCGCCATCGATGCGGATCTTGCCTTGGACTACCGGCCACACGCCGACCATGGCCCGCACGAGCGACGATTTGCCGGATGCGCTGGGTCCGATGACCCCCAGTCCCTGGCCGGCCTTGAGCTGGAGGTTCACCCCTTGGACCACGATGCGCCCCGCGCCGGGCGGCACCACGGACACCGCTTCCAGCGACAGCGTCCCCGACGGCCGCGGCAATTCCATCCGCGCACGGTCGGCCGGAACGCCGGCAAGCAGTCCGTTGAGGCGATGCCAGCTCTGTCGCGCCGCCAGGAAGCTGCGCCAGTGGGTCAGCGCCACCTCGACCGGCGCCAACGCGCGGGAGGTCAGGATGGAGCTGGCGATGATGATGCCGGCGGTGGCCTGCTGATGGATCACCAGCCAGGCGCCGATGCCGAGCACCGTCGACTGCAGGATCATGCGCAGCGTACGTGACAGCGCGGACATGCCGCCGGCGATGTCGGCAACACGCTGCTGGGCCTCGATATGGCGGGCGTTCTGCCCCTCCCACACCGCGCCCAGGCGCGCGCCCATGCCCATGGCCTGGACGACTTCGGCATTGCGGCGGCTGGCCTCGGCCAGGGCCATGCGGCCGTCTGCGACGCCCGCCGCTTCCCGCGCCGGCTTGCGGCTGAGATATTCCGTCGCGATTGTGATCGCGATCAGCAGCACGCCGCCGGCGGTCGCCGCCCAGCCGATCCAGGGATGGAAGATGAAGCAGATGCCCAGGTATAGCGGCATCCACGGGAGGTCGAAGAAGGCAGCCGGCCCCACCGTGGACATGAACGACCGAAGACGGTCCAGATCGTTCACCGGCTGAAAACCCTGGGGAGCCATCGCCTTGAGGGGCAGCTTGGCGGCAAGGTCGAACACGCGGCCGCTGAGCGTCTGGTCAACAGACCGGGCGATCCGCACCAGCACGCGGCCGCGCACGATGTCCAGCACGCCCTGGAACCCGAACATGACCAGCGCGAGGATGCTGATCGCGACCAGCGTGGGGACGCTGCGTCCCGGCAGGACGCGATCGTAGACCTCCAGCATGAAAAGCGGACCGGTGAGCTGGAGAAGATTGATCGCCGCCGTGAACACACCGACGCCCACGAAGGCACGGCGGCAGCCGGCCAGCGCCGCCGCCAACTCCGAAGGTTGCTTGGAAGAACCCGACAACCTCATGGGGCCTGCAATCCCACTGTACTGCTCCACTGCGGTTGGAGGACGATTCCGTCCAGGCACTCTACCACGGCGGCGATGCATGTATCGTGAATCGCGCCGAATTTAGGCAAATCTCGCCCCGATTTGGCGCAGCATGGCAGCCCCCTTCCCCGATACCCCCCGATGTGATCGGCCGGCGACGGCGCTTTGCAGCACCTGACCCAGATCATCACTGACTAGGCCGGCGGCCTTCGCTGCCCGGGCCCTCAGCAAGGGCAGCCGGTCGAGCGCGATCATCGTCGCCAGGCCGACGCCTCTGCCGCTGTACTCGTCGATCGGCTGTCCCCACCCTTCGTCGAAGGCCGGCTGGGCGAACGCGCATTCGCTGGTGGCGACGACGGGTATGCCGATGGCCCGCGCGTCGGCGATCACGCCCGATCCTCGCGAGCGATAGGCATAGGGATCGTAGGGCATCAGCAGCAGGTCGGCGGCCGACAGCCAGGCGACATACTCATGCGGCGAGAGGACATCCTGATTCACCACCACGCGCTCGCCCAAAGTCGACAACGCCTCGAACGCCGCATCGTCGCCTTCGGCATCGGATCCCCGCACCACGCCATGGATCGCGAACCGTGCCTCGGCATGCCGGGCCATGACATGAGCAATCGCTTCCGGCAGCAGATGGTAGCCCTTCGATCGATTGGCGAAGCCAATGGAGCAAACGACCGGCGCTCGACCTTTCAGCGACTCCGCGCGGGCCGGAAGCTGCAGACCGGGGCCCGGCAGGATCGCCACGTCCAGACCGGTCAATCGCTGGTAGAAATCGGCAAGAGCCGGTGTCTCGCAATGCACCTTCATCCGATCCGGGCCGACGATAGCGGCCAGCTCCCGCAAGGCCATCTCAGCTTCGGGCTGCAACGCGACGGACGCCGGATCTGCGGTCGGCAGCGCATGGTGCGGACCATACAGGATCCACATCAGGACGCGCGGCGGCGCGGCACGCCACGAACGCCTCAGAAGGCGGGCCAGGGCGGACGCCAGAACCTGATCGCAGCAGGGCAGTACGATCAGGTCCGGCGGCTCGTGCGCACGACACCATGCCGCGCGCAGCTCCCGCTCGGTCTCCTCGACGCTCTCGCGAAACTCGGAACGCCGGGCATATGTCCGTCCATAGACGCTTCGACTGAAGGTCGGCGTGCAGGCCAGGTCCGCGATGACGCCGACATCCGCATAGGCCGAGCCCAGGCTGCGTACCTTGACGCCGAGCTTCGCGAGTTCGCTCCGCAACCGACGAACGGCGCTGTAGTGATGCCCCGCCATCGACCGCAGACCGGGATCGACAATCAGCACATTCATGGCAAACCCAGGACAGGACGCCAGGGCGGCCGCACCAACTCGACGGCGCGGCGGCCGGCCATGGCAGCCCTCCAGCGCAACTTGAAATCGGCGGGACGATAAAGGTGCTCAGGCGGCGCGTGGACCCTCAACCCGGGAAATACATGCAGCCGGGCGCCCATCGCCGTCAGGGCAGCGTTGAAGGCGACGTGTTCGGAAACTTCCCGCCGTCGGTCGTCGAGGCCGCAATAGCGTGCCGCAAGGGCCCGCGGCAGGCGGTAGATTCCGAGGCCGCCGAAAGCCGAGCGGACCTCGATCGGAGGCAGGTCGATCGGAAGCTCGATCTGGCGGGCGAACACCTCGCGGAACTTGGCGGCTTCGAAGGCCTCGCCTTCGGATCGTTCCCAGATCGCATGCCAGCAATCCGACGGACACCAGCGATCGTGGCGAAGCGCCCAGATATCGTAGTAGCGCGGCGCTGCGCTGGCGAACACGCCGCTCCTCGACGGCTCGGCGGCCAGCCATCGCTTCGCCCGCACGAAGGAGCCGACATCGATCGGTGCCGCCAGGACATCGTCGAGATCGACGACGACGAGATCGTCGAAAGCCGACCAGGGACTATGCTCTATCGCACCAAGTCCGGCATTGCGGGCATAGGCAATGCGCTCCGTCCGCAAAGGCAGCCGGGCCGAAAGCTCGCCAAGATCGATGACCCGTCCATGCCGCGAACCGGTCGAGAGCCATGCCTCCAGCAGCGGCACGGTATCGTCAGAGGTATCGCTGATGACGAAGCAGAACGCCGCCGTCTCGTACGTACCGGCAAAGCGATTGATGTTGTCGAGCACCCCCGGAAGATGCGACGCGCAATCACGCGCGACACCGAGGAAGACGGCCTTGCGTTCGGTAGCCATCACGATCAACCGTCACATACGGGAACTCGGACGGGAAAATATGGCCGGAAGCTTCCATCGGCGGTCTGCGGCAACCGCTTTCGCGGGTGTCTGCCCCAGGGCATCGTCGACGAGCGCCAGCGCTACGTCATGACGGCGCTCACCGAAGATCCGGCGCATCTCGTCGCTCTCGCTCCTCAATACTCTCCGGATCAGGCCAAGACCGGCGTCCCGAATCGGCCCCCAGGGACGTGACGAAGAATTGTAGGCGCCCCCCGGCACCGACGCATTGGAGTGCTTGTTGCCGCCGTGCATGCGATAGCCATACAGCGCCTGGTGGATGGCGATGGAGCCGGTCAGGAGACAGGCGAAGGTTCCCAGGTAGAAATCGACGTAGAGGCGCAGATCTTCGTCGGGCGGCCGCATAACAAGGTCCACGAAGGAACGGCGAAACATCATGCCCGACGTCGTATTGGTCGATCTCGCCGGCGACCATTGCGGATAGAGCGTCATCGCAGGCCGAGGCGCGTAGCTCAGCCTCCCGCTCGCGCCGTCGATCGCGGGGATGCGGTCAGCCTCGATCCCGCGCGGCGTCTCGTCATGCAGATCGACGGAATCGAAGAACCAGGCGGTGCCGGCAAGCAGGCGATCATGGGCGTCGATGATGTAGCTGTCGCAGTAGGTGAGCGCGACCGGAAAGTCGGTATTGAGGTGGGCCGCGAGGTGCCAGGCGACAAAGTCGCCGTACCAGATGTCGTCGGCATCCAGGAAGCAGACGAAGGGTGTGTCGAGCATGGCGGTGCCGCGACGCAGAGCCCCGCCCTGGCCGACATTGATCTCGAGCTTCAGATACCGGATGCGCTCATCATCCAGCCGCGACAGGCATCGGCGGATCGCCTCGTCCGACTCGTCCGTCGACGCGTCATCCACGACGACGATTCGGAGATCGCGCACGCTCTGGCGGGCTGCCGATTCGATGGCCCGTTCGATATACGGGCCGTTGTTGTGGTTTGCGATGACCACCCCAACGGGCGGAGCTGAAGGCATTTGCCGAAGGAGTCCTTGGATGCGCCGAGCTTGAGGCGCTGCATTCATGGCCGAGATTGCCGGCGGGAACAATCCCACATCACATTCGGACACGGAAAATGCACTAGGCATTCGCCTCGTTTCCGCGCAGACTGGCTGCAAGGCGAACAAATCGCCAGGACGTACGGGGAGGGAAATGATGCCGGGTCAGGCTTCCGGTATGGCCGTCGAAGGCGGCGTTTGACCAGGCCATGACGGGAACGGCCGATCTGCTGGTCAATGCCCTGATCTCGGGGTTGCTGCTGGGCGGCTTCTACGCCGCGGTGTCGATCGGCGTGGCGATTGCCTTCGGGCTGCTCGACATCGTCAACATCGCCCATCCGGCGTTCATCCTCCTGGGCTCCTACGTCGCGTTCATCGGCAACACGGTCTTCGGGCTCGACCCGATCCTGACGGCCGTGATCGCCCTGCCGGCCTTCTACCTGCTGGGCATGCTGGCATACCAAGTCTACTACGTCGCGTTCGAGCGGCGCGATGACCAGTCGCTGCGCGGCCTCTCGTTCTTCTTCGGCCTCATGTTCATTACGGAGGTCGCGCTGGTCCTGACCTTCGGCGTCGATTATCGCACGGTTCAGGCGGCCTATATCGGCCCCAGCCTGAGCGTCGGCTTCGTCGACCTCCCTCTGCGACTGCTGGTCCCCTTCCTGGTGGCCATGCTCCTCGTCGTGGCGTTGCAACTCTTCCTGTCGCACACCTTCATCGGCCGCGCCGTGCAGGCGGTGGCGCAGGACCAGCAGGCATTGCGGCTGATGGCGGCGAATCCCATCAAGATCAAGCGCATCGCCTTCGGCCTCTCGATCGCGACGGCGGCGCTGGCCGGCGCCTTCCTGATCATCATCCAGCCGGTGGAGCCATCGATCGGGCGCGAATACATCGGCCGGGTCTTCGCCATCTGCGTCCTGGGCGGGCTGGGCAGCTTCCCCGGCATGGTGATCGCCGCGATGACCCTCGGCATCGCCGAAAGCCTGACCGCCACCTTCTTCGGGCCTTCCTGGGCGCCAGCCGTGGCCTTCGGCATCCTCCTCGTCACCCTGGCGGTACGGCCCAGTGGCATCCTTGGCCGCTAGCCCCGCCACCGTCGGCGCAGGGCTGCGCGGGCTGCCCTTCACGCTGGTGCTGATCGCCATCGCCGCGGCGATCTTCGCCGTCGGGCGCTGGATCGGCAATTCGTACGCCTTCTTCATGGGCTACGTGGTGTTGCAGTACATCGTGCTGGGCACCGCCTGGAACATCCTGGGCGGCTACACGGGCTATGTGAATTTCGGCGTGACGGCCTTCTTCGCCATCGGCGCCTATTCGACCGTGGTGCTGCACAAGCTGGTTCCGGCCCTGCCCCTGCCGGTGATGATCCTGGTCGGCGGCGCCATGGCTGGCCTGGTCGGCATCGGGACGGGCTACCTGACGCTGCGGCTACGCGGCGTCTTCTTCTCGATCGCCACTTTGGCGCTCGCTGTCGTCGTGCAGACGCTGATCACCAACTGGGACTTCGTCGGCGGCGCGCGCGGCGCCTACGTGCTACGGCCGCGGGTGGCGCCGCTGATCGGCGGCGAGTACGTCCAGTACCTGTTCCTGATGATGCTGGGACTCTGCGTGATCGTGCTGGCCACAGCCCGCGCCATCGAACGTTCCGCGCTGGGATACGGCTTTGCCGCGATCCGCGACGATGAAGCCGCCGCCGAGGCCTCCGGCGTGCCCACGCTGCGCCTCAAGCTGGTCGCCACGGCCATGTCCGGCGGCTTCATGGGTATGGCGGGGGCGCCCCTCCCCTACTACGTCACCTATCTGGATCCAGCCTCCGGCTTCAGCCTCAACTACGCGGTGAACGCCATCGCCATGCCGCTGATCGGCGGTACCGCCAGCTGGCTGGGGCCGGTCGTCGGGGCCGTCGTGGTCGGCGGCCTGCAGGAATACCTGCGCGTCACGATCTCGTCGGCGGTCAACGTCCTGGTGGCCGGCGTGCTGATGGTCACTTTTGTCGTCCTCGCGCCGCAGGGCATCGTCGGCCTGTTCCAGAGGAAGAAGCGATGACCTCGCTTCTGCAGGTTGCCGGACTGGGCAAGCGCTTCGGCGGCTTCGTGGCGCTCGACGGCATCGACCTCGACGTGCGCGAGGGCGAACGGCTGGGGCTGATCGGCCCCAACGGCTCGGGCAAATCCACGCTGGTGAACTGCATCTGCGGCACGCTGCGCAACGAGATCGGCAGCGTACGCTTCGCCGACCAGCCGATCGACGGCCTGTCGGCGCACCAGCGTACCCGGCGCGGCCTGGCGCGCAGCTTCCAGCTCCCGCGGCCGTTCGCCAGCCTCACGCTGGCGGAGAACGTGCGCATGCCGATCCTCTACACCGTCAACGCCCGGCCCACCGGTCATCTGCGTGGCGCGGCGATCGACGAGCGCTGCCTGGACTTGCTGGGCATGGTGGGACTGGCCGACAAGGCCCATCGCCAGCCGCGCGACCTGACCCAGATCGAGATGCGCAAGCTCGAGCTGGCCCGCGCCATGGCGGCGGCCCCCAAGCTGCTGATCGCCGACGAGGCGATGGCCGGCCTGTCGCACGCCGAGGTCGACGAGATCCTGGCGCTGCTGATCCGCCTGAACGGGCAGGGCGTGACGGTCGTCATGATCGAGCACATCATGCGGGCCGTCATGGCGTTCTCCCAACGGCTGGCCGTCCTGGTGGCCGGCCGGAAGATCGCCGACGGTCCGCCCCGGGACGTCGTGCGCGACCCCGAAGTCGTGAGGGCATACCTTGGCGAGTAGCCTGACCGTCTCCAACATCGACGCCGGCTACGGCGCCGTGCGCGTGCTCGAGGACGTCTCGCTGCATGTCGACGACGGCGAGACGGTGGCGCTGCTCGGCACCAACGGCAACGGCAAGTCGACCCTGATGAAATCCATCATGGGCATGGTGCGCCCCTCGAGCGGCAGCATCCGGGCCCTGATCGACGGCGCCGAGCACGAGCTGGTCGGCAGGTCGACCGAGGAGATCGTCGATCTCGGCATCGGCTTCGTGCCCGAAGGGCGGCGGCTCTTCCCCAAGCTCACCGTGACAGAGAACCTGCTGCTCGGCGCCTTCCGGCCGACCGCCCGCTCGGCCATCGCACGCAATCTCGACTTCTGCCTCGAGACCTTTCCGCGGCTCAAGGAACGCGCCCGTCAGCTTGCCGGCAGCATGAGCGGCGGCGAGCAGCAGATGCTGGCGCTGGCCCGGGCGCTGATGTCGTCTCCGCGCATCCTGCTGATCGACGAACCGTCGGTCGGCCTGGCACCGTTGCTGGTGAGCCGGACGATCGACAAGATCAAGGAACTGAAGGACGGCTACAATCTGCTCGTGTTGATGGCCGAGCAGAACTTCACCCAGGCCATCCGGATCGCCGATCGCGGCTATGTCATCGTGCATGGCAGGATCGCCTTCGAGGGCGAATCGACCGAGGCCCTGAACAACAACGAGATGATCCGCGAGTTCTATCTCGGGGCTTAGAGCGATTCCCTGCATGGGGGAATGCCATGCCGTCTCCCCCATGCAGGCAGCGAGCGACGGAACACCGTCACTTCGTCGGATCATACGGGTAGATGATGTTGCCGGTCTTGTACTTGCCCGGCCACAGGATGACCTCCGTCTTGGGGTCCTTGAACTGATCCACGCCGTTGCCCTTGATGCCCTGGAACTGGACGGCCATCACCTGGGCACTCTCCCATTCGCCCTCGGCGTTGAACTTGAAATCGCCGACCACGGTCTTGAACGTGTTCTTGCGGCAGAATTCGGCCAGCTTGGCGTCGTCGGTGCCGCCGGCCCCCTTCACCGCCTGCTCGACGACCTGCATCAGGGCGTAGCCGAAGGGCGGCAGGTAGTACCCCAGGAGGTCGACGCCGGCCTCCGCGGCTTTTGCCTGGTACTTCTTCAGGAAATCGCGGCCGGCGTCCGTGGCGAAGCCGGCCCATGGCAGCCAGAAATCGTAGACCACGATGCCATTGAGCAGCGGCCCGAGCTGGGTCTTGATGGCGGTCGCCTGCAGACCGACCATGCCGCCGCCGAAGATCTTGGGCTTGAAGCCGGTCTCGTGGCTGGCGCGGATGAGGCCGACCGAATCGGGTGGATAGGATGCCGCGAAGAAGATGTCGGGCTTGGTCGCAGCGACTGCGCGGACGACCGGCGTGTAATCCGCCGTCGCCGGCGGATAGGCCTTGTCGTAGACGACCTTGAGACCGTGCTTCTTGGCGATCGAGCGGACGCCGTCGAGGGCGTTGCGCGGGAACTCGGCGTCGGCACCGACCATGGCCAGCGTCTGCGGCTTCGGGGTTTGCGCCATCGCAACGTCGAAGAAACCCTCGGCGAAGGCCTCCTTCGGCCGCGGGCCGCCCGCTGGCTGGATGGAGAAGTACCGGTTGTATTTGAACTCGCTGTTCACCGCGAGGCCGAACAGCCCGAAGAAGGTGCGATCCTTCTGCATCACGACGGGCATTGCGGGCGCCACCATGTTGGTCGCGTAGCCGCTCACCAGCACATCGACCTTGTCGACGTCCATCAGCTTCGTATAGAGGCCCGGAACCACCGATGGATTGGACTGGTCATCGTAGTACACCAGCTTCACCGGACGGCCGAGAAGCCCGCCGCGGGCGTTGATGTCCTCCGCCGCGATCTGCATGGCCAGCAGCGCCGCCTTGCCGTTGGGTGCGAGGCCACCGGTGAGCGCCATGCCGAAGCCGATCGTCAGCGGTTTGCCCTGAGCTCGGGCGGATCCTGCAAAGCCCGCGGCCGCACCCGCGACGGCAAGCTTGCCAAATTTACGACGTTCGATGAGCATTGTCGTTCCTCCCAGAACTCATTTGTTTGATTCATCCTAGCCCGTCCCGCGGGCGCCCGTCATCCCCTCCGCTCTGCCGCCCATCAGAGGAGCGGCGGTGGCCCTGTGAAGCCCAGCTCGTGCTGGCCGAAGATGGCGCCCTGCAGCTCGGGCGAGAACATCACGTGCGCATTCGCGGCATGCGCGTCCCGGAAGAGCCGCTGCATGGGGCCGGTGGTGTAAAGACCGCCCGACCCCGCGACGCCCATCAGGGTGTCGACCGCCTCCAGGCACATGCGGGTGGCGAAGAAGGCGTCGCGCCGATACCGCAGCTTATCGGCATGCTCCGGCTCCCGGCCGGCGCGGGCAACCGCCATGGCATGCTCGCAGGCGCGCTTCATGATGACCTCGGCATTGTCGATGCGTGCGCTCGCCTCGGCGACCTTGATCTGCACGGTCGGATTGGCGTTGACCGGCACGCCGGTGTTCGTCGCATTACGCTTGCGTGTGGTCCCCACCACGAGATCGTAGGCGCCCTGGGCGCAGCCCAGCATGACACCGGACAGGACATACGGACCCAGCGCCAGCAGGGGCAGGCGGAAGAGCGGCGTGTCGTTGGCGGTCGAGCCTGGATGCGGCTTGCCGTTGAAGGCCCATGCCGAGAGGCTGCGCCGCTCGGGTACGAAGATCGCCTTGCACGCCACGTCCTTCGATCCCGTGCCACAGAGGCCGACGGCGTGCCACGTGTCGATGATCTCGTACTCCGAACGGTGGACGAGCGCGAAGCGCTGGTCGATGGGCGGACCGTCCTCGCGCTCGCGCACCATGAAGCCCAGCAGATTCCAGTCGCAATTGTCGACGCCGGACGACAGAGGCCAGCGGCCGGTCACCTCCCATCCTCCGTCGACCTTGCGGCCGCGTCCACCGGCGAAGGCCAGCGAGGTGGCGATCAGGACGTCGAGCGAGCGGTCCCACAGCTCGTCCTGCGTCTCAGGCGGGAAGTAGCCCAGCATCCAGTGATGGCTGGCCAGATTGCCGACATTCCATGCCGTCGAGGGACAGACCCGCGCCAGGAGGGCACAGACGTCGACGAAGAAGCCGACGTCGAGTTCGGCGCCGCCGACCCGCGCCGGCTGGGCAAACCGGAAGAGCCCCGCCGCGTGAAGGTCGCGCTCCGTCTCGTCCGGCAGTCGGCGCAGCCGTTCGCAGGCCTCGGCGCGTGCCGCGATCCTGGGCATGAGCGCACGGGTGCGCTCCAGCATCTCCTCGTAGGTCACCCCCGCGAAGGAAACGCGTTCCCTGGGTACGACGGCGGAGGGCGTCCAATCAAGGCGTGCGGTGCTGGCGTCGTTCATGGGCCTTCTCATTCTGCAACGGCAGCGGCTGACGTCCGGAAAGCCGGCATGACGTCGCGCGCGAAGGCGCGCAGGTTGCTCAGCGACGCGTTGGGATCGACCAGGAGGACGTTGGTGGCACCGCCGGCCTCGAGTTCCTGGAGGCGGGAAATGATCTGCCGGGGCGTGCCGAGCAGCGGCGCCGTATCGTCCTCGACCCGCTCGGGCAGCCTGTCGCGGGCGAGATCGCCGATCACGCCCAGTACACGCCGGCGCGTCGCATAGGCCTCCGCCCGCTCGCTTTCGCTGTGGATCATCTGCAGGGCCCGCGCCGTCGCGACCAGCCCCGGATGGTACGGCCGACCGACGCGCTCGCATTCCTCGCGGAACAGGGCGATGCGGCGGATGATCTGATCGGTCTGCGCAAGCTGGTCGAGCAGCAGGTTGTAGCCGTCCCGTGCCGCCCGACGGATGCTGTCGGGACTGCCGGCGGCCAGCCACAGCGGCGGATGTGGACGCTGCAGAGGAGCCGGCTCCACGACGATGTCGTCATAGTGCCACAGCTTGCCGTGGTGGCTGAACCGGCCTTCGCTGGTCCAGCCCTTGCGGATCACCTCCATGGCTTCGTCGAAACGCTCGCCGGCCTCGTCGATAGGGATGCAGAAGCCGTCGAACTCGGCCTTCCGGTAGCCCTTGCCGACGCCGAAATCGACCCGGCCACCGCTCAGCAGGTCGAGAGTCGCGACCTGCTCGGCCACCAGTACAGGATTATGCCAGGGCAGCACGACGACAGCGGTACCCAGACGGATGTTGCGCGTCCGCGCCGCGAGATAGGCGAGCACCGTCATGGAGGCGGAGACCTGCCCCTGCCCGGTGAAATGGTGCTCGACCATGAAGAGCTGCTTGAAGCCCAGCCGATCGGCCTCGATCACGTACTCGATGAAGCTTTCGTACCCTTGACTGTCCTCCAGCCCGACGCCGCGCTTCGTCCGCGCGCCGCCGAACAGTCCGAACTGCATTTCCTGATCCTTGTTCGTTTCCTCCGGACGAGGACGTTAGCATCCCCGTCAGGGAAGGGCATCCGGCAGGAATCCCTCCGGCACCTTCAGGTCGAGGCGGGATCGGAACTGGCGGGACCAGGCGGCATTGGCGACCTTCTGGGCCTCGGCGACGATCGCGGCTTCGTCCATCGTCAATACCTTTCCGTCCTTCATCAGCCAGCGGCCGTCGACCATGACTCCCTCGACGTCGCGCGCCTGCCCCTGATGGACGAAGGTCGAGACGACCCGCAGCACGGGCACCAGATGCGCCCGCTGCAGGTCGATCACGACCAGGTCCGCCTTGTTGCCCGGTGCCAGCCAGCCGCCATCGGCGATACCCAGTGCACGGTAGCCGTTGCGCGTTGCCCAGCGCAGAGCCTGCTCGGGCGTAGGGCTACGCCCGTCCTCCCGCCGCACGCGCTCCATGAACAGGCCGGTACGCATGACCTCGACCATGTCCTCCGCCATGTTGTCGGTCCCCATGCCGATGGTGCAGCCATGGGACTCGAGGTCGGCGATGCGGGGGCTGAGGCCGCGCCGGGCCGCGATCGCCGCGTTGAAGGCCACGTTCACACGCGCCTCGCCGAGCAGCTTCTCCTCGCCAGGCTCCATGCAGCGGCAATGGGCGCAGATGACGCGTTCGTTCAGGAAGCCGAGGTCGGCCAGATACTCGGCCGGAAGGCGGTTGCGATGGGCCTTCACGGCGGCCACCTCGCCCCAGATCTGGTTGAGGTGGATGGTCACCCACGTCCCGAGCTGCCTCTGCAGGGCGATCACGTCCGTGAGGAGCTCGGGCGAGCACATGTCCGGTGCCCAGGCGGAGATCGCGACGCGGAGCCGACCGTCGGCCACGCCGTTCCAATCGTGGAAATTGCGCTCGATCGTCTTGAGGTGCCGTTGCCCCAGAGCCCGGTCGACTTGGAATGGCCCTGGATCACCGATCGAAGTGCCGACGCGGTCGTAGGCACGCTCCCCCAGCAGGAATCGCATGCCGGTGCCGGCGAGCGCCGACGCATAGTTATCGACATCGTTCGAATCCTCCAAGGCGAGCGTCGTGCCGCTCCGCAGCGCTTCCAGGGCGCCCAGCATCGCCATGGTGCGGCGCTCGTCCGGCGCCATGTCCGGCATCGGAATGGGCGACAGGCCGCCATGGAAGGGAGGCTTGTGCGGTGGCGACAGATCCTCGAACACGCCACGGGCGAGAGTCATCGTCAGATGCGTATGGATGTTGGCAAAGCCCGGCATCACCAGCTTGCCCGATCCATCGACCTTCTCGGCCTCGGGGTAGCGCGCCAGGATTTCGGCGCTCGGCCCGATCGCGGCGATGCGATCCCGCTCGATCGCGATGGCGGCGGCGTAGTGCACCGAATCCCGGTCGTCGACCGTGGCGATCGCGGCATCATGGATAACGATGGTCAAGACTTCCCCCTGGACGCCCGATCACAGAACACTGTCATTCGGCATGCAAGGGCAATGCCCCGCCTCCCCCCACTGGTGGACAACAATGGTGCGAATCTTGCGAGGTGTTCAGTGGGCAGGTGCGGTCTTGCCCGCACTGATGCCCGGTCCAAGCCAGAGTGTCCAATCCTGCGCAAAGGAGGTCGTCATGTGTGACTATTCACTCGAAGCATACCGTTCGCGACCTGCCAAGGAAGGAGAGAAGCTCACCCTCGAGCGTTTCCCGAGCGGTTCCATGGGGTTCACGACAGGCGCCGTCTGCGACCAGGCGGTGTGCGTGCCTGCCGGGAGCCACCTGCTGCTGCAAGGCATCGGCGAGGCTGTTCGCGAGGCCTGCAGCGTCGGCGCCGTCGAAGAGGTCGTGACCACCCGCACCGAGGGCGACTCCTACAAGGACGCCGTCCGCTTCTCCAACGGTCGGGAAATCTCCTTGCAGAAGTTCGATCGCGGTCTCATGGCCGTGGTCGTTGACCTCCCGGCGGCGCCCGTGCGCGCGACCGCCGCCGAGCCTGCGACGCCCGAGCTGATGCCCGAACCGACGCCCGAGCTCGTGTGATCGATATCGCCTCTCCGGCGAACCGGGAGGCAATTGCGTAGACAGACGGAGGGGCCACGGACCCGATACTTCGGACGGGCGATCCGGGGCTTCTCCGTCTCCTTTCACAGATCCTGCCGGACGCTATCGCCGTCTCTGAGTCCATCCGATGTAGATGCCGGCGGCGACGATGATGGTCGCGCCGAGCCATCCCAGGAAGTCCGGGAAATCGCCGAAGAAGATGTAACCGACGGCCACGGAGCCCAGCAGCTGCATGTACTGGAAGGGCGAGACGATGTTGGCCGGCGCGTAGTTCATGGCCTTTGCCACGCAGTAGTGGCCGAGGGCCCCCAGCACGCCGAGACTGCAGAAGTAGGCGACGTCCCTGAGCGAATGCGGCGTCTTCCAGACGAACGGCAACACCAGGATCAAGCCGAAGGCGCCAACCATCGAGCTGTAGATCGCCGATGTCTCCGGCGAATCGACTCCCGCGATTCGCCGTGTCAACACCTGGTACAGCGCATAGCAGCAGGCACTCCAGACGACGAACAGCGACGCCCACTGGAAGAGCTCGGTTCCCGGTCGGATGACGATCACCACGCCCACGAACCCCACGCCCAGGGCGACCAGCCGTCCCACCGTCGTGCGCTCGCCCAGCATCGGCCAGGCGAGCAGCGCCACGACCAGCGGCGCCGTCAGGCTGATGGTCGCGGCCTTGGCGATGGGAATGAAGATGATCGCGAAGAAGTACGACAGGTTCGAGGTGACGAGCAGCACCGACCGGATCATCTGCGTGCCGGGCCGGCGCGTGCGCAGCATGCCCACCCCGAAACGCGGCAGGAACGCCGCCAGCATGAAGATAATGTGGCCGAAGGCGCGAGCCCACGACACCTGCAGCGAATTGTAGCCGCTTTCGCCCAGGATCTTCGCGAACCCGCCCATCACAGGAAACAGGATGCCGGCGCCACACATGAACAGGATGCCGGCAAGGATACGCTGTCCGGCTGGTGCAGTGTCCTTCGTCAACGCCGCGTGCCCGCCCGCGACAGCGCCTGCCACACGCGCTCCGGCGTTGCCGGCATGTCGATCGCCTCGACGCCCGCCGGCCGCAAGGCGTCGAGAACGGCCGCCATCACCGTCTGCGGCGCACCGATGCAGCCGGCCTGTCCCGAGCCCTTGACGCCCAGGGGATTGGCGCCGGTCGGCCGCTCGATCAGGGCGATGTCGAAGGCCGGCAGGTCCGCGGCACGCGGCAAGGCGTAATCCATGAACGAGCCGCTCAGCAGTTGCCCCGAACTCTGCTCATAGACGGTGCGCTCGACGAGCGCCTGGCCGATGCCCTGTGCCAGCCCGCCCTGCACCTGCCCTTCGGTCAGCATGGGATTGATCAGTCGTCCGTAGTCGTCGAGCGCCGTATAGCGGAGAAGCTCCACGACGCCGGTCTGCGGGTCGATCTCCACTTCCGCGACATGGCAGCCGCTGGGGAAGGTGAAGACATCCGACATGTTCATCACGTGCACGCCAAGGCCTTTCGCCATGCCTTCGGGTAGGTTGCCCGATTCCTCCGCAGCAGCCGCCAGCACCCGCAGAGCGATCGATCGATCGCTCTCCCGAACCTCGAAACGGCCGTCCGCGAAGACAAGCTCCTCCTCCGTTGCCTGCAAAAGGTGGGCCGCGAGCCTGCGCGCTTTCGCAAGGACCTCATCGATGGCCTTCACGACGGCGGCGCCCCCCATGTGCATGGAGCGCGCACCGCCATGGCCGGCACCACTGCGCACGCGCCGGGTATCGGCCTGCACGTAGCGGATGGAATCGACAGACACGCCCAGCCGGTCCGCGGCGATCTGCGCGAAGGCCGTCTCGTGGCCCTGTCCGTTGGACTCCGTCCCGACAGCGACGACGATTCCGCCATCCGGTTCGAAGCGCACCTCGGCGCCTTCATTCGGTGCCCCTCGGGAAGTCTCCAGGAAGCAGCCGACGCCGATGCCGCGCAACCGGCCGCTGGCCAAGGCAGCCGACCGGCGCGCCTCGAACGATGCGACCTCTGCCCGCGCAAGCGCGGCATCGAGGTTCTCGACAAAGCCGCCCGAATCGATGGACATGCCGAGCGACGTGCGATGCGGAAAAGCGGCGATCAGGTTCTGCCGTCGCAGGGACGCCGGATCACGCCCGAGCCGACGGGCCGCCGCCTCGATGCAGCGCTCGACGATGTAGTTCGCCTCCGGCTTGCCGGCACCGCGATAGGCATCGACCGGAACGGTGTTGGTGAAGGCGCCGCGTATGTCGACGGCGATCGCGGGAATGTCGTAGACGCCGCCCTGAGCCGTCGAAGCCGCGACCACGGAGGCGCCTGGCCCGTTTCCCGACAGATAGGCACCGAGATTGGCGACCATGGCCACGTCGAGCGCGAGGATGCGGCCGTCGCCATCGAGCGCCACCCTCGCCGTGGCCGCGATATCGCGGCCCTGCGCGCCCATGACGAAATCCTCTGCACGATCCGCCACCCAGCGCACCGGCCGGCGCAGGCGACGGGCGGCGAACAGGAGCAGGATCCACTCGGGATAGAGGAAGTTCTTCATGCCGAAGCCGCCACCTACATCGGGAGCCCGAAGCTGGATGTGCTCGGCAGGCACCTTGAACACGAACTCGGCGAGCTGCCGACGGATGCCGTGCAGGCCCTGCCCCGTCAGCTCGAGATCCAGCGTGCCGGTGGCAGCATCGTAGCGGGCAATGCCGGCGCGTGGCTCGAGCGGCGCCACGATGACGCGATTGTTCATCACGTCGACCTCGACGACATGCGCTGCCTGCGCCATGGCCCGCGCCACCGCGTCGGCATCGCCGCGTCGCACATGGAAGGCCAGATTGCCGGGCGCCTCCGGCCAAAGACCCGGGGCCTCGGCAAGAAGCGCCTCACGGCCGCCGACAACCGCGGCAAGCGGCTCGTAATCGACCTCGATCAGCTCGGCCGCTTCTCGCGCGACATCCGCACCATCGGCCACGACGAAGGCGACGGGATCGCCGACATGGCGCACGCGGTCCTGGGCGAGGGCGTGCCGCGGCGGCACGATCAACGGCTGCACCGCCGCCATGCAGGGCATTGGCCCCAGCCCCTCGGCGGCGAGATCGGCATGGACGTAGATGGCTCGAACGCCGGGAAGCGCCATTGCCCGCGAAGCATCGATCCGCCGCAGCAGCGCATGGGCATGCGGCGAACGCAGGACATGGCCGTGCAGGCACCCCGTGGTGGCCTCGTCGGCGACGAACCGGCCACGACCCGTCAGGAATCGCCCGTCCTCCAGGCGACGCAGCGACCGACCGATCATCTTCTCGCGACTGCTATTGCTCATGCCACCCCAATCGATAAGCTTCCGGCCGACCAAGGAGGACGCCATGATAGACCTGCACTACTGGCCTACACCCAATGGCAAGAAGGTCACCATCCTGCTCGAGGAGTGCGGCCTTCCCTACAAGATCGTACCGGTGAACATCGGACGCGGCGATCAGTTCAGGAAGGAATTCCTGGAGATGAATCCCAACCACCGCATGCCGGTGATGGTCGATCATGAACCATCCGACGGCGGCAAGCCGATCGTCCTCTTCGAGTCCGGCGCGATCATGATGTACATCGCGGAGAAGGCCGGCAAATTCTACCCGCAGGACCTGCGCATCCGCCACGAGGTGAACGAGTGGGTGATCTGGCAGATGGCCAACCAGGGTCCGAAGAGTGGGGAGTGCGGCCATTTCCGTCGCGTCGACCAGGCGCAGTTCGGTGATCAGATCTACGCGATCACGCGCTTCACCGACGAGGTGAACCGACTCTACGGCGTGCTCAACAACCGACTCTACAAACACAGGTACCTCGCCGGCGATCAGTACACGATCGCCGACATGATCTGCTACCCGTGGACCGTGAACTGGAAATTCCAGGGCCAGGACATCGAGGAGTTCAAGCACTTCAAACGCTGGTTCGAGGAGATCGGCGCGCGTCCGGCGGTACAGAAGGGCATGGCCGTCGGCGCCGACCTCGCCGTCGACAACTCCAAGCTCCCGGCCGAGGAACAGGCGCGCCTGCGCAAACTGCTCTACAACCAGCGCGCCATCCCGATACCGGCCTGACCTGCTACCCTTGGACCGCATGTCATGCATGCGGTCCGGGGATCGCAGGAGATCAGACCGCCGTCACCTTGCCGGTCGACAGTTCGTACACGCCGCCCACCACCTTGAGCTTACCGTTGGCGACCATTTCCGCCAGGATCGGCTTCGCTTCGAGTAGCCGCTGCACGTTGTAGCGCACGTTGGCAATCACCGCGCGTTGCGCGAGATCGTCACCCGGCTGCTTCAGGACCGGCTCGATACCGGGCTTCATCGCCGTGACCAGGCCCGCGATGTGGCCCGGCAGATCGTTGCCTTTCTGCAGCGCCGCCACCGTGGCGTTCACGGCACCGCAGCTCGAGTGACCCAGCACCATGATCACTTTCGTGCCCAGCACCGCGGCACCGTACTCGAGGCTGGCCAGCCCTTCGGTCGTCACGAAATTGCCGGCGACGCGGACAACAAAGAGATCGCCGGGCGGACGATCGAACACGAGCTCCGGCGCAACGCGTGCGTCGGCGCAGCCGAGGACGGCTGCAAACGGCGCCTGGCCTCGCGTCCGAGCGGCACGGCCGGCGGAGAAGTCGCGCTCATTGAGCTTGTTGGATACGTAGCGCTCATTGCCTTCGGTCAGGAGCTTGAGAGCCGCGTCCGGCGTTTCCGCCGCGCGCGTCGGTTGCGCCCGAGCCGTCCCGACGAGCGTGGCACCAGCGAGCACGCCGGCACCGGCTCTCATCAGCATACGACGCGACAATCCGACGGGGGGACAGGCATAGCACATGCGAGCGCTCCTCTTGCGTTGCAGCCCGTGCATTAAGCATGCATTTGCAGCTCCGGCAATGACAGCCGTTGCATATTCGAGCCGCCGGAGGGCAGGACAGGGCACGTCTATTGCGGCCGCGCATCACGGCCGGGGCGCCCCGCATGCGCCGACAGAGGCAGCGCGACCTCCTCGAGCGACCGGCGCTCGGCGTTGATTCCGAGCTTCAGCGCGACGAGCGCGGCAGCGACCATCAGAACCGCACCGAGCAGGTAACCCGACACGATCTCCGTCGGGCTTTCGCTGGCGATCAGGATGCCGAACAACCATGGTCCGCCGACGCCGCCCAGCAGGGTTCCGAGGGCATAGAACAGAGCGATCGTGAGTGCGCGGATCTCCAGGGGAAAACTCTCGCCGACCGTAAGGTACGCCGCACTGGCGGCGGCCGAGGCGAAGAAGAAGACGATGCTCCACATGGCGGTCTGGGTCGTCGCGTCGAGCATGCCCCAGGCGAACATCTGGGCCGTGGCGGCAAGCAGCAGGCCCGATATGGAATAGGTCGCGAAGATCATGGCCTTGCGACCGATCGAATCGAACAAGGGACCAAGCAGCAGGGGGCCGAGGAAGTTGCCGACGGCGAAGGGCAGGATATAGAGGCCGACCCTGTCGGCCGCCACGCCGTAATGTTTCGTGAGCACGAGCGCGTAGGTGAAGAAGATGGCGTTGTAGACGAACGCCTGTGAGGCCATCAGCACCAGGCCGAGCGTGGTCCGTCCCGGATACTGGCGCAGCAGGGTACGGGCGACCGACAGCATGGTGGTGCGATGCGTGTCGCTCAGCGCCAGAGTGATGGTGACGGGCGGCAACTTCACGCCTTCGCTCGCTTCGACCCGAGCTTCGATTTCGCTCACGACCCGCGCCGCTTCACCCGGCTGGCCGTGCAGCATGAGCCATCGCGGACTCTCCGGCAGGAACCGACGCAGATGGAGGATGACCAGGCCGAGGATGGCACCGCTGGCGAAAGCCAGCCGCCATCCCATGTCGGGACCGAGCAGCTCGGGATCGAGCAGCCACACCGACAGCGCGGCCCCACCTGCCGCCCCCACCCAGAAGCTGCCGTTGATGGCGAGGTCGATACGGCCGCGCAGTCGCGCCGGAATCAATTCCTGGATCGCCGAGTTGATGGCCGAGTACTCCCCGCCGATGCCCGCGCCGGTGAGGAACCGGAACAGGAGAAAGCTCGAGAAGTCCCAGGCGAACGCCGTAAGCGCGGTGGCCACGAGGTAGACGCCGAGCGTCACGTTGAATAGCCGCTTGCGGCCCCATCGGTCGGTGAGATAGCCGAAGAACAGCGCACCCAGCACCGCGCCGGCGAGATACGCGCTCCCCGTCAGTCCGACCTGTTCCGCCGTGAGCTGCAGGCGCGGGCTTGTCTGCAGCGCTGCGGCGACTGAGCCGGCCAGCGTCACCTCGAGCCCGTCGAGGATCCAGGTGATGCCGAGCGCCACGACCACGAGCCGATGGAACCGGCTCCACGGCAGCCGGTCGAGGCGCGCCGGAACGTCGGTGTGCACGCGGGGACCGTTCGTCATCGGCTTGCTCCTGGTGAATGCGCTCGCTGTGCAGCGATTTTCCCTGTGCAAGGCAGGTTTGCCTCCACCGTGCTGCCGCGCGCCGTCCCTGCTGGTATGATGCTACGATGAGCGACAATACGATGGCGGCGGGCACCGTCGCACCGAAGGTGCCTCCGGCCGCCCACGCGGCGGCGAGCGGCACGACCTTCGCGGTGATCCTGTCCCTCAGCTTCTGTCATTTGTTGAACGACATGATGCAGTCGCTGGTCCCGGCGCTGTATCCGATCCTGAAGGATTCATATGCTCTGAGCTTCAGCCAGGTTGGCTTTATCACATTGGCCTTCCAATGCACGGCGTCGCTGCTGCAACCGATGGTCGGGCTCTACACCGACAAGAAGCCTCAGCCCTATTCGCTGATGGTCGGCATGGGCTTCACGCTGGTCGGCCTGCTGCTGATGTCGCGTGCGGACTCCTACCCGTTGATCCTGCTTTCCGCGGCGCTGATCGGCATGGGCTCCTCGGTCTTTCATCCCGAAGCCTCGCGGGTGGCACGCATGGCGGCGGGCGGCCGCTATGGCCTTGCGCAGTCCTTGTTCCAGGTCGGTGGCAACATGGGATCCGCGGCCGGACCGCTGCTCGCCGCTTTCATCGTCGTGCCGCGCGGACAGCACAGCATCGTCTGGTTCTCGGCAGCCGCACTGCTGGCCATGGTCGTGCTGTTCCAGGTGGGCAGTTGGTACGCGCGCCGCCGCACCGCACAAGGGCCGATTCTCCGCAGCAAGGCCGGCGCAACCGCCGGCGCACCGCATGGTCTTTCACGCGGCCGGGTCGCGATGGCGGTTGCCGTCCTGGTGGCACTTCTCTTCTCCAAGAACGTGTACAGCGCCAGCCTCGGCTCGTACTTCACCTTCTATCTCATCGCCAAGTTCGGCATCGACGTGCAGACCGCTCAGTTCTACCTGTTCGCCTTCCTGGTGGGGATCGTGGCGGGAACGATCGCCGGCGGTGCCGTCGGCGACAGGATCGGCCGCATTCCCGTGATGTGGTTCTCGATCTTGGGGGCGCTCCCCTTCGCGCTCATGCTGCCCTATGCCAACCTCTTCTGGACAGGCGTCCTCGCGGTTACGGTGGCAATGATCATGGCGTCCGCCTTCTCGGCTATCCTGGTCTACGCCCAGGACCTGATGCCTGGCCGCGTCGGACTGGTGGCCGGCATGTTCTTCGGCTTCTCCTTCGGATTGGGCGGCCTCGGGGCCGCCGCCCTCGGCGAACTCGCGGACCACACCAGCATCGAGACGGTCTACAAGATCACCCCCTACCTGCTGCTGCTCGGTCTCCTCACCGCGTTGCTGCCGCGCCAACCCGGTGAGGCGCGAAGGCCGCACTGAACCGAGCAGTCTCCCCACTCGGTCACGTTTGCCTTGGTCCAGTTATTGCAGAGCATCTGTCGTTTGGATTAGCCTTGGCCAAGGCCGCGCGTTTCGATGGCCTTGAGGGGGAGGGTCGATGCGACATTCGTTGAAGCTCGCGGCCGTGGGCGCCGCGATGGCATTTCTATCGGTTTCTGCCGCCGCGCAGACGATCACGCTCCGGGCGGCGACGATTGCGCCCAAGACATCCATCTACAACACCGCGATCGCCCTTCCGTTCGCCGAGTACGTGGCGAAGCTCACCGACGGCAAGGTGAAGGTCGAAGTGCACGAGGGCGGCGTGCTGGCGCCGATCTTCAAGATCTTCGAGGCGGTCGAGGACGGCCGTGCCGACATTGCGATCGGACCCGCTTCATTCCTGGGCGGCAAGGACCCAACCAACCTGATCATCGGCTCCTTCCCAACTGGGCTGGGCGTCGATTCGATCATCCCGTGGATGTACAACGGCGGCGGCGAGAAGCTCCTGCAGGAGTACCGCATGGCCACCATGAAGATGCATTCCATGGTGCTGGGCGCCGGTCCATCGGAAGTGTTCGCCCACAGCCACAAGCCGATCCGCACCGTCGAGGACCTCAAGGGCGTCAAGTTCCGGACGCTCGGAAACTGGGCGGCGATCCTCAAGGACGGCTTCGGCGCCGCGCCGGTCGTCGTTCCCGGCAGCGAGCTCTATTCGATGCTGGAGAAGAAGGCGATCGACGCCACCGAGTACTCGATGCCGAGCGAGAACAAGGCGATCGGCCTGAACGAGATCGCCAAGTACATCATCATGCCGGGCATCCATGCCGGTTCCTGGACCTTCGAGGCGGCCATGAAGGCCGACACCTGGGCCAAGATCCCCAAGGACCTGCAGGAGAAGATCCATCTCGCCGCGAAGCTGGTGACCTTCGAAAGCATGAACTCGATCATCATGCAGGATTTCGGCGTGATGGACGCGCTGCTCGGCGGCAAGAACGAAGTGATCGTCCTCGACGAGACCTTCAAGAAGAAGGTCAGGGAAGCGGCCCGCAAGTGGGCCCACGATGCCGCCGCCAAGGCCAAGACCGAAGGCAATCCATGGCCCGAGCGCGTGGCTAAATCGGTGTTCGACTTCCAGGACCGCTGGGAGAAGTATTCGCCCTACCTGGTGGTCGACCACACGAACGACTTCCCGAAGAAATAGCGCGAGAGCCGGGTCGGGACGCCGCCGCCACCCGACCCGCTTCCGGAACCGCCGAGATGAAGCAAGCTATCCTCCAGCGCGCCTGCCCGGTGCTCGACACGGTCGGCCGGGCGCTCGCCGTGGTCGCGATGGCGCAGGTCGTGGTGATCATCGCCGTCCAGATCTACGAGGTGATCGCACGCTACGTCTTCGATGCGCCCACCCTGTGGGGCAGCGACATCGCCTACATGACCAACGGCACGCTGTTCCTGCTGGGTGCCGCCTACACGCTCCGCATGGGCGCCCATATCCGCATCGATTTCCTGGCAGCCCGCCTGTCGCTGCGCCTGCAGCATGGCATCAACCTGCTGTTCTATCTTGGCCTTTTCCTGCCGCTGCTGTGGTTCGTCGGCTCGGCCGCCGCGGGCAAGGCGTGGCTGGCCTACATACGCGGCGAACTGGAGAGCATGAGCGCCTGGGAACCGCTGGTCTGGCCGTTCTACACCGGCATGACCATCGGACTGATCGGTCTGGCCCTGCAGGTCGTTTCCGAGACCCTGCGCCACGCCGTGGGCATTGCCGACCCGGCGGCGGTCCCGCCGCCCGGCGCGAGCGACCCCTCCACGCACGCCACAGCCTGAGACCCGCGTCGATGCTGCCGATCTTCATGTTCGTGATGCTGTTCGCGCTCGTCTTCCTGGGCGTGCCCGTCGCGTTCTCGCTGTTGGCGACGGCCTTCGCCTTCGGCATCGGCGTGTTCGGTGACCGGGTGATCGGCGTCCAGCTGTTCGGCATGGTGCAGCAGACGGCCCAGCAATACCTGCTCTCGGCCATTCCGCCCTTCATCATCATGGGCTGCATCCTGGAGCGTTCGGGCATCGCGGAGCGCCTGTTCGAGGTGCTGCGTCTGTGGATGGGCCGGCTGCCGGGCGGGCTGGCGCTGGCCACCATCACCATGGGCGCGATCTTCGCGGCATCGACCGGCATCGTCGGCGCTGTGGAAGTCGTGATCGGCATCATGACCATCCCGGTGATGATGCGATACGGCTACCGGAACGATCTCGTCGCCGGGACGATCTGCGCCGGAGGCTCCCTTGGCACCATGATCCCGCCGTCGCTGGTCGCCGTGATCTACGCCTCCATCGCCAACATGTCCGTCGGGCAGCTGTATGCCGGCATGCTGTTTCCGGGGCTGCTGATGGTCGGCACATTCCTCGCATACATAGTGCTGCGCTGCCTGCTCAATCCGCAGGACGGTCCTCCGGTCCGCAGGGAGGAGATTGCGATGCCTCTGGGCGCCAAACTGTGGCTGACCCTGACCGGCTTCGTGCCGGCCGTGGTCCTGATCGCCGCCGTGCTGGGCAGCACCATGTTCGGAATCGCCTCGCCCACCGAGGCGGCGAGCGTCGGCGCGCTGTGCGCCCTGCTCCTGGCCGCGCTCTACGGCCGGCTCACCTGGCCGGTCTTCGCCGACGCCGTGAAGCGCACCCTGCTGATCAACTGCATGATCATGCTGATCGTCGTGGGTGGCACCATGTTCGCGTCCGTCTTCCGCGTGCAGGGCGGCGAGAAGCTGGTACAGGCGATCGTCGCCGATCTCGACGTGGGCACCTACGGCGTGCTGCTGATCTGCCTCGCCATCGTCTTCGTGGCCGGCTTCATTCTCGACTGGGTATCGGTCGTGCTGATCTGCCTGCCGATCTTCATGCCCATCATCGCCGCCCTCAAGGTCGACCCGGTATGGTTCGCCGTCATGATGATCGTGACCATCCAGACCTCCTACCTGACGCCGCCCATGGCGCCGTCGATCTTCTACCTCAAGTCGATCGCGCCGCCGGAGATCGGCTATCGGGATATGGTCCGCGGCGTGCTGCCCTACGTCATCGTCCAGGGACTCACGCTTCTCGCAGTCATGCTCATGCCGAGCCTCGCGACGTATCTCCCGTCACAGCTCAGGGGTTTCTAGCAGGATCCAGTGCGAGAAGCAGGAATCTCGTCGCGGCCAATCCAAGCTGCCCTCCTCAGGAAAAAAGCGGGATCGGCCTATATGGCGCCGCCGGCGATGAAATCGAAGCGCGACCGGATCTCCTCGACCGTCGGGATTTTGTCTGCCTCCAGCTCGGGATACTCCTTGGCAAGGTCGTGGCGGTCGAACTCGTCGAGATGCAGATCGGCCACGCCGTGGTCGTCGGGCAGGGCATTCAGCGCATTGTGCAGGTGGAATACCTGCCAGATCGCCGGCTTCTCGTGGCGCAGCGCCTCCAGCCGCGCCAGACGCTCCTCGAAGCGGTGCAGGACCCTCTTGCGTTCTTCCGACATGCTGCTCTCCCGAATCAGGTTGCCCATTGGCCACATCCACCGGCCAGCTTGTCAAGCGGCGCGGGCGCGCCGACGAAGCGCAGGCGCTGGATTCATGGCCGGGAGGAGCCATCCTCCAGGCCCAGAGCCTCGGCGCAGCGGACGAGCTCGGCCAGGGACGGCACCTCCATCTTCCGCATGACCTGTCCTCGATACGCCTTGACCGTGACCTCGCTCAAGCCGAGTTCGCCGGCGACCTGCTTGTTCATCAGGCCGCGCGTCACCAGTCCCATCACCTGCCGCTCGCGCGAAGTCAATGTCGCGAAGCGGGCACGGACAGTGGCAGTGAGCGCAAGGCCGACACGCCTCTCGCGATCACGGGTGACGGCCGTGGTCACGGCGTCGAGCATGTCCTGGTCGCGAAACGGCTTCGTGAGAAAATCGACGGCTCCAGCCTTCATGGCTCGCACGGTCATGGGAATGTCGGCATGACCGGTCATGAAGATGACCGGCACAGCGACGTTCAACTGAAGGAGACGCTGCTGTACCTCGAGGCCGCTGATGCCCGGAAGCCGGACATCCAGCACGAGGCAGTTCGCCCGGTCGGCTGCCGCGGCATCGAGCATGGCGGTTGCGCTGGCGAACAGTTCGACCTGCAACCCGACCGATTGAAGCAGATTGCCCAGCGCCTCGCGCACGGACGGTTCGTCATCCGTCACATAGACGAGCGGCCGCTCGAGTAGGGTGTCGGTCCGAATGGC
>Ga0182792_1000735_pt1 | contig 29211 bp, 28 predicted proteins | sample Passage237B_FD_130497 | JGI IMG/M metagenome (GOLD analysis project Ga0182792, IMG submission 130497) | Cellulose adapted compost microbial communities from Newby Island Compost Facility, Milpitas, CA, USA - Passage2 37B (version 2) (version 2) ...
CAGAAATACCCTGTTCTATTCCCTGATAGCAGGGAAATTGCGAGCAAAAGTTCTTCGCGAATGACTACACACACCGCCATTCTTCCGCTTTTCTTTCTTTATCCTGTCTTCGGGATCCTATTCTCCGGTACCAAGCGTCTTTTTCACAGCGCGGCGCAGGGGTGGCAGGAGTTCGGTTTCGAACCACGGATTTTTGCGAAGCCATATCTGGTTGCGCGGGGAGGGATGCACCAGCGGGAGGTAACCGTGCGGCAGATATTCGCGCCATGCGCGCACGGTATCGCCCAGCGTGTCTTTCCGCTTGTCGCCCAGATAAAATTTTTGCGCATAGCTGCCGACCAGCAGGGTCAGGCGTACCTGCGTCAAATGCGCGTTCAACACGCCGTGCCATTGCGGCGCACATTCGGGGCGCGGCGACATATCGCCCGATGATCCCCTGCCCGGATAGCAAAACCCGATGGGCAGGAGCACGATTTTTTCAGGATCGTAAAAAACCGTTTTATCAATGCCCAGCCATTCGCGCAGGCGGTCGCCCGATCTGTCATCCCACGGGATGCCGCTTTCATGCACTTTTTTGCCCGGTGCCTGCCCGATGATGCGGATTTTTGCCTTCGGATGCGCCTGCAATACGGGCCGCGGGCCAAGCGGCAGGTACGCTTTGCACAGCGTGCAATTTCTGATATCGCACATCAGTTTGGCAAAACCGGCTTTTTGAGGGGCTTTCGGCATTGTCGCCTCCTTCCCTTTCATACATGCGCCCGAAGGCCGCGCAGGTCAAGGGTGGAGATCAGCCTTTGGCCGCGATCCGCTGCAACAGCGCGGCGATCTGATCCAGCGGCAACACATGGTCGGGCGTCAGGGCGTGCAGCGCGGATTGCGGCATATAGGGGGATTCCGCGGTTTCGGGGTCCTGCACAATCGTCAGGCCGCCTGCCTTTTTGATCGCCTTCAGCCCCGCGCTGCCGTCGGCGCTGGCGCCTGTCAGCAACACGCCGATAACGGCGCCGCCGAAGCTCTCCGCCGCGCTTTCGAACAGCACATCGATGGACGGGCAGGAAAAATTGACCCGCGCATCGACGGAAAGGCTGAAAGTTTTATCTTCCTCCAGCAGCAAATGGTAATCCGGCGGGGCGAGATAAACATGGCCCGCCTGCATGGCTTCCTTATCCCCCGCTTCTTTTACCACCAGCGCCGCATCGCGCCCCAGATATTCGGCCATGAAGGAATCGGCATGGCTCGCCACATGCTGCACGATGGCAACGGGCAGGGAAAAATCGTGCGGCAAGGCATCAAGGATGGTTTTGAGCGCGCGCATGCCGCCCGCAGAGGCACCCATCACGACGGCTTCATGCATAGGGGCTGTCGCTTTGCTTTTTGAAAACGCGCTGTTTTGCATCCACCGCCTCGTAGGCCGAAGCGACGGAGGAGAAGCTGAGGCTTTCCTTGCTGCCCAGGCACAAATAGCCGCCGTGGCGCAGGCTGTCGGTAAACAGGCGCAGGGCGCGGTCCTGCAAAGTCTTGTCGAAATAGATCAGCACGTTGCGGCAGCAGATCAGGTTCATTTCGCCGAACACGCCGTCGGTAACAAGGTTGTGATAAGAAAAGGTTACTTTTTCTTTCAAAAAATCCTTGATCTTGGCGAGGTCATATCCGCGGCTGTAATAATCGGCAAAGTTGCGCTTGCCGCCTGCGGCCTTGTAATTCGCCGCATATTCCGCCATGTTTTCCAGCGGATAGACGGCGTTTTGCGCGGCATCCAGCGCGTGTTTGTTGAAATCCGTGGCGTAAATGCGCACGCGGTCGAGAAAGTTTTCCTCGTGCAGCAGGATGGCCATGGAATAAACCTCCTCCCCCGTCGCGCATCCGGCATGCCAGATTTTGACGAAAGGAAAGGTTTTGAGCTTCGGCACCACCTGTTCGCGCACCGTTTTGTAAAAAAGCGGATCGCGAAACATTTGCGTGACCGTGATCGACATATGTTTCAGCAACTGGTCGAAAAAGGCTTCGTCGTGAAACAGCCTGTCCAGCATTTCGGTATAACGCACGATTTTCGCCTGCGCGCAAACGGCGGCCAGACGCCGCTTCAGCGAAGCATGGGAATAATTGGTGAAATCATAACCGTAACGGCGGCGTATGCCGTCCAGCAGGATATCCATTTCCAGCTTGTCCAGATCCCTGCCGTTGCTCATACGCTATCGTCCTGCTTGAACAGCCAGACGCGCATGAGCGTCAGCATGCGCTCCATATCGACAGGTTTCGTCAGATAATCGTTCGCGCCCGCTTCCATGCATTTTTCCTGTTCTTCCGGCATCGCGCGCGCCGTAAGGGCGATCATGGGCAGTTTTTCCCATTTCTTGTTGCGGCGGATGGCGCGCATGGCCTCGTACCCGTCCATGACAGGCATCATGATGTCCATGATCACCAGTTCCACATTGTCATGTTGAGCGAGTTTTTCGAGCGCCATTTTGCCGTTATCGGCAATGACGACATTCATGCCGTGTTTTTTGAGCATTTTCGACAATGCGAAAGTATTGCGCAAATCGTCATCCACCAGCAACACCGTGCGGTCGCGCAGCACCTTGTCGGGGTTATGCTGCATGCGGATGATCGCCTGCTGGTCTTTGGAGAGGGTCGATTCCACGCTGTGCAGGAAGAGCGTCACCTCGTCCAGCAGACGCTCGGAGGAATGCGCGCCCTTGATGACGATGCTGCCCGTATATTGGCTGAGCTTGCGGTTTTCCTCTTCCGTCAGTTCCTTTGCCGTATAGATGATGACAGGGGGCAACCTGTCGCTGTCCACTTTTTCCGCCACGGCGTTCAGCCATTCAAAGCCCGTCATGTCGGGCAGCAGAAGATCAAGGATGATGCAATCAAACGGCTCCTGCGCCACGCGTTCCAGCGCGGTTGCGCCCATGCCGATGCAGGTGATCTCCAGATCCTTTTTACGCAGCAGGCTCTGGATGGCCGTCTGGCTTTTCTTGTCGTCTTCGATGACCAGCACTTTTTTGACGGAGGCATCGAGAATATCCTCGATCTTGCCCAGCGCGCCGTCAATCACCTCGGCAGACACCGGCTTGCTCAGCACGCCGATGGCCCCCTTGCGCAGGGGCTGCCATTCGTCGATATCGGTAAAACCCGTCATGATATGCACGGGAATATGGCGGGTACGCAGGTCGTGCTTCAACTGGTCCAGCACGTTCAGCCCGTCGATATCGGGCAGGCGCAGATCAAGGATCACGGCGCTGACCGGCTGTTCCGTCGCCAGCAGGATGCCGGTTTTGCCGTCGCCCGCGACAAGGCATTTGAAGCCGCGTTTTTGCGCGGTTTTCATGAGCACATAGGCAAAATCGCGGTCATCCTCGATGATCAGCAGCACCTTGTCTTTTTTGTCGATATGGTCGCGGTCATCGGCAATGAATTCCCGCACCGGCGCCTTGGGCATGGCTTTGATTTCCATGCGCTGCGGTTCCGCCTTGCGCGCCGGTATTTCCGGCAGGCGCATATCCACGGCGCCCGTGCCGCTGCCCGACGTTTCCTTTTCCGCTTCCGGCTTCCAGACTTCGGGCAGGATCAGGGAGAAGGTGCTGCCCTTGCCCTTTTTGCTGGCGACCTGAATTTCCCCGCCCATCAGATGCGCGAATTTCCGCGCGATGGTAAGACCCAGCCCCGTGCCGCCGTAATGGCGGTCGGTGGAGCCGTCTTCCTGCTGAAAGGCTTCGAAAATGCTGTTCAGCTTGGCCTCGTCAATGCCGATTCCCGTATCGGTCACGGAGAAAACAACCGCCTGCGCGGACGCCACCGCCACGCGTTTGAGGTTGATGGAAGCATCGGGGCGGCCAATGCGCAGGGTCACGGATCCATGCTCCGTAAACTTGAAGGCATTGGACAGCAGGTTTTTAAGAATTTGCTCCACGCGCTGCGTATCGGTATGGATCGCCGCCGGCGCATCGGGGGCGATCTCGATATGCAGCGGCAGATTGTTTTCCGCGGCAACGGGCGCAAATTGCTGTTCCATGCGGCGGGCGATATCGCGCGGCGCGACATCGTCGGTGATGATGCTGATCTTGCCTGCCTCGACCTTCGAGAGATCCAGAATATCGTTGATCAGATCCAGCAGCTCCAGACCGCCGTTATAAATAATGTTGGATTCCTCGACCTGTTCCTCGGTCAGGTTGCCTTCCTCGTTCGCGGCAAGGTTCTTGGCAAGAATCAGCAGGCTGTTCAGCGGCGTGCGCAGCTCGTGCGACATATTGGCAAGGAATTCCGATTTGTATTTGCCGGACAATTCCAGCTCCCGCGCCTTTTCTTCCAGTTCGCGGGCGGTTTCCTCCAGCTCGGCGGCCTGCTGGCGGATGCGGGCGTTGTATTCCTCCAGCGCGCGGGTTTTTTCTTCCAGCTCCTCGTTGGAAACTTCCAGTTCCTCCTGCTGCTGCTCCAGCCGTGCCTGGGATTCCTTCAGCGTATTGCTCTGCTCTTCCAGCTCTTCGTTGGCAACGCGCAATTCCTCGCTTTGCGCTTGCAGCTCTTCCGCCTGCGTCTGGGTTTCTTCCAACAGCTTTTGCAAATGGGTTCTGTAATTTGCCGACTGGACGGCAATGCCGATCGCCCGGGAGGCCTGATCCAGAAACGCCATGGTGCGATCGTCAATGTTTTTGACAAAGCCGAGTTCAAAAACCGCATGCGTCGCGCCGTCCGCATAGGCGGGCGCGATCACCATATGACGCGGTTTTGCCTCCCCAAGGCCGGAACCGATGCGCAGGTATCCGTCCGGCACATCCTCGATCACGAAACTGCGGCCGTCCTTGATGGCCTGCCCCAGCAGGTTGTCGTTCCGGTTGATCACTTCCTGCGCGCTGTCGCCGGCGGGAAAGCCGTAGGTTGCCACGCGGCGATATTCGCTTTCATCCCGCGCGAAGAAAATCCCCGCATGGGCGCCCAGATATTCCGCCAGATATTTCAGCACCGCATCGCCCAGCTGGCCAAGGTTAAGGTCGCCCAAAATGGCGGCGGCAAGGCCCGCCTGCCCCGTCTGGAACCATTCTTCGCGGCGGCGCTGTGCGGCGGCGCGGCGCAGCAGCCATGTAATCAACGCGGCCAGCAAAATGCCGAAAGCGCAGCTGGCCGCCACGGTCATGGCGGCGTATTTGAAGGAGGCGGCGGTTTCCTCCGCAAGGCGCGTGCGCGTTTCGCGCTCCGCCTGCTGGATATCCGTCGCCACTTCGCGCAGGCGATCCATCAGGTCCTTGCCATCGCCCAGCACGATGCGGTCGCGCGCGGCCTCGAACCCCTGGGTCTGGCGGAGTTCAATCCCCCGCTTCAGACGGTCGATCCGCGCGGCAGCAAGGCTGCGCAGCGTCGTCAGGCGCTCCTGCTGCAGGGGGTTGTCCCGCGTCAGTTCCTGCAACTTCCGGATATAGTTTTCCATCAGCGGCAGCGCGGTGGTATAGGGCTCCAAAAACTCTTCTTCCCCGCTCATGACATAGCCGCGCTGGGCGGTTTCCGCATCTTTCATCAGGGAAAGGATGATATTGCATGACATCAGGACTTCATGCGTGCGCGCAACGCCCTCGCTGTTGTTGCGCAGCGTCACCATGCTTGAATAGGTCACGTAACCGCTGACGATAAAAAACAGAACCACACCGAGCAGCCCCAGCAAGAACGGAAAGGAACGTGCGTGGCCGGAATGCGCAGGCTTGGCTGAAGAGGCGGTCATGTTGTCTGTCTCCTTGGTCGCGCGGCGTTATTTGGGCCAGGTAAAAACAAAGGCCGCGCCCTTGCCGGGTTCGGATTCCACCTTGATTTTACCGCCGTAGGTCATGAGGACCTTCCGGACAATGGCCAGCCCCATGCCGCTGCCCTCCACCTGATCGCGGGGGCGCAGTGTCTGGTACATTTCGAATATTTTTTCATGGAATGCGGGCGCAATGCCGGGGCCGTCGTCGCGGACGGTGAAAACATAGTGGTCGCCCTCTTCCGCAACATCGACGGTTATGCGCCCCGTTTCGCCTTCATGGTGTTTCAGGGCGTTGTCCAGAAGGTTATGAATGATCTGCTGCAAAGGCAGGCGCGGCAGTTGCAAAGCCTTGAAGGAATCGCTGACGTCCACCGTGAATGTCGGCGCCGGCGCGAGCAGGCCGATGATTCCCTCCGCCATTTCCTGGCCGCTGATGATCTCGGCATGGCCGCTTTTTTCCCTGTCGTTGCCGATGCGGGCATAGGCGAGCGTATCATCCAGCAGTTTTTCCATGCGCATCACGTTTTTGCGGATGCCGGTCATATATTTCTGGCCGCTGTCGTCGAGTGACCCCTGCAAATCCTCCTCCAGCCACTGGGACATGGAATAAATGGCGCGCAGCGGAGTTTTAAGGTCATGCGCGCAGATATAGGCGAAACGCTCCAGCTCCTCGTTCGACTGGCGCAGGGTATTGTTCAGTTTCAGGATATGTTCGCGCTGCATGTAAAGGTCGAGATACACGCTGACCTTGCTGCGCAGGATATCCGTATTGACGGGTTTGAAAATATAATCCACAGCGCCGATTTCCGCCGCGCGCGTGGCATATTTTTCTTCCTTGCTGATGGCGGTCACGAAAATGATGGGCGTGCCGCGCATGGAATCTTCTTCCTGCATCAGCGTTGCGGTTTCAAAACCGTCCATTTCCGGCATTTGCACGTCGAGAATCACTACGGCGAATTTGTGACGCAGCATCAGCGACAGCGCCTCGTTGCCCGAATTGGCCATGAACAGCTTGGCAGGCAAATGCCGCAGCACTTTTTCGGTGACGAGCAGGTTTTCCTTGCGGTCATCGACGATCAGAATATTGGGCAATTCGTCCGCAGGCATGCCCTCGTATGCGCCGCGCGCATTTTTCACCGTATTTTCCGTGGGGCCGGCAGACATTGTACTCCCCGAAGAGCGTTTTTGACAGGCACGGCATGCGATTTGGCCGCGTTTTCATGATGTTCTGAAACCGCCTGCGACGCAATTGCTAATTTGCCTTATGGGAGGCGGCCAACGGATAAAGTCGCGCCGCATTTCTTTAACGATTGTTCATTATCTGCTTTTTATGCCTTGCAGGACTAAATTAACTATATTTCAAGCAGGAAAGCTGTAGTATGAGGCTATATCCAGCCACGCCGCATTCAGAATGTGTAAAGAGTGATATGTCTGAAGCCGATCCCATGCCCAAATATGGCGCGACCAATCCCATTCTGATTGTCGAAGATAACGAGAATGATCTCGAGGCCGCGCGGCGCGCCTTTCGCAAAACCAATATCCCGCATGACATCAGCCACGCATGGACGGCGGAAGAAGCCATTGATTATCTGCTGAACCCCAAAAACGCCGTGCCGAGCCTTATCCTGCTCGACCTCAACCTGCCCGGCATGGGCGGGCGCAAGGCGCTGGAGCTGATCCGCAAAGACAAGGGCCTGACCCAGATTCCGATTATCGTGCTGACCACCTCCGATCACGACAAGGATGTGGAGATGTGCTATTCGCTGGGCGCCAGTTCCTATATCAAAAAGCCGATGGATTTCGAAACATTGTGCCAGGCGGTGCGCAATCTTGTCGAATACTGGCTGGGGACGAGCCTGCTGCCGCCCCTGCGCGAACAGCAGGACCGCATCAAGGCGCTGGAAGAAGCCAAACGCGCGGCGGAACGCGCCAATCAGGCCAAAAGCGATTTTATCGCCGTCATGTCGCACGAGCTGCGCACGCCGCTGAACTCCATCCTCGGCATGTTGCGGCTGGTGCTGGAAGATCAGGCCGCCGTCGCGCCGCAGCGGGAGATGCTGAAAGTCGTGCATGAATCCGCCGAAGGGCTGCTTGCCACCGTGAATGACGTGCTGGATATCTCCAAAATCGAGGCCGGATGTTTCGAGCTGGAGCGCATTCCTTTGCGTTTTCAGGACATTTTGCGCAGTGTGACGGACAGCATGAAGCCGTTTTATCTGGAGAAAAAACTCGCCTTCCATTGCTGCACAGTCAGTCCCGACATGCCCCATCTGCTGGGCGACCCCACGCGTTTGCGCCGCATCATGGTCAACCTGATCGGCAATGCCGTCAAATACACGGAAAAAGGCGCGATCCATGTGGAGGTCGAAACATCGCACCGGACGGAGGAAAGCCTGCTGCTGACCATGCGCGTGCGCGATACCGGCATCGGCATTCCCGCCGAAAAACTGGAATATATTTTCGAGAAATATACCCAAAGCGACAGCACCATCACGCGGCGTTTCGGCGGCACGGGGCTGGGGCTGAATATCACGCGCGAAATCGTGCAGATGATGGGCGGCAAGGTCGGCGTGGAAAGCACGTTGGGCGAAGGCTCCTGCTTCTGGTTCAGCATTCCCTTCTACACCACGACGGAAGCGGTGTCGGATGAAAAATCCGTTGCCGAAAGAACGCCGCAGCGGCCGCCCGCCGCCCTGCGCAAAAAAGCGGCAGAGGTCAAACTCCTCGTCGCGGAAGATGACGCGCTGAATATCGCCTTCATGAAAAAACTGCTGGCGCGGCTGGGCTTTACGCGCCTTGATTTCGCCAAAACGGGTCAAGAGGCCTATAACGCCCTGCTGCGCGACCGCTATGACATGGTTTTGATGGATTGCCATATGCCCATCCTCAGCGGCTATGATGTCACACGGCAAATGCGCCTCTATGAAAAAGAGGCCGGCCTGCCCGCCCTGCCCATCATCGCCATGACGGCCGATGCCATGGAGGAAACGCGCACCCTGTGCCTGCGCGCCGGTATGGATGAATATATCAGCAAACCCATTGATATGGATGTATTGCGCGAACTTCTGTCTCTCTGGGTTGTTTTTGATACGGCGGACGGTTGACCGGCCCGCTGCATTGCTAACATCTGTTCCAAAAAACGAGACTTTGACAAGCGGCGCAAAATCATCAAACAATGATATATGCATAAAGCGAAAACAGCGCTTTGACAGGATACAAACCTCCGTGCGGAATGCCATGACATCAGATACGCCGACCATAGATCTGTCGAGACTACGCCACTTCGCGGACAGCGCGGAGGAGATGGAATCCTTCATGGATATTTTCATCTCGCAGGCGGAGGAAACGCTGCTCGCCCTGCGCGCCGGATGCCAGAGCGGCAATACCCTCTGGACGGAAGCGGCGCACAAACTGAAAGGCGGCGCCGGCACCATCGGCGCGGCGCATTTGCACGACCTTTGCGCCCGCGCGCAGGAAATGGAGGCCGGCACGCCCGCCCGCGCCCGCTGCGAGATCCTGCAAGCCATCGAGACCGCCTATGCCGATGTGAAAAAACACATCGAAGCGGAACGCCGCACCGGCCAGACGCCCCAAGATAACGAAAGAGATTCCCCATGAATACCGCAGAAAAACACAAAGGCACCGTTCTTGTCATCGAGGATGACACGATGATCCGCCGCATGCTGTGCGCCGCCTTGCAAAAAATGAATTTCCGCACGCTGGAAGCGCCGACAGGCAGCAGCGGATTGCAGGCTTTCAAGAAAAACAATCCCGATCTGGTCATCACAGATCTCATCATGCCGGATGAAAACGGGCTTCAGGCCATTCTTAAAATCCGCGCCGCCAAACCGGATGTGAAAATCATCGCCATTTCAGGCGGCGCACGGCGGGGAGCGGAGGACATGCTCGAAACCGCCCTTGATCTCGGCGCACGCGCGACGATTAAAAAACCCTTCACCGTTACGGATATCGAAAGGGCGATTGACGAGGCGATGCGGGAATAAACGCCCCGCCGCCGCAGCAACAAAGCCTCTGCCCCGTTTTTACCGCCGCTATGACCGCGGATCCCGTTTCATGCCTGATCATTCCCGTGCGCTTTGCAGCGCGCGGACGCGTTCGAGCCACTGGACAATCTTGAGCAGGTTATTGTGAAAAGATTCTGCGGAAACGGGTTTGACGATATAGGCCGTGGCGCCGGCCTTCAGCGCCTCGATCACATATCTTTCCTCCGCTTGCGCCGTTACCATGACAATGGCGGCGCGGTCGTGTTTGCGTTCCTGCCGCAGGCTTTGCAAAAGGCTGTAACCGCTGCGCCCCGGCAGGTTCCAGTCGAGGAAAATGATGTCATAGTTGTGGAATTCCAGTTTGGCTTCCGCTTCTTCGCTATCCCCCACAAGATCGATATGCTGGAGACCTTCTTCTTGCAAAAAGGTTTCGATCAGACGGCGGATCATCATATGATCGTCCACCACCAGCGCCCGCAGCGATTTTATCTCGATCTCTGCCAAAGCAGCCCTCTCGCCTTTCCGTTCACGCCCTGCCCCTTCTCGTATTCTAGACCCGCCGGCATGTATAAATCTTTAATCCTTGAAAAACCGGCGTTTGCACCTGCCGGTGCGGGCGATTCCATACGGCGGCATATGATGGCGCGGATAGGGATTCACACACGACGCCATTTTAAAAGGGTAACTATTTCAATAGTTTAAATCAAAAGCCCTGAAATGAATTTGCCTCGTCAACAGTTTTTAGCCTATACTAAACTTTGGACATATGACTAAATTTATTGCCACAGGAGAACCCCGTGCGTTTGATCGCCGCTTTCCGTCCGGTTCTGGCCGGCTTTTTTTGCATCCTGACCGCCACCTTGTTCTGGCTGGCTGCCGCGCCTGCCGGCACGGCAAAACCCGCTGCCGCCGATAAGCCGCTGAAGGTTGTCACCACCTTTACCGTCATCGCGGATATGGCGCGCAACGTGGCGGGTGATGCGGCCATCGTGGAATCCATCACCAAGCCGGGCGCGGAGATTCACGATTACCAGCCGACGCCGAAGGATATTCTGCGCGCCAGGGATGCCGACCTGATTTTGTGGAACGGAATGAATCTGGAGCGCTGGTTCGAACGGTTTTTGCAAGACCTGCCCCATGCCAAAAGCGTGACGGTAACGGAAGGGATCACCCCCCTTTCCATTTACGAAGGCCCCTATGACGGCAAGCCCAACCCGCATGCCTGGATGTCCACGGAAAACGCGCTGATCTATATCCGAAATATTGAAAAGGCATTGGCCGAAGCCGACCCCGCGCATGCCGATGTGTACAAAAAGAATGCCGATGCCTATGCCGCCCAAATCATCGCCCTGCGCGAAAGCCTCATGCAGGCGCTGGCCGATATCCCCGCAACACAGCGTTATCTGGTGACGAGCGAGGGGGCTTTCAGCTACCTCGCCCGCGATCTTGGCATGCAGGAAGTTTATCTCTGGCCCATCAATGCCGACCAGCAGGGCACGCCGCAGCAAATCCGCCGCGTGATCGATGCGGTGCGCGCGCATAACATTCCCGTTGTTTTCAGCGAAAGCACCATTTCGCCCCGCCCCGCGCAACAGGTGGCGGCGGAAACGGGTGCCTTGTACGGCGGCGTGCTGTATGTCGATTCCCTCAGCGAAGCCGACGGCCCCGTGCCGAGTTATATCGACCTTTTGAAAGTCACCACCGAAACCATCGCCAGGGGTTTTGCCCAGGGCAAGGCGGCATCCCATGTCGATTGATACGCCCGTTATCGAGATCCAGAATCTCGGCGTTACCTATCCCAACGGCCATACGGCGCTGGAACAGGTGAATTTCAAAACCGGCACGGGCCGCATTTGCGGGCTGGTCGGCGCGAATGGCGCGGGCAAATCGACCCTGTTCAAAAGCATCATGGGGTTTGTTGCCCCTACCACGGGCACGATCCGCATTGAAGGCGGCGATGTCAGATCCGCGCTGAAACGCAATATCATCGCCTATGTGCCGCAGACGGAAGACGTGGACTGGCATTTTCCCGTGCTGGTGGAAGACGTGGTCATGATGGGCCGCTATGGCCAGATGGGTTTTATGCGCCGTCCCCGCGCCGCCGATCATGACGCGGTGACGCAAGCGCTGGCCCGCGTGGATATGCTGCCTTTCCGCAAGCGTCAGATCGGGGAGCTGAGCGGCGGGCAGCGCAAACGCGTTTTCGTCGCCCGCGCGCTGGCACAGGGCGGGCGCATCATTTTGCTCGACGAGCCTTTCACGGGCGTGGATATCAAAACCGAGGCCGCGCTGACCGATCTTTTCACAAGCCTTGCCGCCGAAGGCCGCCTGATCATCGTTTCCACCCATAACCTTGGCAGCATTCCGCGTTTTTGCGACGATGTCGCGCTGATCAACCGCACTGTTATCGCCTATGGCGCGGTGGAGGATACGTTTACGGAGCAAAACCTTGCCCGAACCTTCGGCGGCATGCTGCGCCACCTGCAACTCGGCGGGCAGGCGCTGCATGACGATGCCGATGCGCGCGGCATTACCGTTTTGACGGATGACGAACACCCGCTGGTGCTTTACGGCGAAAAAGGCGGAGAGAAAATCGTGCGGGAAACGGAAACGTAACATGGCAGCTACCCTCGCCGTTTTGCTGGAACCTTTTCAATACGCCTATATGACCAAGGCGATTATCGCCTGCGCGCTGACAGGCGCGGTTTGCGCGTTTTTATCGGCCTATCTGGTGCTGAAAGGCTGGTCGCTGATGGGCGATGCGCTGGCGCATGCGATTGTGCCGGGGGTGGCGCTGGCCGCCATGCTCGGCCTGCCCTATGCCGTGGGGGCGTTTTTTGCGGGGATTCTGGCGGCGCTGTCCATGTCCATCGTGCGGCAAAAAACCAAACTGCGGGAAGATGCCGTCATCGGCCTTGTCTTTACCGGCTTTCTCGCCATCGGTCTTGCGCTGCTGTCCAAATTTGCCGCGCCGGAGCAATTGCAAACCATCCTGCTCGGCAATACGCTGGCGATACCCGCGCGCGACATCTGGCAGGTCACGGCCATTTCCGCCATTTGCTTTGCGCTGCTGGGGCTGAAGTGGAAGGATTTCATGGCCGTGTTTTTTGACATCAGCCATGCGCGCAGCATCGGCCTGCCCGTGCAGGGGTTGAAAATCCTGTTCTTTACCCTGCTGAGCGCAACGACGGTTGCGGCGCTGCAAACCGTCGGCGCCTGTCTGGTCATTGCCATGGTGGTTACGCCGGGCGCAACGGCCTATTTGCTGACCGACCGTTTCGGGCGCATGATCTGCCTGTCCACGCTGATCGGCGCGCTTTCCGCGCTTTTCGGCGCTTATGCGAGTTATTTCCTCAATGCCTCCATGGGCGGGCTGATTGTATGCCTGCAAACGGCATTGTTCCTGATCGCCTTTTTATGCGCGCCCAAACACGGGTTTTTGCAAAACCGCCGCCGCATCCGCGCGGCAAGGAAGGCTGCGCCGTGACGGGCTTTGTGCAAACATGGCTGCTGGACCCGCTGTCCTTTGATTTCATGCAGCGCGCGCTGCTGATTGCCGTCATGATCGGCACGGTCTGTTCGGTTTTTTCCTGTTTTCTGATCCTGAAAGGCTGGTCGCTGATGGGCGATGCCGTGTCCCACGCCGTTTTGCCGGGGTTGGCGCTGGCCTATGTGCTGGGCCTGCCGTTGCTGCTCGGCGCTTTTGCGGCGGGGCTGTTTTGCGCAGGCAGCATCGGCTACATCAAGGAAAACAGCCGCGTGAAGGAAGATACCGTTATGGGGGTCATTTTCTCCGGCATGTTCGCAGCGGGGCTGGTCATGCTGACGCAAATCGAAACGGATGTGCATTTGCTGCACGTGCTGTTTGGCGACGTGCTGGGCATTTCCGCGCGGGATTTGCTTGAAACGGGCATCGCCGCCGGGCTAGCCACCGCCGTTATGCTGGTCAAACGCCGCGATTTGATGCTGTATTGTTTTGACCCTGCCCATGCGGGCGTTATCGGCCTTAACATCCGCGTGCTGCATTTCGGCCTGCTGGTCTTGCTGTCGCTCACGATTGTTGCCGCACTGAAGGCGGCAGGGGTGATCCTCGTCGTCGCCATGCTGATTGCCCCGGGGGCCATCGGCTTTTTGCTAACCAAGTCTTTCGACCGCATGCTGGCGATTGCCGTGACGGTATCCGTGCTGTCCTGCCTTGCGGGCACGATTGCCAGTTTTCATCTGGATACCGCGACCGCGCCGCTGATCGTCGTGTTCCAGTTCTTTATTTTCGTTCTGACGCTGGGCTATACTCTGGCCCGACCGCAAACCGGAAAGGCTGCCGCATGATCAAAAAAAGCCCCAAAATGGTGGATGCCAAAACCCAGGCCGAATGGTTCGGCCGCGTGCGCAAGGCGCATCAGACGGAAACGACGGAAGATTATCTGGAACTGATCGCCGATCTGATCGGCACACAGAACGAGGCCCGCCTTTCCGATCTTGCCGCGCGGCTCGGCGTGTCGCACGCGACGGCCAGCAAGGTGTTGAACCGCCTGAAGGAGGAAGGCTTTATCGAAACGCAGCCCTATCGCGCCATTTTCCTGACCGAAAAAGGCGCCGCGCTGGCGCGGAAATGCAAGGAGCGGCATGAAATCGTGCTGAATTTCCTGATCCGTCTCGGCGTGCCGCCCGAAACTGCGGAATTCGATGCGGAGGGGATCGAGCATCATATCAGCGACGAAACGCTGGCGATTTTCAAAAAATTCGGTCAATAATCCTGTTGCATGACAGTTTTATTCTACAGCCCCGATGCCTGCCAGTTGCATCGCCCCAATCCCGGCCATCCCGAAGCCGCCGCGCGGCTGACGGCGGCGGTGGAGGCTCTGCGCGCGGCGGACTTGCCGCATGTCGTCTGGCAGGATGACGCGCCGCCCTGCGACATGTCCGCCTATGCCGCCGCGCATGATTCCGATTATATCGCCGCGGTGCGGGAGCTGATCCCCGTTGCGGGGTATAATTTTCTGGATGATGAAACCGTGGCCTGCCCCGATACGCTGCGCGCCCTGCGCGCCGCCACGGGCGCGGTGCTGGATGCGGTGGATAAAATTGCCGCCGCAACGCAAACGCAGGCCTTTTGCGCCATCCGTCCGCCGGGGCATCACGCGCATCGCGATCACGGCGGCGGGTTTTGTTTTTTCAACCACATCGCCGTCGCGGCGCAAGCGGCACTGGCAAAGCCGCCCATCGGCCGCGTCGCCATTCTGGATTTTGACGTGCATCACGGCGACGGCACGGCGGATATTGTCGGCGGCGCGGAAAACATTCTGTTCTGTTCCACCTATCAGGAAGGCCTCGACGGCACGCCCGCCGCCCCCCTGCCCGCCAATGTTCTGGCGAAAGGTTTCCCCGCAGGGACGGCAGGGAATATCCTGCTGGATTACTGGGAACAGGTATTGCTGCCTGCGGTTGGCGATTTTAAACCGGATATGATTTTGGTCTCCGCAGGGTTTGACGCGCACCGCGACGACCCGCTGGCCGATCTGTCCCTCTCGTCGGAAGATTACGGCCGCCTGATGCAGCTGATCCGCCAAACGGCAGAAGCCTGCTGTCAGGGCAGAATAGTCGCCGTGCTGGAGGGCGGATATGATGCGGGGGCCCTTGCGGAAAGCCTTGTTGCAAGCATGAAAGCCCTTACGCCATGACCGATGCCCGCATCATCCGCATTATCGATGTGCAAAAAGACACCGTCACCTTCGTGACGGGCGCAACGCAAATGACCGTCGCATGGCCCGATGCGCTGCCCCGCGTCGGCGATGTGTACAAGGCGGTTTTGCAGCCCGATTTCGCGCCGCTGGAAAAAATCGCCGCGGGCGGCGCGCATACCGCATGGCACCAAAGCGACAGCCTGCGCTGGCGGCACCCCCTGCCGGACGGGCAAACGCGCATGGATATTCTGGCCGCGCGGCATAAAATCAAACGCGCCGTGCGCGATTATTTCGATGCCGAAGGGTTTTTGGAAATCGACATGCCCCTGCTGGTGCGCGGCACGACGCCCGATGCGGAAGTGCCGTCCTTTGCCGTGGAAGACCGGTATCTTGTCCCCTCTTGCGAATACCAGATCAAGCGCATGGAGATCGGCGGATTTGACCGGCTTTATACCCTGACGCAAAACTTCCGCGCCAAGGATCACGGCGCCTATCGCAACCCTGAATTCACCATGCTGGAATGGGCGCGCGTGGGCGCCGCGCTTGGCGATATTGAAACGGATGCCGAAAACGTCATCCGCGCCGCATGGCGGGCGCTGGCGGGCGACAAGCCGCTCGTCTATCAGGGCCGCAGCATCGACATCAACGGCACATGGCAGCGGCAGACCGTGCGCGCCGCGCTGGGCGAGCACAGCGGCGTGGCCGTTCCCGATTTCAGCGCCGAAACGCTGGCCGCCGTGGCCAGGGCGCTGGGCGTGCAGATTGCCGAAACGCAACTGGGCGATGCGGGTTTTCTTTTCTCCGTCGTTTTCGAGGAAATACAGCCGAAACTGGGGCTGGAGCGCCCCGTTTTCATCACCGAATGGCCGCAACATATGACGGCTTCGGCAGATGCGGATGCCGGCGGTGCCTTTACCGTCCGCAGCGAATTGTTTATTGCGGGCATCGAGCTCAGCGACGGCTTCCCCAGCCTGACCGATCCGCAGCGCCAGCAGCAAAGTTTTGCCGCACAACAGGCCTGCCGCGAAAAACGCGGCTATGACACTGTGGCGCTGGATGAAAAATTCCTGCAGGCCATGACAGAAGGTTTCCCCAAAGGCGCGGGCATGGCGCTCGGCTTTGACCGTCTGGTCATGTTGCTGACAAACCAGACGACGCTGAAACCCGTGCTCGCCTTCGACTGGGACGAGCTTTAGGACAGGATGCCCTTGATATTCAGCCGGAAGCCCTGCGCCGCCGCTTCTTCAAAAGCCGCATCTGTCAGCGCCCATAAAACGACGGGGCTGCCGCTATAGGTATTTTGCGCCGCATCGAAATGCCGCGCGAAGGCCTGATGCTGCGGGTCAGCGGCCCTCAGCACAATATCCGCAAACTGGATGTGCCGTTCGTGATAGGCGCGGTAGAGATAGGCCGAAAGCGCGGCGACGGCTTCCGCCGCATCGGTCATGGCAAGATCCTCGATCTGGATGCCGTTGGGCTGTTCATCGGCAGGCAGGTCATAGCCCTCGATACCGTAATTCACGGCGCGGAACAGCGAAAAGCGCGGCGAGACCGTCATCGGCAATGACGCCGGCGTACGCGGCGCGGGCAAAGCCGCCAGATGCGCCTTGGTCAAACGAAACGGTTTCATGCCCGCACGCGGCTGCGCGCCGAAAGACCGGTAAAGCCGCGCGGCAGGGTTTTCTTCCTCGCATTCCCATGCCAGAAAACTTTTACCCCGCGCCTTGGCAATGGCGGCGGCAAGGCAGATCAGCGCCGCGCCATGACCCTGCCCGCGATAATCGGGCAGCACCACCACATCATCCATCTGCATGCCCTGCCGCCCGCCGCAGGCAAAGGGCGATAAAAAAACCGCGCCCGTCGCAGGGTTATCGGTACGCCAGATTTCCACCATGCGCCGTTCCAGCACGTTGCGGAAATTCTGCGTGATGCGCAGGGCATGTTCCGGCTTGTCGGGCAGACGCGTGCGATGCACCGCCGCCTGCGCCCGCGCGATATCGGGCAGCATGTCGTCAAGCGCCGGATCATCCGGCGTGACCTTGCGCAGCGTAATGGCGGAAAAATCCCGCGCCACGGATCAATCCTCCGCTTTGCGGCGTTTCAGGTTTTCAATGCGCGGGATGCGCAGCAGCCAAAGGAGCATATTCCGCACCGCCTTGCCGAGCGGATACATCACCCGCGACAAGCTGCGCGTGGCGAAAAAGCAGCGGTCGACAAAACCGATAAAGCCCTTTTTCTGTGTGTGCCGCGCCAAACGCCAGCCCGCATCGCTGCCGTAATGCAGCGTATCGCCCTCCAGCAATACCATGCCTTCGTCGATATCCAGACCGGCGGCGGTGATGCGGTCCATCAGGGCGGAATCCTGCCGCGCATCGACCAGCTCCAGTTCCACCCCGTCCCTTGCCTTTACGCGCGTGCAATAGCCGCGGCAGACGAGACAGTCGTGGTCATAGACCAGCACAATTTTTTCTTTTTCCTTTTCTTTTCCGGTTTCTGCCGTCATGGGCCGCCTCTTTTGCGCAAAGGTGATGTGTCGGGCGGTGACCGCCTTTTTTATTATCCTATATGCCTCCGGAAAAAGGAACGCCGCGGCCCTTCCTTGCAAAATTTTACTGTAAATCAAACATTTAACTAAACACACCCATACATTGACATAAAGAGGCGGGGCCGCTATTCTCGACCCTCTTCCAGTTTACAGATAACGACGAAGGATTCACGCCCCGATGCCGTCACCTTTTGCCCGCAAAAAAGATTCGCCCCTGTCGCAACCGGAATTCAGCGACGCGCTTTCCGGCTATGTCGCGCGCGGCAATGTGGACATGGTGCGCAAATATTTTGACGAGGTGCTGTGGGAAAACAAACCCGAACGTCCGACGTGGGAGCATTTGAAGCTCGCCGTGCTGCGCGAAGACAAGGCCATGGCCAAACTGCTGGTCACCTGGGGGGCGCGCGCGACGGACGAGAACCTTGCCGAATTGCAGCGCGTGGAGCCGAGAAAATATCCCGATTACCTGAATATCCTGCGTCAGGCCGGCCACCGCATGACGGCGGAAAAAATCGTTGAAGGCCAAAAGATCGCGCAAAACGCGCAGGATGAAAACGACAGCCTGCGCGAAGACATAATCCGCAGCTTTATTGACGACAAATTCGTCGATCACCGCATCAAACATATTCCGCGCGAATGGCGCAAAACGTTGCAATCCTTCCACGACAACGGCGCGAAAGAAGCCGTGATTGCAGGCGGCGCGCTGCGCGATACCTTCAACAAACGCGCGGTCAAGGATGTGGACATCTTTTTGAAATCGCGCGGTTCGATCAAGAAAAACCGCAAGTTCCTGAAAAAGGTTTTTGCCGATGCGGGCCTGCGCCTTGTGGAACAACCCGTTTATACCGGCGGTTACGGCCCCGATATGGAAGCATTGCCCGACCCGCGCAAAGGCGTTTTCGTGCCGCGCCGCCACTACGGTTACGGCGGCATCATCCCCGAGACCAAAAGCGAGTCATGGGTCGTCATCGCCGGACCGCAAAAAACGGAATATAATATCGTCTTCATGGACGGCCCGCTGGCCGAAGACATGGCAAAGGCGGTTGCCGAAAACCGCACGCCCGCCAAACAGGCCATCAGCGCCTTTGATCTCGGCCTGTGCCAGATCGGCTATGACGGCGATGCGATTGTGACAACGGAAAAATACCGCCGCGATGTCGCCAAAAAAGTGATCGAAATCGATAAGGCCAACCCCAGCACCACGGACCATGTGCAACGTATCCGCCAAAAATACGAGGACTGGCATATCGGCGGCGATCTTGCCCAAATGATCCGGCGTGAAGAGGAAGAGAAAAAAGCCGCCGAGGAAGCCCGCCAGAAACGCGCGCGCAGCTATGGCGGATATGGCCGTTCTTTCGACTTTTATTCCTGAAGCGCGATGCGGATATCCTGATCTTCGATAAAAACTTCATCGCAATTGGCTTCAGGCCCGCCGCGATCAATCACCAGAAAATCCGATGTCGCGCCCAGTGACAGGCTGTAATGATGCCAGACGCCGCGATGGTAATTGACGCCCTGATCGCCGGCAGCGATGAAGGCCCGCAAATTTGCCGCATCGAAATCCCCCCGTCCTGCCACGACAACCAGATAGGGCCGCCCGCTTAAAGGATAAAAGGCCTGCGATGACAGCGGATGCCGTTCCATGACGCGAATGCGGATGGGCCTTTCCATCGGTTTTGTGCGGAAAATACTGACCAGCGGCACGCCGCCGTCCTGCGCCAGATCCAGCGCGGCAAGGTTGTGAAAGCGTTCCGTATGGCCATAATTGATATGCCGCAGCTCCGCCGCCGTATCGCAATGGAGCACATCGCCATAGGGGGCGAAGGCTTCGGCGGTCAGCGGGGCGGGCGTCAGCAGCTTCATGCCAGCTTGCCGTAGAGGCGCAGGCGGCTGATGCCGCCGTCGGGGATCATATTCACGCGCACATGGGTGATTTTGCCAAGGCCGGCGATTTCCGATTTGAACATATGCACGTTGTTCGGCTTCATTTTCATTTCGGGCAGCAGCACGGGCCAGTAAATCGCCTGCGCGGCCACCGTATCGGGGTGGAAATGCGGCAGGTTGAAGGCCTGAATGGAAACGGCATCGGGATAATTCCCCTTGAAAAACGCCGTGTCGATTTCGATTTCCTCCACAATGCCCGCATGGCCCAGTTCGAAAATCGCCCAGTCAAAACCGGGGCCGCGGCGGCGGCGCGTTTCCCAGCCGTCCCCCATATTGGCTCCCTTGCCGGGCTTGGTCATGGCCAGCGGCGAGCCGTAATGCGCATCGCTATAGGCAAGACAGCGCGCGCCGTTTTCCATGGCGATCAGGTCCACGGTTTCATCCGCCTTGACGGATGCCCAGTCTTTCACCACGCGACCATAAACACGCAGGCGCGCCACGCCCCCGTCGGGATAAATGTTCAGGCGCAAATGCGTATAGGCCCCCGTGGCCGATACGGCGAAATAATTGGGGCTGTTGCCCTGCAATTTCACGACATCCAGCACGGTTTCCCAGGCGGCATCATCGCCCGGCACGTCACCGTCGAAAACGCAGGCATCGATGGAGGCTGCGGGCGCGTAGTTCCCCGTGAAATGGCGCGTATCAATATTGACGCCTTCAACCGTGCCCTTGGCCCCCAGCTTGATGATGCAATAATCATAGCCGTTGCCGCGCTTGCGGCGGCTTTCCCAGCCGTCCATCCATTTACCGTGGTCGTCGTATTTATCGGCAATAAAAACGGGTTCCGACGGCTGGATCAGCCGCGATTTGTCCGCAAAAAAATCATCCCTGGCATACACCCCCTCCGTGCCCAACAGGGGATGGGCAAGATCGGTATTGATGCGGGCAAAATCGGGCAGCGTGGTCATTTTTCGTCACCATGCAAAGGAGTTGGTTGTTGTTACGTCAGCGCCTGCAAGCGGAACAGGGCGATTTTATGCACCTGCGCCAGCGCGTTTTCAAATTCCGTTTCGGGGTCGTTGTTCAGGCGGGTGCGGAAGGCCTCCAGAATGTCCGCCTTGAACAAACCTTTCACCGCGATGATGAAAGGAAAGCCGAATTTTTCGCGATAGGCGGCATTGAGGCGCTTGAATTCCTCGAATTCCTCCTGCGTGCATTGGTGCAGGCCTGCGCCCTGCTGCTCGGCAATGGAGGCAGGCGCCATTTTTTCCATCGCCGCCGCGCTGACGGCCAGCTCGGGATGCGCGCGGATAAGCGAGAGTTTCAAGCCGTGGTCCGCCATATCCACCACCATGCGCATGGCGGCGAAAAGCTTCATGACCGTGTCGATATCGCCGACATCCTTGTCATCGTAAACCATTTCGGCAACCCAGGGCGAATGCTCGTAAATGCCGCCGTAAACCTTTAAAAAAGTATCCCGCGACAGGCCGCTGGGTTTTTCCGAGAGTGTTTTGTCTTCCATGTCATCCTCCTTTATATGGATGATGTTCATGCCAGTGCCGGGCGATATCCACACGGCGGCATATCCAGACGTCTTTATGTTGACGCACGTAATCAAAAAACTTTTTCAGCCCTGCCATGCGCCCCGGACGGCCGATCAGGCGGCAATGCAACCCGACGGACATCATTTTCGGCGCGGTCGCCCCTTCGGCATAGAGCGTATCGAAAGCATCTTTCAGATAGGTAAAAAACTGGTCGCCCGTGTGAAAACCCTGCGGCGTGGCAAAACGCATGTCGTTCGCATCCAGCGTATAGGGGATGATCAGTTGCGGCTTGCCGAATTCATCCGACCAGAAGGGCAGATCGTCGCTGTAATCATCGGCATCATATAAAAACCCGCCTTCCTCCACGACCAAACGGCGCGTATTGGGGCTGGTGCGCCCCGTGTACCAGCCGAGCGGACGCTGGCCGGTCAGCTCTTCGATCACCTTGATCGCGCGGCGCATATGCGCGCGCTCCGTATCCATATCCACATCCTGATAATTGATCCAGCGATAGCCGTGGGAACACACCTCGTGCCCGTGGTCGATAAACACTTTCGCCATTTCGGGATATTTTTCCAGCGCCATGGCCACGGCGAAAATCGTCACGGGGATATCATATTCCCTGAACAGCCGCAGCAGACGCCACACGCCCGCGCGGGAGCCGTATTCGTAAATCGACTCCATGCTCATATGCCGCGCCGGCACGGCGGGCGCATTGATGATTTCGGAGAGAAAGGTTTCGGCGGCAGGATCGCCGTTGAGCACGCAATTCTCCCCGCCTTCCTCGTAATTCAGCACGATTTGCAGCGCCAGACGCGCATTCCCCGGCCAGCGCGGATGCGGCGGGTTTTCGCCATAGCCTTTGTATTGTCGTGTATCCTGTGCCACGCGGCACCCCTTCCGTTATTTCCGGCAGTTTCCCCTTGCCAAAATACGCCTTTTATATGGCCATATTTCGGGTATTTTTTCCATGTGAATGTCGTTAATAATAAAAGAGTCCTTTTATAATTTTACATAGGAATATCCATGTCTGGCAAGCTGACAACACATGTTCTGGATACCGCCCACGGCAAGCCCGCTGCGGGCATGCAGGTACGTTTATACCGCATGGATGATGCCGCCCCGGTACTGCTGGCGGAAAAAACCACCAATGACGATGGCCGCTGCGACGCACCATTGCTGGCCGATGCGGATTTCAAGCCGGGATGCTACCGCCTGACCTTTGCCGTGGCGGATTATTTCCGCCGCGCCGGCGTCCATCTGCCCGATCCGCCGTTTCTGGATATCGTTACCATCGATTTCGGCATCACGGATGCGACGGCGCATTACCACGTGCCGCTGCTGGCCGCGCCCTTCGGCTATTCCACCTATCGCGGCAGCTGATTATTTCCGGTTTTCGTCCAGCCAGCGGCGCAGCACGTCGCGGTCTTCTGCCGTCATGCCCGTTTCATTGCCCAGCGGCATGATATCGGTTTCAATCGCCTGCTGATACACGCGCGCGGCATTTTTGCGCAGGTCATCCGGTTTTTCCAGCACGACATCCAGCGGCGGCACGTCAAAGCTTTCATGCGCCGGTTTGCGCGCATGGCAGGCCGTGCAATGTTTTTGCACCACGGCCTGCACCTCCGCATCCGTCACGCGCGCCACAGCGGCGGCGGCATCCGGCCGCGCCGAAGGCGGCTTCCATGATGCCGCCAGCATGACCAGCAGGAAACCGGCAACCCCTGCGACAAGATAACGGTAATCCACATTGCCGCGATGCTTCCGGTTGAAAAATTCACGGATCGGCCAGGCCGCCGCGCAAAGCCCCGCGAGAATCAGCCAGTTATAGCTCCCCGCATAGAGCATCGGGTAATGATTGCTGATCATGACCAGCAGGACGGGCAGCGTCATATAGTTGTTGTGCAGGGAGCGCTGCTTTGCCGTTTTGCCCAGCAGCGGGTCGGGCTTTTGCCCCGCGAGCAGCGCCGCGACGGTTTTTTTCTGGTTCGGGATGATAACCATGAAAACATTGGCCGCCATGACGGTGCCGATCATCGCGCCGATATGGATAAAGGCGCCCCGCCCCGTGAAAATCTGGCATAGCGCATAGGCCGCCGCCGTCAGCGCGGCAAACCAGACAAGGCCGAAGATTTTGTTGTTCTGGCCGAGCCCGCTTTTGCACAGCGTGTTGTAAAACACCCAGCCGCCCGCGATAAAACCAAGGCCCGTCAGCGCGGCGTCAATCGGATGCAGGTCCAGCTTGGCCCTGTCCACCAGATACAGCCCCGCGCCGTAATAATAGATGAGGCACAGCAGCAAAAAGCCGCTGATCCACGTTGCATAGGCTTCCCATTTGAACCAGTGCAGCCCTTCCGGCATATGGTCGGGCGCGACAAGGTATTTTTTCTTGTGATAAAACCCCCCGCCATGCACGGCCCAAAGCTCGCCGCCCACGCCGGCCTTTTTATCCTTGTCATCAGCAGGCGGCACAAGGCTGTTGTCCAGCCAGATGAAGTAGAAGGAAGAACCGATCCAGGCAATCCCCGCAATCAGGTGAAACCAGCGAATGGCCAGCGACAGCCACGCGGCAAGATCCACATCAAACCCGGTCATGCCTTGCCCAGTCCCGCGCGTTCGTAACCGACGACCATGTCATAGGCCTTGGTTGTCAAAAATCCCGCCAGCGTATCGGCCATGACAAGATCGTTGAACAGCAAAATCGCATCGCTGAGGAAAACATCCTTTTCCCCCGTTTTCAACCGGGCGGCTTCCTCGTCCAGAAACTGCCGCATCAGATCATCCGTCATCACGCGGCCATCGGCCAGCTTCGCGCCGTGGACGCGCCATTGCCAGAGCTGCGTGCGGGAAATTTCCGCCGTTGCCGCATCTTCCATCAGGTTGTAAATCGGCACGCAGCCGTTGCCGGACAGCCATGCGCGCAGGTAAAGCAGCCCCACGTTGATATTGGTGCGGATGCCCTGCTCCGTAATCTCGCCTGCGGGGATTTGCAAAAGATCGGCGGCGGTGACGTTCACATCATCGCGCATCAGCCCCGTCTGGTTCGGCCCCGGCATGGCGGCATCGAAAATCTCTTTCGCCTTGGCGACCAGTCCCGGATGCGCCACCCATGTGCCGTCGTGACCGTCTTTTGCCTCGCGCTGTTTGTCGGCGATGAATTTTTCCAGCGCCCTGTTGTTCGCCTCCGCGTCATCCTTGATGGGAATTTGCGCCGCCATGCCGCCCATGGCATGCGCGCCGCGGCGGTGGCAGGTCTTGATCAGCAACTGGCTGTAGGAGCGCAGAAAATGACAGGTCATCGTGACCGTGCCGCGGTCGGGCAGCACAAAGGCGGGATCGCGCGCGAATTTTTTAATGAAGCTGAAAATATAATCCCAGCGCCCGCAGTTGAGACCGACGATATGGTCGCGCAACGCGTAGAGGATTTCATCCATCTGGAAAGCGGCGGTGATCGTTTCGATCAGCACCGTCACGCGCACCGTGCCGCGCGCAAGGCCCAGCGTATCTTCCGCATGGCAGATCACGTCGCTCCAGAGCTTGGCTTCCTCATGGCTTTCCAGCTTGGGCAGATAAAAATAAGGCCCCGTCCCCTTGGCCAGCAGCGTCTGCGCGTTGTGGAACAGATAAAGGCCGAAATCGAAAAACGATGCGGAAAGCGGCTTGCCGTCCAGCGTGACGTGTTTTTCCTCCATATGCAGGCCGCGCGGCCGCACCAGCAGCACGGCGGTTTTATCGTTCAGTTTATATTCCTTGCCGCGCGCGGCATCGGTCAGTTGAATGGTGCCAAGGTTCACATCGCGCAGGTTGATCTGCCCGTTGATCTGGTTCGCCCATGTGGGGGTATTGGAATCTTCAAAATCCGCCATGAAGGCATTCGCGCCGGAATTGAGCGCGTTGATGACCATTTTGCGGTCCACCGGACCCGTAATCTCCACGCGGCGGTCCTGCAAATCCGCCGGAACGGGACGCACCTGCCAGTCACCCTTGCGGATATGTTCCGTTTCGGGCAGGAAATCGGGCCGCAGGCCGGCATCGAATTTGCCCTGCAACACCTGACGCGCGGCCATAAGGTCGCGGCGGCGTTGCCCGAATTTTTGCGCGATGCCCGCAAGGAAGGCGAGCGCCTCATCCGTCAGGATGTCTTCCTGTCCCGCCACTTCGGGCGCGCTGATACGGATGTCATACGATGCTTTGGCGGCGGTTTCGGGCATCTTTCTTCCCTTTCGGCTGTGGCATGAAACGCGCCTACTGTATCACGCCGCCACGGCAAAAGGTATCCTGCACCGCAGCAGGAGAAGGATTTTACGAAAGACGCCGGACCGCGAATTAGGGACGGTGCTGCCGGTGCGTTTTCGCACTGTCATTCGCCGGTTTTTGCTCCCGCCGCCAGATGGCCGCACGATCAAAAATCGCGGTGGTTGCCGTCGGCGCGGCGAAAGCGCCAAAGCCTTCGGCGCGGATGCGGTCGTAAAGCGTGCCGATTTTCATCTTGCGTCCGTCGGTGGCCGCCGGCGTCCACATGCCCGCGTTCAGCCGCGCGGCAAATTCCGCATCCAGCAGCGCGCGGCGCGACAGATCGTCAAAGCGGTGGCCGCCCGTGAGTTTTTCAAACGTCGTGCCGTCGCGGGCCGCCATCCGGTGCAGCGCGTGCAGCGCCATCTGCGCCAGTTCCGGCTTGTGGAAAGAGGCCGTATTGGGCGTGCGCAGGGAGGATTGGTGATCCACGTTGCGCCCATAGGTCGCCGCAATGGGACTGCCGTGGATTTTAAACTGCGCATGCGCCCATTTGTCGTAGGAAAGGCGGATGCGGTCATGCAGCGTTTCGATACTGTCGCCGGCAAAGGCGGGATGCGCCTTGCATTTTTCAAAAACCTCGATGGGGCTGTTCTTGCGGCTGTGCTGCGCCAGCGGGCGGTCATAAAGCATCAGACTGGAAATCACGTCCATCTGCTCGAAACTGCGGCCCAGCTGGTCTTCGTCAAACTGCGTGACCTTGCCGTCCTTCGCCTTGGGCTGCAATTCGGCGGAGGGGCGATTTTTCAGCACCCAGAAAAATCCCTTCACCGGCGCAATGCCGTCCAGTCCGTGGTCGAACAAAAGGCGCATATGTTCCAGTTGCAGCGCTTTGTTTTTATGCGCGTTGCCGCTGATCATCCCGCCGTGCAGATCGCCGCCCCAGGTGGCGTAGGAATTGCGCCCTTCGTCAAGGTTCGGGTTGGATATGGCGATCTTGTTCTCGACGTTGGAGAACATCATGATCAAAACCTGCCGCAGCCGCGCCTGCACGTTTTCATAGGTCAACTGATGTTCATCCTTCGCCACGGTGACGACATCATGGGCGACTTCCTCGAAACGCGTTTTCAGGGCGGTAATGCGCTGTTCCAGCGCCTCGGGCGTTGTTTCATCCTTGCGCGTTTTCAGGATGGCGGCGATCTCGCGGCGGATTTCGGCTTCGCGCGCATCGTCGATCTCGCCGGGGTTTACGCCTGCAAAGATTTCGGCGTAAACCTCCACAAGGCGCTGCACGTTGCGGTACTGGAATTGGCCGCCGATGCCCTTGTAGGCTTCGCCCGCCGGCGTTGTGCCGCCGCGCACCAGCGTTTCCGCCGCGCGCAGGGTTTCATCGCTGCTGTTATCCGTACCCATGTAAACACAGGTCAGCATATGCGACATAATGGTATCAATGGCCGCTTCCTTGCCCTCCTTGCGATAGGCTTCCAGCGCTTCCTTTTTATAGCCGAGATGGCTCATGGCTTCGAGAAAACCCTCGACGCCCAGCTCCTTGCAGCCCAGTTCCACCATCAGGCGCACCTTGGCGGCGTTATAGGCGGAATCCGCCCCGCCGGAGAGCGCCTGCGTCACGCCCTGCAATTTGTTTTTGCGCATGTAATCGAACAGCCAGAGCAATTCGTTGCGCATTTCCTCCTCAAAGGCGCGGCGCGGGCCTTTTTCCCACGGCGCGGGGCCGTCCTGCTGCGGCGCGCGCATACCGCCTTTGAACGCATGCGGCACGACGGCATGAGGCGCGTGCCCCTTGTCGCGCGGCGGGGTGACGGTGACGACCTGGCTGGTATAGGCCATATCGGCAAAACTGCACCGCACGCCTTCGGAAACGATTTCCCCGTTCTGCGCCATCAGGCGGCTGCCGAATTGCGCGAAGGTGGAGCCGGAACTGCCCAGACCGTCCGTATGCACAATAACGCCGCAATATTGCGATGCCAGTTTGCACAACTCGATATGCTTGTCGATTTTACCGGCCACGGGCGGGCTGGCATTGGGGTTGAGCGCGACGGTGATGTCAAAACGCTTTGCCTTGTCCGCCAGCGGATTGTCGCGCGCATAATCGGCGTTATCGGCGCTGTTGTCAAAGCGGGAGCCGACCCAGTATTCCTCGCAAATCACATGCGTCAGGTTCGCGGCCTTGTCGCCCTTGCCGATTTGCACCACGGGGCTGCCGAAGGGAATGACGCGCGCGGGGACTTCCGTACCGTCGGGATAAACCATGCCCGGCAGGTCGATCATGATCGTGCCGTCGCGTCCCTTGCCGTGGGCGTTTTCGTATTGATTGGCCAGCGCGTCGCTCCATTCCTCGAAATGGCGTTTTTCGTAGCCGCGTTCGTAGTTGAACAAATAGCGTTTCGCCGACATGGAGATGATCTCGCCGCCGCCGATCAGCGTTTGCACGTTAAAGCTGTTGTTGATGCGGTTGAAGAGGGGGTTCTTGCGCCGCTCCGGCTGGTCGGGCAGGTTCTTGTCGGCAAAATACCACGGATGCCCGACGGAGATCACAAGATTCGGGTCAAGGCTCGCCGCATAATCGGCGATGGTTTGCAGCATTTCGCGCGTTTTGGCATTGTCGGAATAATAAAAATCATCTCCGCGTTCGTAACCCGACAGCCCCAGTTCTTCCAGCGCCAGAATATCCGCGCCGTCCGCGACCGCGCGGTCGATGGCCTTGCAGATATTCGCCACGTTGCGCGGCCAGTCACCCCCCGTCTGGTTGCAACTGGCGGAAGCGATTTTGATCTGGAAGGATTGCGGGGCGTCTTTGCGTGTCATGGGCCAAACTTCGGTTGTCTGATTACGGGTTTCGGTGCTTTGACAGGTTGCAGGATCGCATCGGCGGTTGCAAGCTGAATGCCCGCCGCCGCCATTTCCGCCTTTGCGGCCTTCACCGCCGCCGCATCCAGCCCGCGGCTGGCATCCTCCACAAACACCACCTTCACCCCTGCCAGCATGGCGGCGGCATCCAGCGCGGAAAATTTGACGCAATATTCGGTGGCAAGGCCGCAGACATGCAGCTCCGTCACGCCCTGTTTTTTCAGGTAATCGGCCAGCCCCGTCACCGCCGCCTGATCGTTGTCGCGGAAGGCGGAGTAGCTGTCCACGTTTTTATCAAGACCTTTTTGCTGGATGTAATCCACCTTCGCCATGTTCAGCGCGGGGTGAAATTCGGCGTCTTTCGTGCCCTGCACGCAATGGTCGGGCCACAGCATTTGCGGCTTGCCCGACAATTCGCCCATTTCAAAGGCATTCTTGCCGGGGTGCCGGGAGGCAAAGCTGCCGTGGTCGGCGGGGTGCCAGTCCTGCGAGGCGACAATCAGCCCGTAGCCGCCCTTGTCGATCAGCCTGTTGATCACCGGCACGACGGCATCGCCATCCGGCACGGGCAGATTGCCGCCGGGGCAAAAACCGTTTTGCACATCCACAATCAAAAGCGCTTTGGTCATTTTTTATCTCCTTGTCAGCCGATTTTCGGCACTTTGTTTTTGGGCGCGGGTTTCGCGGCGGTTTCATGCCCGCCGTTAAAGCGTTC
>Ga0182792_1000740_pt1 | contig 29114 bp, 22 predicted proteins | sample Passage237B_FD_130497 | JGI IMG/M metagenome (GOLD analysis project Ga0182792, IMG submission 130497) | Cellulose adapted compost microbial communities from Newby Island Compost Facility, Milpitas, CA, USA - Passage2 37B (version 2) (version 2) ...
CCCCCGGCCCGGGCAGCCCCCCCGCGCCCCCACCCGGCGGGCCGGCGGCCCTCCGGGCCCCGGCCCGCCGCGCGTCTCGGGGGAAGCGGATCAGGAGCCGCGGCGGATGCCGGCCTTCTTCAGCACGTCGGGCTTGACGCCGACGGCCCGGAAGGCGGCGTAGCCGAGCTTCTTGCGCTCGGCGTAGCCGGCGGCGGCCTCGATGAAGCGGGCCTCCAGCTCGTCGAGGTCCTGGTCGCCGGCCTGGCCGAAGCCGGCGAGCTCGGCTTGGAGGTCGTGTTGGCGCTGGGTGAGGTGGAGCTTGTCGAAGCCGGAGGCATCGGCGAGCTGCTCGGTCACCTCGGCGAGCTGACGGCGGACGGTGTCCTCGGTGCGCTTGCGGCCACGCTTGGGCTTGCTGGCCTCGATCGCATCCAGGTACGCGCGCACGGCATTGCCCTCCTGGCGTCCCCGCGCCAGAGCGGCCTTGTGCTCGTCGGACATGGTCCGCTTCTTCGGTGCTGACTTCTTCGGGGGCATGCTGGTAATCAAATCACCTCTGGCTTCTATCGGCAAGTGGTCGATGCCGAACAGCGGATCGTCGGCGGCCCGGCAATAGCTCTATCCCGACGGCTCGACTTGCCCCTTTCGACCGCCCGTCCGAGCCGGTCCGGGAGCGCAAGGCGGGCGCGCCGACACCGGTCGGTCGGGGCGCGGCTTCGGGGGTCGAGGGCCCGCGCCGGTACCCTGAGCTTCCGTGACCGACGCCGCTGCCACGCCGATCCACCGGGCCCTGGGGCTCACCGACGCCGAGCTGGACGACATCCGCGCCATCCTCGGCCGGGAGCCGAACCGCCTGGAGCTGTCGATGTACTCGGTGATGTGGTCCGAGCACTGCTCCTACAAGTCGTCGCGCCTCCACCTGAAGCGGCTGCCCACCGAGGGCGAGGGCGTGCTGGTGGGGCCGGGCGAGAACGCCGGGGTCATGGACGTCGGTGACGGCATCGCCGCCGCCATCCGCATCGAGAGCCACAACCACCCGAGCTACATCGAGCCCTACCAGGGCGCCGCCACCGGCGCGGGTGGCATCCTCCGCGACATCTTCACCATGGGCGCCCGCCCCATCGCCCTCATGGACCCGCTCCGCTTCGGGCCGCTGGACGACGCCCGGAGCCGCTGGGTCGCCGAGGGCGTGGTGTCCGGCATCTCCGGCTACGGCAACTCGGTCGGGGTCCCCACCGTCGGCGGCGAGGTCGTCTTCGACCCCTGCTACCGGGGCAACCCGCTCGTCAACGTGCTCTGCCTCGGCGTGCTGCCGACCGAGCGGCTCGTGCTCGCCAAGGCCACCGGCGAGGGCAACCTGGCCGTGCTGCTCGGCTCCGCCACCGGCCGCGACGGCATCGGCGGCGTGAGCGTGCTCGCCTCCGCCGGCTTCGACGAGGCGAGCGAGGACAAGCGGCCCGCCGTGCAGGTGGGCGACCCGTTCGAGGAGAAGCGGCTCATCGAGGCGTGCCTCGCCCTCCTCGACGCGGGCCTCGTGGTCGGCATCCAGGACCTCGGCGGCGCCGGCCTCACCTGCGCCGCCAGCGAGACCGCGGCCAACGGCAAGATGGGCATGGACTTCGACGTGTCGGCCGTGCCGCGCCGCGAGGCCGGCATGGAGCCCTTCGAGGTGATGACCTCCGAGTCCCAGGAGCGCATGCTCGCCATCGTCACCCCGGCCGGCCTGGACGAGGTGCTGGCCCTCTGCGCCCGCTGGGACGTGGCCGCGACCGTCGTCGGCCGGGTCACCGCACCGGATGCCGACGGCGTCGGCCGCCTCCGCATCCTCGACGGCTTCGACGGCGAGGTGCTCGCGGACGTGCCGGCGTCGAGCCTCCACGACCAGGCGCCGCTCTACGAGCGCCCGCTGGCCGAGCCCGCCGACCTCGCCCGCCGCCGGGCCGCCGACCCCGCGGCGCCGCAGGACGCCACGGCCGCGCTGCTCGACCAGCTCTACGACACCTCCTGGGTGTCGTCGCAGTACGACCACCAGCTCTTCCTCAACACCGTCGAGGGCCCGGGCGGCGACGCCGTGGTCCTGCGGCTCAAGCACCCCACCACCGGCGTGGACACCGGCCGCGGCCTCGCGCTGACCACCGACGGCAACCACCGCTGGTGCGCGGTCGACCCGCGGCTCGGCACCGCCCACACGCTCGCCGAGTCCGTCCTCAACCTGGCCTGCGTCGGCGCCCGGCCCACCGCGGTCGTGAACTGCCTCAACTTCGGCAACCCCGAGCACCCCGAGGTCATGTGGCAGCTCTCCGAGGCGGTCGACGGGCTCGGCGACGCCTGCCGGGCCTTCGGCCTGCCGGTCATCGGCGGCAACGTCAGCCTCTACAACGAGTCCAACGGCACGAACATCGACCCCACCCCGGTGGTCGGCGTGCTCGGCGCGGTCGACCGGCTCACCGAGCGGCCCCCGTCGGTCGGCCAGCACGAGGGCGATGTGCTCGTCGCCCTCGGCGCGCCCGTCGACGGCCCGGCGCCCTCCCTCGCCGGCTCCGCGGTCGCCTGGGCCGCCGGCGAGCGCGGCGGTGCCCTGGCCCCCTTCGACGGCCCCGCCGTCACCCGCCTTGCGGACCTCGTGCGCGGGCTCGTGGCCGACCGCCGCCTCCACGGCGTCCACGACGTGTCGGGCGGCGGCCTCGCCGTCGCCCTCGCCGAGCTGGCCATCCGCGGCGCGGTCGGCACCGACGTGTCCGGTGTCGGCTCGGTGGCGCACCTGTTCGCCGAGACCCCCGGCAGCGTCGTCGCCGCCGTCGCGCCCGACCAGCTCGACGCCGTGCTCGCCGCGGCCGCTGCCGCCGGGGTGACCGCCACCCGCCTCGGCACCGCGGGCGGCACCGTCTTCCGCCTCGCCGACGGCGCGGGCGAGACGCTCGTGGAGGTCGGCCTGTCCGAGCTGATCGCCACCTGGCGCGACCGGCTCCCCACGGCCCTCGGCGCCGGCACCGTCCAGGGCTGACGCGCCGGCGGGCCACCGTCTGCCAGACTGCCTCCCGAGCGGGTCGACGGCCGTCGGCCGGGATCGGGGAGGACGATGGAACTGTCGAGGATCGTGGCCGCGGCCGCGCTGGCGGCGACGTGCCTGGTCGCCACGGTGGAGACGGCCTCGGCCGCGCCCGTGCTGACCCCCAGCGCCACCTCCGTCGCCGTCGGCGGGACGCTCAGCGCCACCGCCACCGGCTGCGTCGACCCGCAGGGGGAGCGGTTCCGCTACCTGGAGTACACGCTCATCACGGGCACTGGCGCGGGCGCCCGCGCCGCCGGGTTCGGGAACTGGGACGGCGGCTACCGCTCGGCGGTGATCGTGCCCGGCTGGGTGGACCCCGACGAACCGGCCGTGCTCGCCGGCCGGTGCGTGGAGGAGCGGTACGACCCGCAGCGCGACGACGTCGCCCTGGTGGCGGTCGTGACCTACCCCGACGTGGCCATCGACCTCACGCCGGCCACGGGCGCCACGACCACCCCCGTGCTCGTGCCGTCCCGCACCACCGCCGCGGTCGGCCAGGACGTGGCGGTGCGCGTCGAGGGCTGCGCCCCCGGCGCCCTGGCGGTCGCGGCGCTGATCCGCGGCGACGACCTCACGCTCCGCGGCGACCTCACCTGGGTCACCGAGACCGCCGTCGCGGGCACGGACGAGGTGCGGCTCGCCCTCAACGGCGCCTGGGGCGTGACGCCCGCGACCGGCGCCCACGTGCTCCTCGGAGGCTGCCTCGACGGCGACGGCGAGCGCCTCGTCCTGGCGGAGCCGCAGCCCTTCACCGTGTCCGGCACCAACCCGATCGGCGACATCTCGGTGGACGACACGCAGCGGGGCGTCGTCCACCTCGCCGGCGGCGGGTGCCTCGCCGGGCCGGTCAGCGTGACCGTCACCGGCTACGCGTACGACGACGCCGACCTCCTGCGCTCGGCCCGGCGAACGGCCCGGCGCTCCTTCGGGCGCGAGGCCATCGGGCTCGACGGCGAGTTCACCGAGACGCTCACCGCCCAGCCCGACGGCACCGGTGCCTGGAAGCTCGACTGGACCACGCCGCCCGGCACCTACGAGGCGTACATCGAGACGACCTGCGGCGACCCGGCCGGCACCGGCTTCCGCTACGAGGACCGGTGGGCGTTCGGCTCGCTGTACCTCGACCTGTGGGTCGAGCGCGTCAGCCCGACGTCGGCCCCGGTGGGCACGCCCGTGACCGTGCACGCCTACGGTGACTGCGCCGGCGACGCGGCCGTGCGGTTCCGCACCCGCGCCGGCGCGATCCTGGCCACCGCCCCGGCCCGGCAGGTCGCGCCCGGCGCCTACACCGGCACGCTCCCGGCCCCGGCCACCGCCGGCACCCACGTGCTCGACGTGGCCTGCGGCGACGGGGCCGGCTACCCCAGCGCCTACGAGGTGTTCCAGCCGACCCGGCTCGCCGCGGAACGGCCCCTGCCCGCCGAGCCCGCCACCGGCTGGCCCGCCAGGGGCCCGCGCGAGACCTACCACGGGCGCATCGGCCCGATCTCGGTCCCCGGCGGCGAGGAGCACGGCGGCCACGGCGAGGCGATGACGAGCCGGTCGGGCACCGAGCCCCGCGCCGCACGCGCGGCGCGGCTGCTGCCCCCGAGCGACCTGTTCATCCCGCTCGACAAGCCCGACGGCGACTTCGCCATCACCGGCATCACCTTCGACCTCGTGGACGAGCACGGCGACCCCGTGCCCCAGCACGACGTCCACCTCCACCACTTCCTGTGGGGCGACGCCGCCGAGGAGAACCCGGCGTGCCCGTCGAGCACCTTCGGCATCCCCGGCAGCATCATCGCCGCCACCGGCGCCGAGCGGACCCCGCTGGCGATGGCCGACCCCTACGGCATCGTCGTGCGGGGGGACGACCGCTGGAACGCCGTCTACGACCTCATGAACATGAGCGGCGAGGACCACACCGTCTACCTCACCTACGACATCACCTACCGGCGAGACGTGGCCGACGTGCGGCCGGTCGAGAACTACTTCGGCTCCACCTCCGGGTGCAGCTCCTTCGCCTGGGACCTCTACGGCAGCGGCACGCCCGACGTGCAGAGCCACTACGTGACGATGGCCCGCGACGGCGTCCTCGTCGGCGCCGGTGGCCACCTCCACAACGGCGGCCTGCACACCGACGTGGTGGACGACCGCGGCCGGCGCGTCTGCCGCTCCGAGCTGCACGTCGGCGACGGTGGGGGCGGGAGCGGCGGTGGCCACGGCCACCGGGGGGCGCGGACCTCCCCCGCGCCGACGCAGCCGGGCGACTGGGTCGAGCTGCCCGAGCTGTACCCCGACGACCCGCCGCTGGAGGGGATCACCACCTGCTCGGTGCGCGAGCGGGTGCGGGCCGGCCAGCGCTTCCGGGTCGACGCGGTCTACGACGACCTGCGCCCCCGGGCAGGCGTCATGGGCATCTACTCGCTCTACGTGTGGCACGGTGGCGGCCCCGACGCCCCGACGACCCCGCCACCGGGGGGAGCGAAGCCGATCCGTGCCCGACCGACCTACACCGGCTGACCCCGCCGACCGCACCGCCCCGGGCGGCGCCGCGCGCCTGATCCTGGCGTCGGCCTCGCCGCGCCGGCGCGACCTGCTCGCCCGGGCGGGCTACGCGGTCGAGGTGCGGCCGGCCGACGTGGACGAGGCGCGGTCGGCCGGCGAGGGGGCCGAGCCGTACGTGGCGCGCCTCGCGATCGCCAAGGCCGAGGCCGGCCTGCGGGCCGCCGTCCCCGACGCGGGCACCGGTGGGCCCGACGCCACCGGTACCGACGCGGGCACCGGTGGGCCCGACCGTCCGCTCCGCGTGCTCGGCGCCGACACCGTGGTCGTCGCCCCCGACGGCGAGGTCCTCGGCAAGCCGAGCGGCCCGGCGGAGGCGCGGCGCATGCTCCGCGCGCTCGCCGGCCGCACCCACCACGTCCTCACCGCGGTCGCCGTCGCCGCCCCCGGCCGGCCCACCCGGCACCTGGTGGCGCGCACCGAGGTCACCTTCGCCCCGTTGGACGACGATGCGATCGAGCGGTACCTCGCCACCGGCGAGCCGTTCGACAAGGCGGGCGCCTACGGGATCCAGGGCGAGGCCGGGGCGTTCGTGACCCACGTCGAGGGCAGCGTCGACACGGTGATCGGCCTCCCGGTCGGCCGCCTCGGCGAGCTGCTCAGCTGAGCGCACGAGCGGTCGGGGTTCAGCCGCCGCTGGTGAGGGCGTCGGCGGCGGCGCCGAGCGGGGTGGGGTCGTCGCGGTCGCGCCAGAACCCCTCGGGCACCGTCACCGGCTTCGGGCCGTGCTGGTGGCCCCGGGGCAGGCCGACCGCGTCGGGCGGCAGCGCGATCGTCGGGTCCAGCTCGTCCAGGCGGGCGAGGAACGCCTCCAGCGAGTCGGCCTCCACCAATCGACGGCGCGCCGCGGGCCCCACGGGGTAGCCCTGGAGGTACCAGCCGACGTGCTTGCGGAGGTCCCGGACGCCGACGGTCTCGCCGTGCCACTCGCAGAGGCGGCGGGCGTGGTCGGCCATCGCCTCGACCACCCGGCCGACCGGCGGGGCGGAATCGACGTGGCGACCCTCGAACGCGGCGGCGAGGTCGCCGAACAGCCACGGTCGGCCGAGGCAGCCCCGGCCGACCACCACGCCGTCGCAGCCCGTCTCGGCCACCATGCGCAGCGCGTCGGCGGCGACCCAGATGTCGCCGTTGCCGAGCACGGGGACGGACGTGACGGCCTGCTTCAGCGCGGCGATGGCCTCCCAGCGGGCCGAGCCCGAGTACGCCTGGTAGGCGGTGCGGGCGTGGAGCGCGACGGCGGCCGCGCCCTCGGCCTCGGCGATGGGGCCGGCGTCGAGGTAGGTGAGGTGGTCGTCGTCCAGGCCCATCCGCAGCTTCACGGTCACGGGCACGTCGCCCGCCCCGGCGACGGCGGCGGCCACCACGTCCTGGTAGAGCCGGCGGCGCCACGGCAGGGCCGAGCCGCCCCCGTGGCGGGTGACCTTGCGGACCGGGCAGCCGAAGTTGAGGTCGACGTGCTCGGCGCCCAGCTCCCCGACGAGGCGCCTGACCGCCTCCTCCATGATCCGGGGGTCGGTGCCGTAGAGCTGGATGGAGCGCGGCGTCTCACCGGGTCCGAAGCGGGCGAGGCGGGCCGTCTTCTCGTGGCCCTCCACGAGCCCGCGGGCGGCGACCATCTCGCTCACGTAGATGCCCGCGCCCTGGCTGCGGCAGAGGCCGCGGAACGGCGCGTTGGTCACCCCGGCCATGGGGGCGAGCACCACCGGCGGCCACACCTCGTGCGGCCCGATCCGCAGCGCCCCGATGCCGGTCACGGGCGCCGGCGTGGCCGTGCTCATGGGAGCGCGTGGACGGTGACGCGGTTGTCGCCGTCGTGGAAGGCCCGGGTGGGCAGGAGGGCGAGCACGTAGGTGTCGTCGCCGCCGGCGAAGGTGGTGGCGGTGGCCCAGACGGTGCCGTCCACCGCGATCGCCACCGGGCGGTGCGGGGCGACGCCGGTGACCTCGGCGTGGACGAGCACGGGCACGCTGCCGCCGGCGAGGTCGACGTCGCCGGCGTCGTAGTCCCCGAGATCGACCTCCAGCGGGGCGCCGGCCTCGGGCGGCAGCGGTTCGCCCCACAGGTCGGGGCGGGGGCCGCGGCGGAAGATGCGGTCCGGGCCGCTCGCGCCGTCGGCCGGGACGAAGTCGCCGGTGTTGCGGTCGAGGAGGAGCTGCCAGCCCTCGTCGCGCCGGATGGTCCGGGTCGAGCCGACGCGCAGCCCCCGGGGGCCGGACTCGGCGAGGGCCATGCCGGCCTCGTCGGGGTCGCCGGAGCCGCCGTCGTACGCGGAGCGACCGTCCGCGTCCCAGGGCAGGTCCACGTCCAGCAGGTCGGCGACGGTGGGGGTCAGGTCCAGGTTGCGCACCGGGTCGTCGGAGATCTCGCCGGTCCGCTGGCCGGCCCGCTTCACGAAGAACGGCACCCACATGACCTCGGCCAGCGTGGCGTCGTCCACGTCCTCGCTCGGGCAGTCGCCGCCGGGCGGGCAGTAGATGCGCATGAGGCCACCGGGCGAGAAGCCGGCGCCGTGGTCGGCCACCACCACCACGTTGGTGCCGTCGAGCGTGCCGGCCGCATCGAGCTGGTCGAGGAGCCGCCCGACGAGGACGTCGACCCACTGGAGCTGGAGCAGGAAGCGGACCCGGGACACCTCGACGGGTACCGGGTCGTCGGTCCACCAGTCGAGGAACGTGCCCTCTCGGAGGTCGTAGAAGTGGGAGGGGTCGAGGCCGAGCTGCGGGTAGGTGTTGCCGTCGGGCAGGAAGCGGTGGGGCGCGTGGGGGAGGAGGACGTGGAGGAAGTGCAGGCCCTCGGGTCGCTCGCCCAGCTCGCCGAGGAACCGGGCGAAGCGGGCGTTGCCCTGGGCGGCCTCCTCGCCGGTGGTGCCGTTCGCCACCGGCGCCGCGTCCTCCTCCACGAAGCCCGCGAAGGGGTCGGGGGTCGGGTCCGCGGGGTCGAGGCGCTGGGTCATGACCCGGCGGGCGTCGCCGAGCAGGGCGCGGAGGCTGCCCGTGGGCCGGCCGACCTGCTCGCAGATGGACGACGGGCAGAGGGAGGTGATCGTCTCCGAGGAGGTGATCGGCATCGCCCCGCCGAGCAGGGTGAACAGGTTCTCGGGGTGCTCGACCGACGTCGGGGCCTTGTCGCCCTCCGGGAGGTCGCCGGTGAGCATGGCCGGCACCGCCAGGTTCGTGTAGTTGGCGACGGCGGTGGTCTGGCGGAACCAGGTGGAGGTGCCGGCCAGGCGGGCGAAGTTCGGGAACAGGTCGGCGTCGATGCCCCCGTCGGCGTCGAGCAGCCCCACGAGCGGGAACTCGTCGAGGACGAGCACCACCGTGGGCGTCCGCTTGCCGACGGTCGCCCCGAGCGCCCCCGCCGGGGCCCGCAGCAGCGGCGCCACCTGCGAGCCGAGCAGGAACACGGCCAGGAACGCGATCGGCGCCGGCGACGCGAACGCCAGCCAGATGCGGGGGCCGCGGGTCCGCGCGTACAGGAGCACCGCCAGGCCGGCGACCGCCACCCCGGCCACGAGCGCGGCCTTGCGGGGGATGGCGCCGTCCAGGACGATGCTCGCGAGCACCGCGGCGAAGCCGAACAGGAACGCCCGGTGCAGGATCGTGCGGGCCCGCGCCGAGGCGAACCCGACGGCCAGCTCCACCAGCCAGCACGAGACGGGCGCCGCGAAGGTGACCAGGAGTGCGAAGGCCACGATGTCGCCCCTGCCGGCGCCCCGGAAGATGAACTGGTCCGGCGCCTTGCCGAAGATGTCGAGCAGCGGCTGCGCGAACGCGAACCCGCAAAGCGCGAACAGCTCCGCGAACGCGCGGACCTCCCGGCGCCAGCGCGGCGGCCTGCCCTCGGCGGTGGGGCCGGGCTCCACGGTGGCCGGCTCGGGCTCGACGGCCGGTTCCGGGGAGCCGGCCGGCGGGTCAGGCTCGGGCTCGGTCGGCTCGGGGGAGCGGGCCGCTGCGCCGGGGTCGGGCTCGGTCGGCTCGGTGGCCGGTGTCGTGGCGCGCTCGTCGGGTGCGGTCACCGGTGGGGCGTGGTCGCGCCGCGCCGCGCCCCGTCGACGGGGACGGTCGGGCCGAGCGGCCTGGCAGCGAGCTGGGCGGGCATCGCCGCCGACGATACCGGTCGTCCCGATCCGTCGACCACCTCAGCGGCCACCCGGCCAGGTGATCGCCAACTCCGAGACCTACGAGCGTGGCGGCTCGGCGGGGCGCCGCTTCACGTAGCGGCGGCCGAGCAGGAAGATGATCGGCAGCGTCAGCACCAGGGGCCCGATGAACGCGAACGGCCGGGTGAGCCACCACTTGGCGTCGGGCTGGCGGAGCGCCTCGTTGTGGAGGACGAAGTGGCCGAACGCCGCCCACAGGGCCATGCCGGTGGAGTGGAACAGGAAGAGCGGCAGCGAGAACCGGTTGATGACGCTGTTGACGCCCGACCAGCGCCGCGAGGTCTGCAACCGGTGCAGCACCCACGGCCGGATCAGGAGCGCGACGCCGGCCTGGAACAGCAGCAGCGCCAGGATGCAGATGGTGGGCGGGGCCATGTTGGAGAACTTCTCGCCCGGCACGCCCACCATCGAGCCCGGGTAGACGCCGGAGCCGACGAGCGCGGTGAGCAGGAACAGCCCCGCCCACATGAGCCCCCAGGCCACGCGGCGGCCGGCGGCCACCAGCGGCTCCCAGAAGTAGCCGAGCTGGTGGCAGGTGGCCCACACCACGATCATGTTGATCCAGCCGGCCCAGGCGACGTCGTGGCTGAAGCGGGCGACGTCGACCACCGCGGACACGCCGATGCCGAACACGAGCACCAGGCCGCCGTAGCGCTCGTGGAGCCAGTGGGTGATCGGGAACAGCAGGATCAGCAGCAGGTAGACGATGATGAACCAGAGCGGGCTGAGGATGAGCCGAACCGACCGGCCCACGCCGTGGAGGTCCCAGACGGCGACGCCGATGGAGCCGAGCAGCCACCAGCCGAACGCCAGGGCCATGGCGGGGCGGGCGAGCTGGCCGGCCCGGTTCCAGGCGAAGCCGATCGAGGAGCGGAAGCGGCCCTTCTCCTCGGCCGCCTCCCACGCCTCGGAGTGGGCGTAGCCGCCGACGAAGAAGAACAGCGGCATCACCTGGAACAGCCAGGTGGCCACGAACAGGCCCCGGGTGAAGCCGATCGGGTTGGAGGCGTGGGGGCCGTCGTCCTGCCAGATGATGATGGTGAACACCCAGTGCCAGGCGACGACCACGAGCAGGCTGAAGGCCCGCACGAAGTCGATGAAGCGGTCCCGCTCGCCGGGGGCCGGGGCCAGGGTGTCGGGCAGCTCGCCGTCCGCGAGCGCGGCGGCCAGGTTCGCGGGCTCACGCCCCCGGGGGCCGGGGGCGGCGCTGGTACCGTCCGTCGGCATGCCCGCGTCCCGTTCCTGGTGGCCCATCTGGGCGATCGTATCGGTGCTCGCCCTGGTGAACGTGGCCAACAACCGGCTCGTGGGCCCGGCGCTGTACGTGCCGCTGTCGATGGCGGCGGCGGGCCTGCTGGTCCTCCTCGCCCGCCGATGGGTCGGCTGCACGTGGGACGACCTGGGCCTCGACCGGGAGCGGTTCGGCTCCGGGCTCCGCTGGGGCGGGGTGCTCCTGGGGATCATGGTGGTGGTGCTCGCCGCGGGTGTGGCCCTGCCGGCCACCCGGGGGCTGTTCGAGGACGACCGGGTGCGGGGCCTGGGCGGGCCGGCGGTCCTCTACGCCGCGTTCGTGCGGGTCACCCTGGGCACGGTGCTGCTGGAGGAGGTGGCGTTCCGGGGCGTGCTGCCCGCGGTGCTGGCGACGCACCTGCGGCGCCGGTGGGCCATCGGGGCGGCGGCGGTGCTGTTCGGGCTGTGGCACATCCTCCCCTCCCTCGGGATGAACGAGGTGAACCCGGTCGCGGACGACACGGTGGGCCGGTTCCCGCAGTGGGTCACCGTCATCGGCGCCGTGGCCTCCACGACCGCGTTCGGCATCTGGTTCTCGTTCCTCCGCGAGCGCAGCGGCAGCCTGCTGGCCCCGATGCTCGCCCACTGGTCCTCGAACGCGCTCGGCTACCTCTTCGCCTACGCGGTCCTCACCTGGTCCTGACCCCGGCAGCGAGGCGGTCAGGGGGTGGGGGCGAGGCGCCAGGTGGTGCCGGCCTCGCGGTCGCGCCACCAGCCGGCGAAGCGGCCGCCCGCGTCGAGCAGCTCCTGCGGGGTGCCGGACTCGACCACCCGGCCGGCCTCCACGAACACGACGTGGTCGGCGTGGGCGACGGTGCGCTCCCGGTGGGCCACGATCACCACGGTGCGGCGGGCGGTCGTGCCGTCGCCGTCCGCCGAGCCGTCGGCGCCCGCGGCGGCGAGCGCGTCGAGCACGGCCACCTCGTTCTCGGCGTCGATGGCGCTGGTCGCCTCGTCCAGCAGCAGGAGCGGGGCGTCCTTCAGCACGGCGCGGGCGATGCTGATGCGCTGGCGCTCGCCGCCCGACAGGGTGGGGCCGCCCTCGCCGACGCGGGTGCCCCAGCCGTCGGGGAGCCGGGCCACGATCTCGTCCACGCGGGCGATCGCGGCGGCGGCCTCGATCGCGTCGTCGGTCGCGTCGGGGTTGCCGCGGACCACGTTCTCGCGGAGCGTGCCCTCGAACAGGTACACGTCCTGGAACACCACGGCGAGGGCACCGAGGTGCGAGGCGGGGTCGAGGTCGCGCACGTCCACGCCGTCGAGGAGCACCGCGCCGCCGTCGGGGTCCACGAAGCGGGCGACGAGCGACAGGATCGTCGTCTTGCCCGCGCCCGACGGGCCGACGACGGCGGTGACCGAGCCGGCGGGGATCGTGAGCGACGCCCCGTCGAGCACCGGGGTGCCGCCCGGCGCGAAGGTGACGTCGCGCAGCTCCACGCTCGGCGCCCGGCCCGGAGCGGCGTCGAGGCGGGTCGGCGTGGCGGCGACCGGGGGCACGGGGGCGTCGAGGAGGAGCGCGGTGCGGTCCATCGTGGAGGCCATGGCCTCGGTGGCGCCGGCCAGGTCGGCCAGCTCGGTGAACGGCTCCAGGTAGCGGACGATCACCACGAAGATCGCGATCGTCTCGGGGACGCTCAGGTCCCCGGCGGACCAGCGGGCCACCGCGGTCGCGCCCAGGAGCAGCAGCGCGAGCTGGGAGGCGATGGCGAACAGCACCTGGCCGGGGATGGAGCGGCCCAGGAGCCGGACGCCGGAGCGGTGCTGGGCGTCGACGGCCTCCCCGAGCGCGGAGCCCTCCGCCTCGGCCCGGCCGAAGGCCCGCAGCACCGGCTGGAGGCGGGCGAACTCGACCACCCGCAGGTCGACCTCGGCGCCGGCCGCTGCGGCCTCGCGGTCCGCGGCCCGCACGAGGCGGTCCGAGGCCCGGTGGGCGAGCTGGAGCAGCGGCGCGCACGCCAGGGCCACGAGGCCCACCGGCCAGCTCACGGCCAGCAGGAGCAGGCCGATCGCGTACGGGGTGAGCGTCGCGGTGAGGATCGGCAGGACGAGGTTGGTCATGCCCGAGTAGAGGGACTGGCCGACGCCGGCGAGGGTCCGCTGGGCGAGGTTGGTGCGGTCGGCGTCGAGCCAGCCGATGGACACGGCGGCGAGGCGGTCCACGAGCCGCTCGTGCATGGTCTCCATGAGCACCCGGCCGATGGCGATGCCGTTGCGCGCCGCCCGCAGGTCCACGAACCAGCCGGCCGCGGTGACGAGGGTGAGCACGCCGACCCAGGGCCAGGCGTCCGCGGGCCGGTCGCCGAACAGCTCGCGGATGATCGGCACGAGCGTCACGCAGGTGGCGGCGCGCAGCAGCGTGCCGGCCACGACGAGGGCGAGGTAGCGGCGGAAGCGGCCCCGCTCGGCGTCGGGCAGCAGGGCGGTGAGCCGGGCGATCACGACGCCACCTCCTCGGGGTGCGAGGCCGACCAGAGCGCCGCGTAGCGGCCCCCGGCGGCCAGGAGGTCGGGATGGGTGCCGCGCTCGACGATCCGGCCCTCGTCGAGCACCACGATCTGGTCGGCGTCGACCACGGTGTGGAGGCGGTGGGCGATCACGAGGACGGTGCGGCCCCGGACCAGCTCGGAGAGCGCCTGCTGCACCCGGTGCTCGGACTCGGGGTCCGCGAACGCGGTGGCCTCGTCCAGCACGAGCACCGGCGGATCGGCGAGCAGGGTGCGGGCGATGGCGATGCGCTGCGCCTCGCCGCCGGACAGGCGGACCTCGGTGCCGACGACGGTGTCGAGGCCCCGGGGCAGCGCGGCGAGGCGATCGGCGATGTTGGCCGCCTCGGCCGCCGCGAGCAGCTCGGCGTCGTCGGCGTCGGGCCGGGCGAGCGCCAGGTTCTCCCGGACGGTGCCGTGCACGAGGCGCACGTCCTGGAACACGAAGCCCACCAGGCGGCGCAGGTCGGCCGGGTCCAGGGCGCGCAGGTCGTGGCCGGCGAGGGCGATGGTGCCGCGGTCCACGTCGTGGAAGCGGGCCAGGAGCGTGGCGAGGGTCGACTTGCCGGAGCCCGACGGCCCCACGAGCGCGGTGATGGTGCCCGGTGCCAGGTCGAGGTCGACGTCGTGGACGACGGGCCGGTTGGGCCGGTAGCCGAAGGTGACGCCGCGGAACGACACGTCGAGGCCGGAGCTGCCGTCCGGCTCGAAGCGCTCCGGTGCCTCGGGCACGTCCAGCTCGTCCAGGGCGAGGGCCAGGCCGACGCGCTGCGCGGACCCGCTCGACTCCCGGTAGGAGGCCACGGCGTAGGAGACGCCGAGCAGCTCGGGTCCGAAGGTCACGCCGAGCACGAGGAAGGTGAGCAGCGTGGTGGCGCCGAGCGTGTCGGCGGTGACGAGCGCGGTGCCGACGGTGGCGATCAGCCACAGCATCGTGGTGGGCCGGGTTATCATCGCCGACACCGCCTTGCGGGTGCCGAGCGGCCCCTGCCAGCCGTTGATGAACGCGGTGTAGCCGCGCAGCGTGCGCCGGAGGCCGAGGTCGTCGCCCCGGCCGTAGATGCGGTCGACCGCGGCGCCGTCGAGGGCGGCCACCGTCTCGGCCGCGACCCGCCGGTTCCAGCGGGCGTGCTCGGCCATCTTCGCCTTGCTGGAGGTGGCCATGCGGGCGACGACCACGGCGTGGATCAGGATGGGCACGAGCAGGACGAGCGCGAGGCGGGCGTCCACCACGAACAGGTAGACCAGCACCGCGAGCGGCTTCACGATCGCGGCGACCAGGTCGAGGCGGGCGTGGGTGACGAGGTAGTGGAGGCCGGCGGTGTCATCGACCACGAGCTGGCGGACCGAGCCGGCGTTGGTGTCGTCGAACCAGCCGAGGGGCAGCCGGGTCAGCTTGTCGACCAGGCGGCGGCGGACGTAGCGCGCGAAGCGGGCGTCGACCACGTGCAGCCAGGTGACGAGCGCGGCGGTGAGCACCGTCGCGGCGCCGAGGAGGCTCAGGGCGACGAACACGGGCGTGCGCAGGTCGTCGGGCTCGGCGCCGTCGAGCATCCGCCGGGCCACGTCCACGAGGATGACGAACGGGGCCACCTGGAGCAGCGACAGGAGCGCCTGGCAGGCGCCGGCCACCCGCAGGGTGCCCCGCAGCGGCGCCAGCAGCTCCGAGCCGGCCTGCGAGCGCCACCGGCGGGCCGTCGGGGCCGGGGGCGCGCCCTCGGCCGCGGCGCCCTCGCCCTCGGCGGACGCGGCGGTGGGGGCGGTGGCGGCGGTGGCGGCGACCACCTCGGTCACCGTGGGCTCGGCGGTCGGTGCGGTCTCGACCGGTGCGGCGGTGGGGACGACCGGTGCGGCCGCCGGGCCCGGCGTGGCGACCGTGCCGTCGGCGGGTGCGAGCGTGGGTTCGGCCGGTGCGAACGTCGGTGCGGCCTCGGTCGTCGCGGCCGCCGCCTCGTCGGCGTCGGTCGCCTCGGCCCCCGCGGCGGGGACGACCTCGACGGTGGTGGGGGCCGAGCGGGCCTTGCCGCCCATGGGCTTGCCCTCGATCCAGTACGGGGCCAGCTTCAGGTCGGTCTTGGGGAAGCCGTGCTCGCCGCGCAGGACCTCCTTCAGCGCCTTGATCGCGCCCTTCTCGGCCGCGGCCCAGGCGTACCAGTCGGACCAGTCCCGGGTCGGCACGGCCTCGGCGAGCGCTCGGCCGTCGGGGCGGTGGGGCACCCAGGTGATCCGCAGGTTCGGGTGGGTGGGCAGGGGCGCGGCCCGGTCGGTGGCGTGGTGCTCTTCGAGGAGCAGCTCGATCGGCGTGTCGTCGGGGATGGCGCCGACCACCGCCCGCAGGCCGGGGAGGCCGGCGAGGTCGCCGAGCAGCAGGTAGCCGGCCGGGGGGATCGCCGGGGGCGTGAAGGAGGTGGAGGCCCAGGGCGTGGCCCGCAGCTCGTCGCCCACCGTCGCCCTGCCGGCCCAGGCGGAGGCGGGCCCGGCGGGCTGGTGGAGGACGAAGTCGAGGGCGAAGGTGCCCGCGTCGGCGTCGGCGTCCACGAACGTGAAGGCCCGCTGCACCTCGTGGTCGGCGTCGCCGGGGTCCGGGAACCAGATGCGCAGCCAGGCTGCGGGGGCCGGCGTCTCGCCGTCGAAGAGCGTGGGCGCCTCGAAGCGGACCCGGCGGTAGCCGGGGGCCGGGTCCTCGACGCCGACGACGGTGATGGCGTGGTCGTCGACGCCGAGGGCCCGGAGCATGGCCCCCTGGTAGCCGCGGGCCGCCATCAGGCCAGGCCCCGCCGGCTCACGACTCGGCCTTGCGCAGCGCGGGCTCGATCTGGTCGAGGACCCAGGGCAGCGACAGGGAGCTGGGCTGGTTGAGCGCGGTGGCGGTGAGCATGTCCAGCTCCACGACCGCGCCGCTCTTCGCCGCCCGCAGGGTGTCGAAGCCGATCAGGTCGTCCGGGTCGCCGCCGTTGGCGAGGATGAGGATCACGTCCGCGTCGAGCAGGTCCACCTGCTCCAGGCTGAACTTCGCCCGGCCGGTCTTGCCGTCGGCGGCGGCGAGCGCCTCGGGGTTGATGGTGAGGCCGAGGGTGGCGAACGCCTCGGAGGCGCCGTCGTCGGGGTCGGCGACGATGTAGAGCGCGTCGCCGGGCACGTAGTTGACGAAGGTGTACGTCTTGCCGTCGAGGCCCGGCAGCTCGTCGGCCCGGGCCTCCAGGTCGGCTTCGGTGTCGCTGATGACCTTCGCGGCGTCGTCGGGGCGACCCACGAGGTCGCCGGCGAGGGTCACGAGGTCCTGCCAGCGCTGCACCTCGCGGACGGGGTCGGGCGAGCCGATGGTGGGGGCGATGTCGGACAGGTCGTCGTAGCGCTGCTGGTTCTCGATGGCGAAGGTGCCGACGATCGCGTCGGGCTGCGCGTTGTAGACGTCCTGGTTCGAGTAGGTCACGCCGTCGTAGTCGATCTGCTCGACGCCGTCGAGGAGGTCGTCCTGCCAGGGGGTGATGCCGCCGTCGACCAGGAGGTCGGAGGTCACGTAGGCGACGGGGGTGACGCCGATGGCGAGGAGGGCGTCGGTGAACTGCGGGTCCAGGCTCACGATGCGCTCGGGCACGCCGTCGATCTCGGTGCTGCCCCAGGCGTGCTCGAAGGTCCGCGGGCCGGTGGCGGTCGTGTCGGTGCCCGAGCCGGTGCCGGCGGTGGTCTCGGTGCCGCCCTTGGCGGCCTCGTCGTCGCCCGAACCGCCGCAGGCGGCGGTCACGAGGGCGAGGGAGACGAGGAGGGCCGCGACGGCGCGGCGCCCGCCCCGGCGGGCCGGGAGGGGAGCGGAGAGGTGGGTGGTGCGGGACATGGTCGTGCAGTCTCAGCGACGATCTCCGCCGCCGTCAACCTCACCACTTGTCCAGGGTTAGGGAACCTGAATACGGTGCTCCGACGATGCCGTCTCCCACCGTCACCTCGTCGCGGCGCGTCGTCGTGCTGGTCGGGGTGGTGGCGCTCCTCCTCGTCACCGTGGTGCTGTCGTTCGTCGTCGGCTCCCGCTCCATCCCGCTCGGCCGGGTGATCGACGCGTTCACCGCGTTCGACGGGTCGCTCGACCACCGGGTCGTGCGCGACGGCCGGGTGCCGCGGGCCGTGGTCTCCCTCCTCGTGGGCGCCGCGCTCGCCGCCGCGGGGACCCTCATGCAGGGCCTCACCCGCAACCCGCTCGCGGACCCCGGCATCCTCGGCATCGAGGCCGGCGCGTCGCTCGGCGCGGTGGTCGCGCTCCGCTGGATCGGCTGGATCGACCTGCGGGCCATCGTCTGGTTCGCGTTCCTCGGCGCCGGCGTGGCCGCCCTCGTGGTGCTGGTCCTCGGTTCCGCCGGCCGTGGCGGCGCCAACCCGGTGAAGCTGGCGCTGGTGGGCACCGCGGCCACGGCGCTCTTCACCTCGATCACGACCGGCATACTGCTGCTCGACTCGCGGACCCTCGACGGCCACCGGTTCTGGATCGTCGGGTCCGTCAAGGATCGCGACCTCGTGCTCGCCGGGCGGGTGGCGCCGATCATCGTCGTCGGGCTCGTCCTGGCGTTCGTGGCCGCCCCGTGGCTGAACGGCCTGGCCCTCGGCGAGGACTCGGCCCGCGGGCTCGGCATCGACGTGCGCCGCGCCCGCCTCGTGACGTCGCTCGCCGTCGTGCTGCTGGCCGGCGCCGCCGTCTCGCTCGCCGGCCCGATCGGCTTCGTCGGCCTCGCCATCCCGCACCTGGGCCGGGCGCTGCTCGGCCACGACTACCGGTGGATCCTCGCCTTCTCGCTGGTGGCCGGCCCGCTGATGCTGCTCGGCGCGGACGTCGTGGGGCGGGTGGCCGCGCCCGGCGAGCTCCAGACGGGCGTGGTCACCGCGATCGTCGGGGCGCCCGTGCTGCTCGCGATCATCCGCCGGCGGGGGTTGGGCGGCCTGTGATGGCGCCGCCGATCCTGCGCCGCCACCGCGGCGCGACGGTCCTGCGGGTGCCGGGCGTGCGCTGGTCGTTCCGGTTCCAGCTCCGGCCCGTGCTCGTCACCGTGCTCGCCGGGGCGGCCGCGTTCGCCGTGCTCGTCTGGTCGCTGTCGGGTGGCCGGCCCGACATCGCGCCGTGGGAGGTCGTGCGGCTGCTGGCCGGCGGCGGCGACCCGGCGCTGCGGCCGGTCCTGTTCAAGTTCCGCCTCGCCCGCGGCCTCGGCGCCCTCTACGCCGGTGCCGCGCTCGGCGTGGCCGGGGTCCTCTTCCAGCGGATCACCCGCAACCCGCTCGCCACCCCCGACCTCATCGGCGTGACCGCCGGGGCCACCGCCGCCACCGCGGGTGCCGCGATCGTCGGCGGCGTGACCGGCGTGGCGTTGCAGGGCGCGTCGCTCGGCGGCGGCCTGACGCTCGCGCTCGTGGTCTACGTGCTCGCCCGGCGCAGCGGCGTGCTCAGCAGCTACCGGCTGGTGCTCGTGGGCGTCGGCCTCACCTACCTGTTCACCTCCATCACCGCCTACCTGGTGAGCCAGGCCACCCTGAACCAGGCGCAGCGCACCGTCACCTACCTGGTCGGCAGCCTCGGCGCGGTCGGCTGGTTCGAGGCCGACCTCGTCCGCGACGTGCTCCTGGTGACGACGCCGGTCGCGATGCTGCTCTGCCGCGGCCTGCGCGCCGTCGAGCTGGGCGACGACGCGGCCACCGCGCTCGGTACCCGGACCGAGGCGGTGCGCCTCGGCGTCCTCGCCTGCGGTTCGATCCTCGCCGCCGCGGCCGCCGCGGCCTTCGGCCCGGTGGCCTTCGTGGCGTTGCTGGCCGCCTCGATCGGCCGGGGCCTGGCCGGGGACCGCTGCGTCGGCCTGCTGCCGGCCGCGGCCGTCGGCGCCCTGCTCGTGGTGGCGGCCGACCTCGCGGCCCGGGAGCTGCCACCCCACGAGCTGCCCGTCGGGGTGGTGACCGCCGTGCTCGGCGCGCCGTTCCTCATCGCGCTGCTCGTCCGTGCGGGAAGAACGGGAGAACTCGGATGACCGACCCTGACCTGACCGACCCCCACCCGATCGAACCCCGCCTCGTAGCCGACGACCTGGTCCTCGGCTACGAGAAGGACCGGCCCATCGTGGACGGCATCAGCTTCGACGTGCCCACCGGCGCGGTCACCGTCCTCGTGGGCGCCAACGCCTGCGGCAAGTCCACGTTCCTGCGCGGCCTCGCCCGCCTGCTCGCGCCCCAGCGGGGGTCGGTGATCCTCGACGGGCGCAGCATCCACGAGCGCCCCACCCGCGAGGTGGCCACGCTCCTGGGCCTGCTGCCGCAGTCGCCGAGCGCGCCCGAGGGCATCACCGTCGCCGACCTCGTCGCCCGGGGCCGCCACCCGCACCAGCGGTGGTACCGGCAGTGGAGCGACCGGGACGAGGAGGTGGTCGAGCACGCCCTCGCCCGCACCGGCGTGGCCGAGCTGGCGGAGCGCCGCGTGGACGACCTCTCCGGCGGGCAGCGCCAGCGGGTCTGGATCGCCGTCGCCCTGGCCCAGGAGACCGACCTGATCCTCCTGGACGAGCCGACCACCTACCTCGACCTCGCCCACCAGGTCGAGGTCCTCGACATCATCCGGGACCTCAACCGCACCGACGGCCGCACCGTGGTGGCCGTGCTGCACGACCTGCACCTGGCCTGTCGCTACGCGGACCACCTGGTGGCGATGAAGGCGGGGCGGATCGTGGCCCAGGGCGAGCCGTCGACGGTCATGACCGCGGCGCTCGTGCAGGACGTGTTCGGCCTGAACGCCCAGATCATCACCGATCCGCTCACCGGCACACCGATCGTCCTCCCCGTCCCCTCCGACGATGGTGGGGACGGCTCCGATCCGTGCGACAATGGGTCACGTGCGCTCGCCGGATCAGACCGCCCCGGACCGTGATCTGAACGACGACTCGCCGCGCGAGGCCTGCGGGGTCTTCGGCATCCACGCCCCCGGCCAGCCGGTGGCCCACCTCACCTACCTCGGCCTCTACGCGCTCCAGCACCGGGGCCAGGAGTCGGCCGGGATGGCGGTCAGCGACGGCGACACCGTCATGGTCGTCAAGGACATGGGCCTCGTGTCCCACGTGTTCGACGAGCGGACCCTCGCCCCGCTCACCGGCCACCTCGCCATCGGCCACACCCGCTACAGCACCACCGGCTCCAGCACCTGGCGCAACGCCCAGCCGGTGTACCGGGGCGTCGGCGACCGCCAGTTCGCCCTCGGCCACAACGGCAACCTCGTCAACACCGAGGCGCTGGCGAGCGAGGCCGGGATGTTGGAGGGCACGGTCGCGTCCGACAGCGACCTGATGGCCGAGCTGCTGGCCCAGGAGCTGGAGCGCCTGCCCGGCCCGGCCGGCGGCGCCGGCGCGGTGAACGGGACGGCCGCGGCGAGCGGGGGCGGCGACGGCGACCGGCCCGCGCTGGAGGCCGCCGTCGCCGCGGTGATGCCCCGCCTCCAGGGCGCCTTCTCGGTGGTGGTCATGGACGAGCAGCGGGTGATCGGGGTCCGCGACCCCAACGGGTTCCGCCCCCTCTGCCTCGGCGAGCTGCCCGACGGCGGCCGGGTGCTGGCCTCGGAGAGCCCGGCGCTGGATGTCGTCGGCGCCCGGTTCGTCCGCGAGATCGACCCCGGCGAGATGGTCGTGCTGGACGACGCGGGCGTGCACTCGTCCCGCCTCTTCCCGACCGAGCGGCTCGACCCGAAGCTCTGCGTGTTCGAGTTCGTCTACATCGCCCGGCCCGACACCCAGCTCTACGGCAAGGGCGTGTACCACGCCCGGGTCCGCCAGGGCGAGCTGCTGGCCGCGCAGGCGCCGGTCGAGGCCGACATGGTGATGGGCGTGCCCGAGTCCGGCATCCCCGCCGCGGTCGGCTACGCCCGCGCCAGCGGCATCCCCTACGGCCAGGGGCTCGTGAAGAACCGCTACATCGGCCGCACGTTCATCGCCCCCACCCAGGCGCTGCGGGCGCAGGCGGTGCGCATGAAGTTCAACCCGCTGCGGGAGAACCTCCAGGGCAAGCGGGTGGTGGTGGTGGACGACTCGATCGTGCGCGGCACCACCCAGCGCCAGCTCGTGCGGATGCTGCGCGAGTCCGGCGTGGCCGAGGTGCACCTGCGCCTCACCTCGCCGCCGATCAAGTGGCCGTGCTTCTACGGCATCGACACCGGCCGCCGCTCCGAGCTGCTGGCCGCCAACCGGTCGGTGGAGGAGATGCGCGAGTACTTCGACCTCGACTCGCTCGCCTTCATCACCCTGGACAACCTCATCGCCTCCACCGAGACGAGCCGCTCGGGCTTCTGCGACGCCTGCTTCAGCGGGGACTACCCCGTCGAGGTGCCGGTCGAGCTGCACAAAGCCGTGCTCGAAGGCGGCGACGGCGACCGCCAGGACCGGCCGGCCGACGCGGCGCTGCTCGCCGAGGCCGCCGCCGGCTCGGCCGGCTGAGCGACCCGGCCGACCGACCCGATCGACCCGCCCCCAGACCGCACGAAGGACCGACCGACCATGGGTGACACCTACGAGGCCGCAGGCGTCGACATCGCCGCCGGCGAGGCCGCCGTCGAGCGCATCAAGGACAAGGTGCGCTCGACGTTCCGCCCCGAGGTCATCGGCGACATCGGCGGCTTCGGCGGCCTGTTCGCCTTCCCCGCCGACCGCTACCGGGACCCGGTGCTCGTCTCCTCCACCGACGGCGTCGGCACCAAGGCGCTGATCGCCCAGGCCGCGAACAGCTTCGAGACGATCGGCGTCGACCTGGTGGCCATGTGCGTGGACGACCTGGTGTGCCAGGGCGCCGAGCCGCTGTTCTTCCTCGACTACATCGCGGTCGGCAAGCTGGACCCCGACCACATCAGCCAGCTCGTGGAGGGCGTGGCCGAGGGCTGCCGCCAGGCCGGCTGCGCGCTCATCGGCGGCGAGATGGCCGAGCACCCCGGCGCGATGGCCCCCGGCGAGTTCGACCTCGTCGGCTTCGCGGTGGGCGTGGCCGAGCGCGACCGGCTCCTCACCGGCGAGCAGGTGACCCCCGGCGACGTCGTCATCGGCCTGCCGTCGCCCGGCCTGCGCTCCAACGGCTACTCGCTCGCCCGCCACGCGCTCCTGGAGACGGCGGGGCGCGACCTCGACGGCCCCGCCTGGGACGACGCCCGCCACACCCTGGCCGACGAGCTGCTCGTGCCGTCGGTGATCTACGCCCCGGCCGTCCTCGCCCTGCACCGCAAGGTCGACGTGCGCGCCGTCGCGCACGTGACCGGCGGCGGCCTCGCCGGCAACCTCGAACGGGTGCTGCCCGACGGCGTCGACGTCCACGTCGACCCCCGGTCCTGGGAGGAGCCCCGGATCTTCGGCGAGATCCGCCGCGCCGGCGACATCGGCCAGGACGAGATGCGCAAGGTCTTCAACCTGGGCATCGGCATGGTCGTGGTCGTCCCCGAGCACGACGCGTTCGACGCGATCGACACGCTCCGCACCCACGGCCAGCGGGCCGTCGCCATCGGCCGCACCACCGAGGGCACCGGCCAGGTCCACTTCGACCGCTGACCGCTGACCGCTGACCGCTGACCGCTGACCGTGGCCGCCAGGCCGTGTGCCGGGTCGGCCCTCGCGCCCGGTCGCCCGCGCCGGCCGCCGAGGGCCGGTCGGCTCACGTGGTGGGGCAGCGGGCCTCGATGCCGTCGCCGGCGGGGAGGCGGTCGAACGGGGCGCGGATAGCGAGGCCGCTCACCCGCAGGACCTGGCCCGGGGCGCAGGCCCGCTCGAACCACGCCCGGTAGGTGCGGGGCGACGGGGGGATGTTGGCGCCGCCGATCGCGGTGGACGCCACGTCGATCGGCCAGCGCGAGCACTCGCCGTCGGGGTTGCAGACCTCGGCCCGCGGCAGCGAGTCCGCGTAGAGCACGTGCGCGAGGTACGGGTCGACCTGGGCGGTGAACAGGCCCGCGGGGTACAGGAACAGGCCGGCCACCAGCAGGCTGGCGAGGCCGGCGGTGGCGCGGGTGCGCCGGCCGCCGGGGACCTCGGTGCTCACCCGGTCGCGCAGCAGCACCGGGGCCGCCGCGGCCAGCCCGAGGTTCCACCACAGGATCTCCCAGTCGAGGCCCATCTCCAGCACCACGCAGGCGCCCAGGTGCAGGGCGACGGCGGGGCCGATCGCCAGCTCCCGGGTCACCAGCCGGGCCGCGAGCACGCCGAGCGCGATCTCCAGCGCCGGGACGCCGACCGCCGCCACCGGGCGCAGGCCCGCGACGCCGAGGTTGTCGGCGATGACCGCCGCGGTGCCGTCGCCGAACCCGGTGGACAGCGCCTTGTGGACGCCGGCCCAGAGCCACAGCGACGCCAGGTGCGCCCACCCCAGCACCCGGCTGAGCCGCCACGGGCCCGTCGCCACGAGCAGCAGCGCGAGGGAGATCCACTGGGGCTGGAGGCGGAGCTGGTCGGTGAGCATCGCGGCGGCGAGGACCGCCACGTGGGCCACCAACCCCTCGCGGGGGCGGACGACGACGAGGGCCAGGGACGCCAGGATCAGCACGCCCCACGGGATCGAACCGCCCAGGTCGAGCGCGCCCACGAGCGGCACGTGCGGGACCGGCCGGTGGTCGCCCCACAGGTCCCAGGCCGTGAGGGTCAGGATCGCCTGGCAGGCGACGAGCACCGCCCGCAGCACGTCGAGCGGGTCGAGCGCCCGCAGCGGCTCGGGCACCCAGCGGCGCAGGCCCTCGGGGGGATCGAGCCGCAGCAGCCGGTCGAGCCAGCCCGGCAGCGCGGCTCGGGGGCTGAGCTGCTGGCCTCGTCGTAGGCCATGCACGACCTCGCCGGCGTCGAGGTCCTGGCGGTCAGCGACCGCACCTTCGACATGCACGGCGGCGGCAAGGTCGAGGTGCTCGCCCGCATGGAGGTTGTGGTCCGTCCGTCGAGCGCGCCCGGCGAAGCGGCCGGCGGTCACGATGACCGGCACCGACGTCAGCGACACGTGCTCAGTCCTGCCACCCGATCCGGCACCAGGTGCGGGCGTTGCAGGAGGGGCAGCGCATCCAGTGGCCGTCCTTGCGGCCCGGGAGCCACGCGGTGCCGGTGAGCCAGCGGAGGCCCAGGTCGGTGAGGTTGATGCGGCTCTTGGCCTTGCACCCCGAGCAGGTGACGACGACGGTGCCCGGCCGGCGGGGGCCGGTGGAGTAGAGCGCCTCCTTGCCGTCGCTGGAGCGGCCCGAGCGGATGGTGTCGCGCGCCGCGGCCACCGGCGTCTCGAACAGGGCCCGCCGGCCCTGCGGGTCGAGCGAGGCCCGCCGCCCCGACGCGGTGCGGCCCGACGGCGGCCGGCGCGAGGCCGCTCGGTCGCCGCGCCCGGCGGACCCGTCGGCCTGCGGCGGTCCGCCCCGACGCTCGTCGTCCCCGCCCTGGTGGTCGTCGCCGGTGGGGCCGCGGCGCTCGGTCACGACGACGCCTTCCGGCGCGTGCGCCTCGCCGGCCCGGCGAGCTGGCCGGCGATGGCCCGGTAGGCGGCCGCCGCCTTGGACGACGGGGCGTGGTCGAGCACGGAGCGGCCGATCTCGGGCGCCTCGGCCACCTTCACCGACTTGGGGACGTACGGCTCGAACACCTCGATGCCGTAGTCGTCGCGCACCTGCTGGACCACCCGGTGGGCGAGGTTGGTGCGCCCGTCGAACAGCGTCGCCACCGCGCCCCGGATGCGCAGGCCCTCGTTGGTGTAGTCCCGGACGTCCGCGATCGTGTCGAGGAGCTGGCCGACGCCGCGCTGGCCGAGGGACTCGCACTGGAGCGGCACGAGCACCTCGTCGGCCGCGGTGAGGCCGTTGATGGTGAGGATGCCGAGCGAGGGCGGGCAGTCGACGAGCACCCAGTCATAGTCGTCGGCCACCGCGGCGAGCGCCTTGCGGAGCACGTACTCCCGGCCGGTCTTGGTGAGCAGGTGCAGCTCGGCGCCGGCCAGGTCGATGGTGGCCGGCAGCAGGTCGAGCACCCCGGGGTCGCCGTCGGTCTCGGCCACCCGGGCCCGCTTCGGGGTCCCGTCGCCCCTCGGCTTGGGCGCGGGCACCTCGGTCCGGCGCGGCGGCGGGGCGAGGGCGAGGATCACCGAGCGGGCCTTGGCCCGCTTCAGCACGACGTCGTGGACCGACTCCTCCAGCGCGTCGGGGTCGACGCCGCAGGCCCAGGTGAGCGATGCCTGCGGGTCGAGGTCCACGAGCAGGACCCGGAGGCCCCGCTCGGCCAGGGCGACGCCGAGGGCGTGCGTGGTGGTGGTCTTGGCGACCCCACCCTTCTGGTTCGCAACCGCCAACGTGGTCATGGCGCGAGTCTTGCAGTCGTGCGGCCCCGGCGTCCGGCCGGTGGGCCGCGCGTCGCCGGGTACCGTGTGGCGACCGCACCCCGGTCGCCACCGCCCGCCGAACCCGGAGCCCGCCCGATGGCCCACGCCGCGCTCGTCGACCACCTGCTCGCCCACGCCGTGCGCCGCGGCGACTTCGTCCTGAAGTCCGGCCGCCGCAGCGACTGGTTCATCGACTCCAAGGCCACCACCTGCCGGCCCGACGGCATGCTGCTCGTGGCCGAGGCAGCCCTCGATGTGATCCCGCCCGACGCCACCGCCATCGGCGGCCTGACGATGGGCGCGGACGCCGCCGCCTTCTCCATCGCCGCCATCGGTGCCACCCGGGGCCGCATGCTCCGGGCCTTCAGCGTCCGCAAGGAGGAGAAGGACCACGGCGCGGGCGGGCGCATCGCCGGCGCGCTGGAGCCCGGCGACCGCGTCGTCATCACCGAGGACACGGTGAGCCGGGGCGTGTCGATGATCGAGGCCGGCCGGGTCGCCCGAGACGCGGGTGCCGAGGTCGTCCTCCTCCTGCCGGTCGTGGACCGGGGCGGCACGGTCACCGAGCTGGCGGCGGCCGAGGGGTGGCCGGTGCGGGCGCTCGTCACCGCGCCGGACCTGGGCTTCGCCTTCGAGGGCGGCGCCTGAGCGCGGGCGAGGGGGCGCAGCCGGCGAGCGGCCGGGATCGCGCCCGTGATCGTGGGGTCGGCGGCCACCCGGGCCGCGCGGCCTCCGGGCGCCGCGTGGCCGCGGATCGCGGGGGTTCCAGGCGGTCCGTGGACGTCCGTCTTGCCTGTTCAGGGCGATTCATGCGATCCGACGCCCGGAGGGCGGCGTCGCGCGGCACCATGAAGGTCCCCCCGCCTCGTCCCCGAGGCACCCGACGATCCGATCTGGATGGAACGATGCCCGACGACCTCTCCCCCCGACACCCCGACCTCCTCACGCCCGGTGAGGTGGCGGCGCTCTTCCGCGTCACCCCGAAGACGGTCACCCGCTGGGCCGAGGCCGGCAAGTTGCCGGTCGTGCGGACCATGGGCGGGCACCGCCGCTTCCCCGCCGACGCGGTGCTGGCCGCCCGGGCACGCTTGGCGGCGACCGCCGACTGACGCGGGCGCGAGGGCGCGGATCGACTGTCGACATCGAAACCGATCGGGCTAGTTTCGCCCCATGCCGTTGCCCACCGCCGCCTTCTCCGTCTCCATTCGCGTCCGCTTCGACAACCAGCCGGGCGCCCTCGGCCGGCTCGCTGCCGCGATCGGGGCCGTAGGCGGCAACATCGTCTCCCTGGAGGGCTTCGAGGCGCGCGGCGAGTTCCTGGACGAGGACCTGATCGTCAACTGCTCCTCCGAGGAGCACATGCAGGAGGTCGAGCAGGCCATGCACGACCTCGCCGGCGTCGAGGTGCTCGCGGTCAGCGACCGCACCTTCGACATGCACGACGGCGGCAAAGTCGAGGTCCTCGCCCGCATGGACGTGAAGGATCGGGACGACCTCTCGATGGCCTACACGCCCGGCGTCGCCCGGGTCTGCACCGCCATCGAGCAGCAGCCCGAGCTGGTCCACGAGCTGACCGTCAAGAAGAACATGGTCGCGATCGTCACCGACGGCACCGCCGTGCTCGGCCTCGGCGACATCGGCCCCGAGGCCGCGCTGCCGGTCATGGAGGGCAAGGCGCTCCTGTTCAAGAACTTCGCCGGCGTCGACGGGTTCCCCATCTGCATCGACGCCGGTCGCACCGACGCCCCGCTCCAGGAGCGCATCGACACGATCGTGGAGACGGTGCAGCGCATCGCCCCCGCGTTCGGCGGCGTCAACCTGGAGGACATCGCCGCCCCGGCCTGCTTCGAGATCGAGGACCGCCTCCAGGCCAGCCTGGACATCCCCATCTTCCACGACGACCAGCACGGCACCGCGGTGGTCACCCTCGCCGCGCTGGAGAACGCGCTGAAGCTCGTGGGCAAGCAGATGGCCGACCTCAAGGTCGTCATCGCCGGCGCCGGCGCGGCCGGGGTCGCCATCGCCAAGATCCTGATGAACGCCGGCGTGAAGAACGTGATCGCCACCGATCGCAAGGGCGCCATCCACAAGGGTCGCGACGACCTCAACGACGTGAAGCGCATGTTCGCCGACATCACCAACCCCGAGGGCGTGGCCGGCAGCCTGGCCGAGGTCCTGCCGGGCAGCGACGTGTTCGTCGGCGTCAGCGCCCCCGACCTCATCACCCGCGAGGACGTGCTGAAGATGGCGGACCGGCCGATCGTGTTCGCCATGTCGAACCCCAACCCCGAGATCCGCCCGGAGCTGGTGAAGGACGTGGTGGCGGTCATGGCCACCGGGCGCAGCGACTACCCCAACCAGATCAACAACGTGCTCGCGTTCCCCGGCATCTTCCGCGGCGCGCTCGACGCCGGCGCCACCACCATCACCGAGAACATGAAGGTCGCGGCGGCCACCGCCATCGCCTCGGCGGTGAGCGCCGAGGAGCTGAACCCGGGCTTCGTGATCCCGTCGGTGTTCAACCCCGAGGTCGCCACGCTCGTCGCCGCCGCGGTCGCCGAGGCCGCGAGGGCCGACGGCGTCACCCGCGCCGCCCGCTGACCCACCCGGGGGCCGTTCCGCTGGCTCGGGCCGCCTCCGCCCGGGGTCCGCCGGGGCCGTTCCGGGCTCGTCGGCCGACCTGACAAGCTTGGGCCGTGATGCCCGTCAACGCCTTCGGGCGCAGCGACGACCTCGGCTCGCTCACCTACCGGCTGCTCTCGGCGCTCGGGGACCCGACCGTCGAGACCGACCCCGTCGCCTCCCGGGTCACGGGCACGCTGTCGGGCGGGTGCGGGGTCACGGTCAGCTCGACCCTCACCCACCTGCGCGGGCCCGACGGCAGCGCCCAGCGCGCCGGCCTCGGCCGCTGGCTGGACCGGCCGATCCTCGCCGGGCCGGGTCTGGCCGAGGCCCGCGCCGCGGTGGCGGACCTGCACCTGTCGGTGGCGTTCGTGGTCGAGGACGAGGCGTCGGCCACCGACGTCGACGAGGTCGTGGCCCTCGCCGCCGAGGTCGCCGGGTGGATCGACGGCTTCGTGCTCGCCGTCCCGCTCGACCTGGTCCTCGGTCCCGACGGTGAGGTGTGGGCCGAACCCACCGACGCGGCTGCCGACGACGTCGACGGCGGCCACGGGCAGCCGAGCGCCCCGTCACCTGCCCCACCGTCCGCTGGTGTCCCGCCGTCCGCTGGTGTCCCGCCGTCCGCTGGTGTCCCGCCGTCCGCTGGTGTCCCGCC
>Ga0182792_1000742_pt1 | contig 29097 bp, 29 predicted proteins | sample Passage237B_FD_130497 | JGI IMG/M metagenome (GOLD analysis project Ga0182792, IMG submission 130497) | Cellulose adapted compost microbial communities from Newby Island Compost Facility, Milpitas, CA, USA - Passage2 37B (version 2) (version 2) ...
AACGTCCTGGGCGACGATCAGGTCCGGCCGGACAGCTTCGAGCCCCTCCGCCTTGAGTCGGGAGAGCGGCTCGCCCCCGCCGACCAGTCGCTTCACCTCGGCATCGATCTCCGCGGGCGATAGCCCCGCCGGTATCACCGTCTCGCTCAGATGGGGCAGGGCCGCGGCTTCCGGTGGGTAGTCGCACTCATGGGTGACCGCGACCACCTGCTCGCCTAACCCGAGCGCGAAGAGCATCTCGGTCGAGGAAGGGACGAGGGAGGCGATACGCATAGCTTCAATATCCCACTTGCGGGTACGGTCGACCTATGACGTTGCTCAGCGACACGGAGATTCAGGACCGGTTGGCTGATCTCGACGGCTGGAGCCTGGAGGGACGGCGAATCGTCCGCGAGTTCGAATTCGAAGATTTCGTCGGCTCAGTCCGGTTCGTCGATTCCTTGGTCGAACCGGCCGAGGCGATGAACCATCATCCCGACCTCGGCATCTCTTGGAACATAGTGACCGTCGCGATCACAAACCACGCCGAAGGCGGCCTCACCGAAGCCGACTTCGAGCTGGCGGGTCGGATCAGCGAAATCGCGTCTCTGCGTAACACTTAACCCGCCAATCCGCACGGAAACTTGTTACGCACATCCTACGAGTAATCGTAGAATCCGCGGCCGGTCTTGCGGCCGAGGTGGCCCGCGGCCACGAACTCTTGGATCGTGACCGGGGCGAGGTGGTCCGGGTTGTCGGACTCGTTGTTGAGGGCTTCGCCGATCGCGACGGCGACGTCGAGGCCGACCAGATCGAGCAGCGCTAGAGGACCCATCGGATGGGCGACACCGAGTGTCATGCACTGGTCAACCGCGGCCGCCTCGAGGCCGGTCCGCTCCTGGTAGCGGACCGCGTCGAACAGGTAGGGGAAGAGCAGCCGGTTGACCGCGAATCCGGCCGTGTCAGGCACCTCGACCGCGGTCTTCTCGATGATGTGGCACCAGTCGTGGGCTCGCTCGGCGACGTCATCCCTGACCGGATCGGGGAAGACCAACTCGACCAGCTTCATCGCGGGCACCGGGTTGAAGACGTGGAGACCATAGACCCGGTCGGGACAACCTGAATCTTCGCCGAGCTGCGTGATCGAGAGCGAGGAGGTGGTGGTGGCCAGATCGGCCGCCGGAGCGACCGTGGCGACCCGCCCCAGCAGATCGGCCTTCACCGCGGCGTCTTCGATCACCGCCTCGACAAGCAGGTCGGCCTCCGCGAGGTCGCCGATCTCCGTCGTGGTGGTGACCCGCGTGGGGTCGGCCCCGGGGATCCTGCGCCCGGCTTTCTCGACGGCGGCCAGTGCGCGCTCGGCCGATTCCGCCGACCGGGCCAGCATCACCACTCGGGAACTGGAGGTGGAGGCGACTGCGGCCAGGCCGGTTGCGATCGTGCCACTGCCTGCGATCGCGACGAACTCGTACGGTGTTGCGGTCATCCTCGTGAACCCTATTGGGATCGACAGTCACCCGAAGTTGACTGACAAGTCAATCAGCTACGATTAAGTCGAGTTTTTCGTTCCCCTTGCCACCGACTGGAATTCCGAGAAAGGCAGAAATGAGCAAGTTTGGCGGTCGTGAAGTCGTAATCGTGGAGGCGGTCCGTACTCCGGTTGGCCGTGGCCACAAGGAGAAGGGCTACTACAAGGACGTTCACCCCTCGAACCTGCTGGCCCACGCTTACAAGAACGTCGTCGAGCGGGCCGGGATCGACCCTTCGCTGGTCGAGGACGTTGTCGCTGGCTGCGTGCAGCAGTTCGGTGAGCAGAGCATCAACATCGGCCGCAACGCCTGGCTCGAAGCCGGTTTCCCGATCGAGACACCGGCCACCACGATCGACCGCCAGTGCGGCTCCGCCCAGCAGGCGATCAACTACGCCGCGGCGATGATCGCCTCTGGCGTCCACGACGTGATGATCGGCGGTGGCGTCGAACACATGGGCCACATCTCCTTCGGTGACGCGGCAAAGGTGATGAGCGAGTACGGCTTCGCCTACTCCCCCGAGCTGCTCGAGAAATATGACCTGGTCAACCAGGGCATCTCGGCCGAGATGATCGCCGACAAGTGGGAGATCCCCAAGGTCGACCTCGACGAGCTCGCAGTCCGCTCCCACGCGCTCGCGCAGCAGGCCACCGAGGAAGGCCGATTCGAGCGTGAGATCGCTCCCTTCTCGGTCAACGGTGACACCTACACGACCGACCAGGGCATTCGACCTGGAACCAACCTCGAGGCGCTGGCCGGTCTGAAGCCCGCCTTCAAGGAAGACGGCAAGATCACCGCCGGCAACTCCTCCCAGGTCTCCGATGGCGCCGCGGCGGTCCTGCTGATGACCAAGGAGAAGGCCGACGAGCTCGGCCTCAAGGCGCGCGCCCGGATCGTCGATCAGACCGCGGTCGGCGTCGACCCGGTGATCATGCTGACCGGTCCGATCCCGGCGACCAAGAAGATCCTCGAGCGCAACGACATGACCATGGATGACATCGACCTGACCGAGATCAACGAGGCCTTCGCCTCCGTCGTCAAGGCCTGGGAGATCGAACTGAAGCCCGATATGGACAAGGTCAACGTCAACGGCGGCGCGATCGCGCTCGGCCACCCGCTCGGCTCGACCGGCGCCCGCCTGATGACCACCCTGCTCCATGAACTCGAGCGCCAGGACAAGGAGACCGGCCTAGTCACCATGTGCTGCGGCGGTGGAATCGGCACCGCCACCTTGATTGAACGCATCTAGTTCAAAGCCCGGCGCAAAGAAAAGGCCCGCGCTCCGGATGGAGCGCGGGCCTTTTCGTTTTATACGGCTGGTCGTCTACTTGGAGGCAGTGCGGATCCGGTACTTGTGGAAGATCGTCTTCCGTTTGCCGTGCTTGAAGCGTTTGCCCCGGACGACTTGACGGACCACCAGGGTCTTCACATTCGGGCGCTTCGCGTACTTCTTGATCCGCGGCTTGTACTTCGGCTTGACCCGCAGCTTCACGACCTTCCACTTGCCCGCCTTCTGCTTCGCGTTTACGTAGGCGGTCATCGGTCGGGCAAGCTTCTTCTTCGGTGACTTGCGGGTCACCGCGACCGCCCGGCCGAGGCACCTCGGCTTGAAGCGGGGCGGACACTTGAGCCGCAGGAAGAGGAACTTCCCGTTGTACATCGCGGTCACGTTGTTGGGCGGCTTGGTGCTCGGCTTGTCCGGTCCGCCGGGGCCGGTGGGTCCAGTGGGCCCAGTCGGCGACGTCGGGCCGGTCGGCGACGTCGGGCCGGTCGGACCGGTCGGCGACGTCGGGCCGGTGGGCGATGTCGGGCCCGTGGGACCGGTCGGATCGGTTGGGCCAGTGGGCCCGGTCGGACCGGTCGGCGTCGCTCGTCGCGCGGTCAGCGCGACCTGGTCGTAGTCAAAGCTTCCCGACGGGACCAGACCGAGAAGCGGTACCGAAACCGAACTCCTGATTACGATCCGATACGCATCGCCCAAGGTCAGGGCATCGGCGCCCAGGGCGTCGCCAGGCACCGTCGTCCAGGTGGCCGACTGGGACGCGGCGGCGCTCGGCACCAGCGGGATCACAGTCGAGTCGCTGCTCTTGACCAAATCCACCTGCCAGGTCGCGGCGGCCTGATTCAGAAGGTCCGCGATGTCGGCCCGACGGGCGATAGAGAAACTCAATTGTTCCGCCGGCTCGCCTTCGGCCCCGTCATAGGTGAATTCTGGGCTGGTCCAGACCCCGGTCGACTGACCGCCGAGGATTGTGGCGATCAGACCGCTGGTCGTGTCCTGGATGAATCCGTCGCTTTCGCCACCGGTGCCATCGGCCGCCTGGAAGGAGCCGTTCATGGCCGGGCAGAGCACGCCGGCCGTGGGGCCGCAGAGCGCCGTGTATTCCGTGGTGTGGACCCAGCCGCCATCCGATGCGGCGAGGGTGGTGCCGTCCCCGCCGGGATAGACCGTGACGATCCCCTCGTCGATACCGCCCGTGCCGGACATCCAGATCTCCCCGGGGCCACCGATGAAGCCGTCGACCGTCGAGCAGGGGATGAGGCCGGAACCACTGGAGGCGGGCACCGTGAAGCTGCTGTAGACCGCGCCGGCACCGCTGTCCGGGTCGAATGGAGCCGCATCGTGGGAGCCGGCTGGCTCGGTGAGCGTGCCCGTCGTCTTGAGGTCGAGCGGGAACGAAGTCGTGCAGTCGGCCAGGGTGCCGACCTTGATGTTGACGGTGAGGGGGACGTTGATGTCGGCGGCACCGGTCTCGGCGTCAAAGGTGCCGGTTATCGCGCCGCTGGCGCTGATCGTCACGTCGGCGTCCTGACCGGCCGCGATGTCTTCGATCTTCTTCGGAGGAAAGATGAAATCGGCGGCGCCGGCGGTGAAGGCGTCGGTGGTGGTGTCGACCTCACCTCGGAGGGTGGCCGGGGGATCGGGCGGGGATGCGTCCGGGTCGATCATCTTCAACCCGTGCGTCGAATCGTCGCTCCCGAGGTTGATGATCCCGCGATCGAGGTTCAAAGCCACCGGGTCAGCCGACGCGATCGCGCTGATCCCGAAAAAGGCGACCACCAGGATCAACAGCCCAGTAAGTCTCGTAAACAGCCTGTTCATTTCTTCCCTTTCCCAATCTTGTGCCTGAGATGTCTCCGCTTGCGTACAGATGGGTACGCAGAGGCCAAATACCACCGTCGCGGAATTACAAACAGGTACGCTGCGCCGCATGAGCGCCATGGAGAAGGTTTCGATCGGGATCATGGGGGAGACGCCGGAGGACATGGCGGCCCTGGCAAAGAAGGCGGAAGCGGCCGGACTTGATTGCGGTTGGGCGATCGAGCTCTTCCGCAACGCCTTCACCCAGACGACCTTCCTCGGGTCGAGGACCGAGTCGATCGATATCGGCACCGCGATCGCCTGGGGCTTCGTCCGCAGCCCGATGACCATGGCGATGAGCGCGATGGACATCGACGAGATCTCGGGTGGGCGCTTCCGGCTCGGACTCGGCCCGGGCGTGAAGCGGCTGAACGAGACCTGGCACAACGCCGAGTACGGCCGGCCCGCCCCGCACCTGCGCGAAACCATCGAAGCGGTACGAGCGATCATCCACGCCGCCGCGGCCGGCGAAGCGGTCGCCTTCAAGGGCGAGTACTACGACCTCGACATCAAGGGTTGGTACCGGGCAACCCCACCGGTCCGGGCCGACATCCCGATCTTCACGGCGGCCGTCCAGAAGGGGATGTCCCGCATGGCCGGGGATGTCGCCGACGGGCTGATCGGCCACCCGCTCTGCTCGGCCAGGTGGATCGAGCAGGAGATCGTGCCGGCCTTCGAGCTCGGGCTCTCCCGCTCGGGACGGGAACGCTCCTCCTTCACCTATCTGCCGAGCATCTGCGTCGCGATCGACGACGACTACCAGCGTGGCCTCGACGCGGCCCGCCGCACCGTCGCCTTCTACTCCACGGTCAAGACTTACATGCCGCTGTATGAGCTCCATGGCTTCGGCCAAAACGCGACAGCGGCGGGCGAGGCCTTCCGCCGCGGCGACATCAACGGCGTTGCCGATGCGATTCCCGACGAGATGGTCGAGACCTACTGCGCGGTCGGCACCCCGGACCGGGTCAGGGAGAAGGTCGCCGAAGTGGCCCAGTTCGCGGACGCGATCTTCCCCGGCGCCCCGACCTACTTCATCCCGAACGAGCAGGTCACCGAATACAACGAGCGGATCATCGAAGTATTCGGCAAACCGGGGTAGCGCTCCGTCGCCGGGCGGGGCCCGGAGATGGTTGGTTCGACTTAGAGGCGCTATATCCCCGTAAACCGAACCTACCCGCCCGGGGTTGGGGTTGGTCTTCAGTCTTGGGGAAGGCCTGAAACCCAGGCTTGGAACTCAGTCATGTCGGTGACCGCGGGCCCATGGCCAGGGAGGAGGACGGTCGGTTCGAGGGCGGCGAGCTTGCGGATCGAGCGGCGGTTCTCGGCCGGGTCGTAGGTGAACACGCCTGGTGGTTCGTCGAGGCCGGTGCGGCCGGTGGCGTAATTGATGTTGCGGATCACGTCGCCGCAGATCGCGACTCCGTCCGATTCGCGGAAGTAGACGACGTGGCCGCGGGCGTGGCCCGGTGTGTGGACGACGGTGAACTCACCGACTCGTTCCCCGTCCTCAAGGATCCGGGAGACCTTGTGCGGCGGCCCTGCCCAGGAAGACTGGATCCTGGCCAGCAGCGGGTTCGTGACCTGACCTTCCGAGATAGGTCGGCGGCCCTCCATCGCGTCGACGTCATCGGCATGGCAGGTGAGCGGGATGTCACGGTCACGACAGATTTCGCGGGCCATGCCTTGGTGGTCTGGATGGACATGGGTGAGAGCCAGCAGCGACAGCTTCCGGTTCTTGATCTGACGGGGGATGCGGAACCGGTCCCAGGTCGTGCCGGCGTCGACAAGCATGTCGCCGGCCAGGTACACGTTGACCATCGGCAGCGGGAACTGGCCGAGGCGCTCGACTCCGGGCGCGACTTCCTTCAGCGCCATCGGCGGATCAGTGTTCCCGCTCGGGGGCGGGCTGGCCGCTGTGGTGGGCCAGGTCCTCGAGCCGCGCCATCTCGCGCTCGCCGAAGACCCGGGCCGGGTCATCCGCGTCGAGCCCTTCGATCAGGCGACCGACCCGGACCCGCACCTGCTGTGCGAAATGGGGGGTCACCGCGCTGGTGAGTTCGCGGATGTCATCCGGGAAGATCTTCTGGTTCGAGTCCAGAACTCCGATGTGTTCGGCTTCGCTCATCCTGTTGTACTCGCAGTCTCCACGATTTCCAGTTCAAGTGCGTCGTCGAACCTGGCCTGTTCGTCGACCGAGATGATCGAGTCGTCCCCGATCACCCACCCGTGGCTGAAGATGCCCTGGGTCGGATCGCTCGTGTATCCGGGCTTGACGTCGAGCAGATAGTCCTCGACCACCTGCGGCAGCTTCTCGCTCGAATCGGTCAGCAGCAGGGCCGGCCAGGTGCCGCCCGTGGAAAGGGCCGTCACCGCAATCGCATCCATCGGCCGATCGGTCCTGGCGAGCGTGTAGCCATGGCCAGGCTCGTTGAGGTTCCACCCGAAAAGGCCGCTCGAGTAGCGGATCAGCTCAACTGCCGCCGATTCCGGATCGTCCCCGCCGACCCGCTCGACCGTGGAACCAGCCTTGTCCAATTGCTTGAGCACCTTGCTGGAAACGACCTCGGCCGGGCCGAGCACGAAGATTGGCACGCTCTTGTTCGCCTTCTCCTTGATCACGTCGAGCGTGGCCTTGGGCACATCGTCCTTGTTCGTGTACAGGACGACATCGCCGGAGCGCGCGGCCCAGGTCGCGGCCGGCGTGGCGTACTCCGGCGCGTCCGAGGAGACGACGACGAAGGCGGCCGGCGGACCATCCACGAGCTTGGCCTTTTCCCCGGCGACGGCGGCGGCGATCTCCGCCGGGCTGTTGCCAGTGATCCTCTCCACGTCGTAGCCGGATGGTGGCGCGACCTTGCCGACCGTGAACACCTTGTTCTCACCGGTGTCCGGCGAACCGAGCGGATTGAGCTGGGCGAGCGTGTCCATCCCACTGGCGGAAAGCGTGCCGGAGGGGGCGAGCAGGATCGGGGCACCGACCGGCAGCGCGGTCAGCGTCGCGGCCACCACGCCGGACTGCCAGTCGTTGGAATCGACCACCGTGACCGCCGCCGGAGGGGAGCCTGGACCAGAGGTCGGGTATGCGGCCAACGCCGCTGCCATCGAGATGTCGACCGGGTCGTTGCCGGCGATCCGGCTCGTGTTCCGGGTCGCGGTGGAGGGGAAGCCGAGCGGGCCGTTGGCGTGTCCGGCGACCACGGCCTGACCGGTGGCGCCGGTTTCTATCCCCGCCACCTCGGCCGGTGAGCCGCTTTCATCGTCGTTGCCGACATCGAAGAAGAAGTAGGCGATGAAGGCGCCGAGGATCAGTACCAGGACCAGCAGGATGGAGAGCCCCAGCCAGGGCACGCCGGCGGCCTGCGGGCTCCCTGGCGGTGCGTTGATCGGCCGTCGTCCGGAGCTTGCCACGGCGTGAACCGTATCCAAATGCTGTCCCGCGACGGAAGTCGTAAGAATGGCGGCGATGCCTTACCCAGTCGGGACAACCACCAACGATGCCGGCCACCTCGAAATCGGGGGCTGTGACGTGATCGAGCTCGCCCGCGAGTTTGGCACTCCTGCTTACCTGTTCGCGACCGCGGAGATGCGCGACCGGGCCCGGGCCTACCAGAGGGCGTTCGCCGCCCACACGGCCCACTTCGAGGTGCTCTACGCGAGCAAAGCGCTGCCGGTGACCGCCGCCTACCGCCTCTTCGCCGAGGAAGGACTTTCCGTCGACGTCGCTTCTGGCGGCGAGTTGACCATGGCTCTGACCGCGGGCTTCGATCCCGCGAAGATCTACATGCACGGCAACAACAAGACCGATGTCGAACTCGTTCTTGCGAGCCGTTCTGGCGTCGGCCACTTGATCCTGGATTCATTCGACGAGATCGAGCGTTGCGAGCGAGTCCTGCAGGATGACCAGGACGTGCTGATCCGCGTCACCCCAGGCATCAAGCCATCAACCCACTCGTTCATCCAGACAGGCCAGCTCGATTCCAAGTTCGGCTTCGGCCTCGAGGATGGCAGCGCGGCCAAGGCAATCGAACGAGTGCTCGCCTCGGACCGGCTCAACCTGGTCGGCCTGCACTTCCACATCGGCTCCCAGATCTTCGAGATCGAACCGTTCCGGCTGGCGGTCGAGGCGCTCGGAGAGCTGCGGGGCGGCTGGTGCCGGATCCTAGATCTCGGCGGTGGCCTGGGAATTTCCTACGCGGAAGACGATTCCCCCCCGCCGATCGAGGAGTACGTGAACCTCAAGGTCCAGGCCGTACGCGACGTCTTCGGCCCTGACGTGAAGATCCTGATCGAGCCGGGTCGCTCGCTGGTCGGCACGGCCGGGGTCACCATGTACACGATCGGCACGGTCAAGGAAATCCCCGGGGTCCGCACCTACGTCGCGGTCGACGGCGGCATGTCCGACAACCTGAGACCGATGCTCTACGACGCGAAGTACACCGCCGTGATCGCCGACCGCGCCGGTGAAACACCGAATACCACGGTTACCGTCGCCGGTTCCCACTGCGAGTCCGGGGATATCCTGATCCGAGATGTCGATCTCGCCAACCCCCGCGTGGGGGACATCCTGCTCACTCCGGCCACCGGCGCCTACGGTCATTCGATGGCGAACAACTACAACGGAATGCCGCGGCCGCCCGTGATCTTCTGCGAAGACGGAGATGCGCAGGTCGTGGTCCGGCGTGAAACCTGGGATGACCTGATGCTGAGGGACATGTGAGCGAGAAACTTCGGATCGGCCTGCTCGGCCGTGGCACGGTCGGATCGGCCTTCGACGAGCTTGTCGCCGAACGGGCCGACCAGGTCGAGTCGGCAACGGGCCGGCGACCCGAAGTTACCGGGGTGCTGACCCGCAGCCAGGGTGATTTCGGCGAGATCCTGCCGGACGCCGACGTGATCGTCGAGCTGATGGGCGGCACCGACACCGCCCGCGAACACGTGCTGGCCGCGCTCCGGGCCGGGGTGCCGGTGGTGACCGCCAACAAGCAGCTGCTGGCCCAGCATGGGGCAGAGCTCTTCGCTGCGGCAGAGGAGGCCGGAGTGCAGCTGCGCTTCGAGGCTGCGGTCGCCGCGGTCGTGCCGGTGATCCGCGTGGTTCAGGAAAGTTTCGGCGCGGTCGACTTCAACAAGGTCTTCGGCATCGTCAACGGGACCACGAACTTCATCCTTTCCGAGATGGCGGCCACCGGCGCGCCCTACGGCGACGTCCTCAAGCGGGCCCAAGAGCTGGGCTATGCCGAAGCCGACCCGACCGAGGACGTAAACGGCGCCGACGCCGCCGCCAAGATGGCGATCCTCGCCCGGCTTGCTTTCCACACTCCGGTCACTCTCGACCAGGTCGATTTCGAGGGCATCGAGGACATCCAGCCAGACGACCTCGCCTACGCGAAGGAGCTCGGTCTCTCCTTGAAGCTGCTCGGGGTCGCCGAGAAGTTCGAGCGGGGAATCACGGTGCGTGTCTTTCCTTGCTTCCTTTACCCGGGCCATCCCCTGGCCCCGATCGAGGGGCCGTTCAACGCGGTCATGGTCGAGGCGCCCGAGATCACCGAGGTGACTATGTCCGGACCGGGAGCCGGCGGCCTGCAGACCGCCGCCGCGGTGCTCGGTGACGTCGTCTCGGTCGCCGCCGGTGACGCCCGCACACACACCGCCGACCGGGACCTGCCGGTCCTGACCGATGTTGCCTCGTCCTTTTACCTTCACCTCGAGGTCGCCGATGAGCCCGGGGTGCTGGCCGAGGTCGCCAAGCTGCTCTCCGACGGAGGGGTGTCGGTCAAGAGCGTGGTCCAGCGAGGGCTCGGCGACGATGCCCGCCTGGTCATGGTCATCCACCGCTGCCTCGAGTCCGAGTTCAAGGCCGCGGTCGCCCAGATCGCGGAACTGGACGCGCTCAGGTCCAGCCCGCGCTTCATCCGTGTAATCGAAGAAGAATTCACCGCTTAGGTACCTAGGGAGCCATGCCACAGCCACTGATCGAGAGATACCGCGACACTCTGCCGCTCGAACCTGGTGATCCGGTGGTCAGCCTGAACGAAGGTTCGACTCCGCTGGTGCCCGCTCCCCGGCTTTCCGAGCGGGTCGGCGCTCAGGTCTACCTCAAGGTGGAAGGGGCGAACCCGACCGGATCCTTCAAGGACCGGGGCATGACCGTCGCCGTCTCCCGGGCCGCCGGGCGTGGCGCCAAGGCCGTCATTTGCGCCTCAACCGGCAACACGGCTGCCTCAGCGGCAGCCTATGCGGTTCGGGCCGGCCTCCGTGGTGCGGTGATCGTGCCGGAGGGAAACATCGCGATCGGCAAGCTCGCCCAGGCGCTGATGCACGGCGCTCGGGTGATCGCGCTTCAGGGAAACTTCGACGACGCGCTCACCGCGGTCCGTGACCTGGCGGAGCGCCACCCGATCGAGTTGGTCAACTCGGTCAACCCCTATCGGATCGAGGGCCAGAAAACGGCTGCCTTCGAGCTGATCGATGAACTGGGACAGGCGCCGGACGCTCTCGCGATCCCGGTCGGAAACGCCGGCAACATCTCCGCCTACTGGAAGGGTTTTCAGGAGCGCGGCACCGCACCGATCTGTTACGGCTTTCAAGCGGCCGGCTCGGCCCCGCTGGTCGATGGCGCCCCGGTGGCGAAACCGGAACCCGTCGCCACCGCGATCCGGATCGGCAACCCGGCCCGGTGGGAGGAGGCGATGAACGCCTTCAACACCTCACGCGGACGCGTCGCCGCGGTCACCGACGACCAGATCCTCGACGCATACCGCTGGCTGGCCGCCAACGAAGGCGTCTTCTGCGAACCGGCCTCGGCCGCCTCGGTAGCCGGCATCCTCAACCACGGCCTGCCCACGGTCGACGGGATGGACAAGCCGGAGACGGTGGTCTGCGTCCTCACCGGCCACGGGCTCAAGGATCCCGACACCGCCCTCGGCAAAGCCCCCGCGGTGATCAACTGCGCCAACGAGATCGGCGCCATCGAAGAGGCAGTCTTCGACTGACCCGGCTAGGCCGACGATTCTTTACATCGAATGGGACGGGTGAATCAATGATCGGTTCGCCCCCGAGGGCGGGTCGAACCCCGCCGGGCCGCGGTTATCTTCGGAGCTTGTAGCCGGACTTGAACATCCGGTAATTGCCGTAGGTGAGGGCGGCGGTGGCGACGGTGAGGAAGCCGAGGGCGAGCCAGACGCTGATGTCGGAGACCCCGAGGAAGCCGTAGCGGACCAGGGAAATCATGTAGTAGACCGGGTTGAAATGAGTCAGGGTCTGGTAGGGCTCGGGCAGGAGCGAGGCCGAGTAAAAGACCCCGCCGAGGAAGATCAGCGGCTGCAGGATGAAGGTTTGAGCGAACGAGACATCATCGAACTGCTCGGCTCGCACACCAACCAAGACCCCGAGGCTGGCGAAGAACCAGCCGACCAGGAACAGGGCTGGGATCAAGACATAGAAGTGCTTGACCGGAAGGTCGATCAGCAGGCTCGCGACGATGAAGGTCACTACAGAGATCAGCAGTCCACGCAGAAAACCTCCGAGCGTGAAGGCGAGCAACAGCTGGCCGGGGGAGGCGGGAGAGGAGAGTTGGTCGTCGATCGCTCCCTGGAACTTCTGCTGGAGGATCGACGACGAGTTGTTGCTGAACGAGTTGATCGCGAAGGCCATCATGATCAGGCCCGGAATCACGAAGACGATGTAATCGAAGCCGTGGAGTTCACCGACCCGGGAGCCGAGGGCGGCGCCGAAGATCGAGATGTAGAGGAAGGTCTCGAGCAGGGGCGCGCCGACCGTCTGGCGGGGGATCTTCAGGAAACGGCTGACCTCGCGCCTGGTCAGGGCGACGAAGCGAATCATCGAGGGGCTCACGCTCCCGCCTCCTCGGTGCCGACGTGCGCTCGTGAAAGCTCTTTGCGCCCGACCAGCTCCAGATAGGCATCTTCGAGGCTGCCGACCCCGAAACGCTGGGCCAGCTCGGCACTGGATCCCTGGTCGACGATCTCCCCGCCGTTGATGAATGCGATCCGGCTGCAGAGCTGCTCGGCCTCCTCCAGGTAGTGCGTGGTCAGCAGGATCGTGGTGCCCTCCAGGTTCACCTGTCGCACGTAATGCCAGAGTTCGAGCCGCAGCTCGACGTCGACCCCGGCGGTCGGTTCGTCGAGGATCAGCAGCCGGGGCCGGTGCATCAAGGCGCGGGCAAGGATCAGCCGGCGTTTCATCCCGCCCGAAAGCTCCCGGGTGCGGTCGTTTCGCTTCTCGGTCAGGGAGAAGGATTCGAGCAGTTCGTCGACCCGCTCCTTGCGGTCCTGCTTGGTCATCCCGAAGTAGCCGCCGTGGAAGTCGAGGGTCTCCTCGACGGTCAGGAACCAGTCGATGTTGAGTTCCTGCGGGGCCAGTCCGACCGCCTCGCGGGCCGCGCGGTAATCGCTGACCGCGTTGTGGCCGAAGACTCGGATGTCACCCGACGTCGGTCCGGCCAGGCCGGTCGAGCAGTGGATCAGGGTCGACTTGCCGGCCCCGTTCGGACCGAGCAAACCAAAGAACTCGCCATCGGCGATCTCCAACGAGACACCTTTCAGTGCCTCCGTTCCGTTCGGATAGCGCTTGACCAGGTCACTTATCTCCAGCGCAGGGGTGCTCCGCGCGGAGGAGGGAGGGGAGGACGGCATCACCCACGAATCAATAGCAAGGTAGGTTTCCCGGGTGACCGAACGCCACCGACTCGTGAAGGTTCCCGCCTCCTCGGCCAACCTGGGACCTGGCTATGACGTGATGGCGGTCGCGCTCGACCTTCATCTGGAGTTGGAGGTCCGTGAATGCGGCGAGTTCTCGGTCAGCTGCGAAGAACATGACGTCCCACTTGACCGGAGCAATCTGGTCGTCCAGGCATTCGAGACCCTGCAGCCAGCCGATGGGATCTCGTTCCGGATCGGTGGCGAGATCCCGCTGGCCCGGGGGATGGGTTCCAGCGCCGCGGCGATCGTCGCCGGGCTGGTCGCCGCCGACCACCTCTTCGAACTTGGCCTCGAGCGACAGGACCTGCTCGAGCGGGCGACCGCCCTCGAAGGGCATCCCGACAACGTCGCGGCGGCGATCTGCGGCGGCTTCGTGGTCTGCACCAGCGGACCACGGCTGACCGCAACGGTGATCGATTCACCGGAAGGGTTGGAGGGGATTCTCGTGATTCCCGATGTCGAGGTTTCGACCAAACTGGCCCGAGAGGCGATCCCCGAGCAGATCCCGATCACCGACGCAGTCGCCAACACCGCATCGGCCGCGCACCTCACCTTGGGCCTGAGTCGCGGTGATTTCGAGCTGATCGGCATGGGGCTCCACGACCGGCTCCACCAGGAGCGCCGCCGTCACCTCTTCCCCAAGTCGATGGAGATCGTCGAGCAGGCCGGGGAGATGGGGGCGATCGGGGCGACCATCTCCGGGGCCGGCCCGACCGTCCTGGTCTGGACGGGCTGGCAGGAGACCGGCGGCGTGGTCGAGCAGCTGCGGGAACGCTGTGAAGGCTGGGCCACGGTGACCCGGGTCGGCTTCAGCCCTCTGGGAGCCGACGTCCCGGAGCTTTGACCCGTCTCCGCTCGTGAAGGCGAGGCTGAGAAACCCGGCGGTCGCGATCCTGCTGCTCGCCCCGTTCTTCGGCGAGTCCCTTTCCGGCGCTACCTCGCCTCTCGACCTGATCCTGCCCTGGAACCTGGCCCTGATGGTCGGGCTGTACGGCTGCGGTGCCCTGATCTGCCGGGAGGTGGTGCTCAAGTACAAGCTCGGTCTGGTCGGGCTGATCGTCCTCGGTGCCGCGTACGGGGTCTGGGAGGAGGGGCTGGTCGACCGGTACTGGTACGACCCTTCGTTCTGGGACGACCAGAACATCGGCGCCTACAGCGTGGTCGGGCAGACCAACCTGCTGCTGGCGCTCTTGCTCACCGTCTTTCACTCCGCGGTCAGCATCTGTTGCTCGGTGCTGGTGGTCGAACGGATCTTCCCGAGGCGGCAGGCGCAGCCCTGGGCCGGCCGGCGCGGGATGATCGTGGCCGTCTTCGTCTTCGCGGTTGTGGTGCCGCTGGTCTGCGGCGAGTTCTACTGGCCTTCGGCACCGAACCTGGTCGCGGCGGCCCTGGTGATGTTGCTCCTTGTCGCGGCCGCCTTCTGGCAGCGCCGCTTCGATTTTGGATCGGGCACGAGGACGGCGCGCCGGTCTCGGTCGCGGAAGGCGATCGGCTGGATCGCCTTCGCCGCGACGCTGATCTTCTGGTTCACGGTCTACAGCCTGCCCGAGAGCGGGATCGCCTGGCCGGTCGGTCTGCTGGTCGCGGCCCTCCCGGTGGTGATCGCGACCTGGCTGATCGCCCGACGGGCAACCGGTGACCGGTTCGGCCCCGACGCGCTGCGGGTGATCACCGGCATCCTCGGCTTCTTCGTCCTCCTCGACCTCTTCATCGCCCCACTGGCCCGACCCGACATGCTCCTCAGCGCCCTGGCGGTGGTCCTCCTGCTGCGCTGGCTCTGGCGTCAGGAACCCAGTCTGGAGAGTTGAGCTTTGGCTTCGGCCAGGGCGGCGGGGTAGTCCAGGCGCTCGAGGACCTCGACCGTGAGCTGGGCGTAATCGAGCGACTTGCGTTTGCGGTACTCGAAGATCGGCTTGGCGGCACGGGCCGATTCCGGGTAGACGATCGAGCGCCTGATCACCGTGTCGAAGACCAGGTCGCCGAACTGCTCGCGCATTGTCTCCAGGGTGGAGCGGGCGTGGTTGGTGCGCATGTCGGCGATGTTCAGCAGCAGCCCGAGCAACTCCAGGTCCGGGTTGAGGTTCTCCTTGGCCAGGCCGATCACTTCCATCGCCTGTTCGGCACCCTGCTCGGAGAAATGCTCGGCCTGGGTCGAGAGGATCGCCCGGTCGGCGGCGACCAGCGCGTTCACGGTGAGGAGGCCGAGCGTCGGCGGGCAGTCGATCAGGATCACGTCGAAGCGGCGTTTCGGCTCCCGCAGGGCGTTCCGCAGGGTGAGTTCCCGGCCGATCTTGCCGGCAAGCATCAGCTCGGCTTCGGCCAGGCCGAGGTTGGCCGGGATCACTTCGCCGCCGCCGGGGCCGGTGTGGATCGCGTCGACCGCGCGCTCGCGGCCGGCCAGCACCTCGCCCAGGGTGGGGAAGGCGTCGGCCGGGATCCCGAAGTACTCGGAGAGGTTGCCCTGGGGGTCGGCGTCGATCGCCAGCACCGAGAGCCCCGACCGGCGAAGCCCCTCCGCGAGCGACCGGGTCAGCGTGGTCTTGCCGGTTCCGCCCTTCTGGGAAAGGATCGCGATGGTCGTAGACACCGGCACACCCTATCGCCGCTCAAGCCAGGATCGGCCGCCAGCCCTTAGAATCGGCGGCGATGGGTCCCGTATTCACCGAAGTAGACATTGACGCCCCCCGCGAGGAGATCTTCGACTACCTCCTGGACTTCGACACCCGGCCGTTCCTCTACGGCGACGCGGTCGAGAATTTCCGCTTGCTGAGGCTGAACTCGCGTGGGGTCGGGGCCGGGGCCCGCTGGCAGTTCAAGCGCAAGAAGGCCTGGGCCGATTCGGCGATCACCGCGGCCGAGCCGCCCCGGCGGATCTCCGAGCGCGGGGTCACCGGCAACTACAACAAGACCACGTCGGGAACCGAGTGGGAGATGGAGGAGACCGCGACCGGGGTCACCCGGGTGCGGATCAGCTACTGGACGGTTCCCACCGGGCTGGCCAAGGCTTTCGACCGGATGACCGGCGGCGCGGGCTGGCACCGGCGTCGCCTGGACAAGGCTGGCCAGCGCCTGCGCGAAGCGATCGAGTCGGGCCGGGAGGAAAAGGTCGAAGTGCCGGTAGCCGGAGGCAACCGCCATGCGACCGGAGTCGCGTAGCCGCACGTCCCGATAAGGCCGAATAGACTCCCGCAGCGATGGAAAGAATTTCGAAGAGCAACCTGTTCCGTGGCCTCGTCCTGGCCCTCGTAGTCGCGATCTCCGGCCTTGCGCTTGCCGCCTGTGGCGGTGGCCACGAGGAGAAGGAAGGGCTCGCCGAGGGCGAGATCGTCGAACTCGGTCCGCTGCAGTACAACGTCCTCTTCACCCGTCCTCTGAACATCAACGACATCGAGGATTCGCAGTACCTGGTCGGCCAGCCCAAGCCCGGTCCGGACCAGATGTACATCGGGGTCTTCGTCCACGTCCACAACGACAGCGACGACGCCCACACCATTCCGGACAGCTTCAAGATCACGACCACTGCGGGCCGTGAGTACGAGAACATCCCCAGCAAGAGCATCTACGCGCTCCAGCCGGGGGCGACGGTCGAGCCGCATGACAACATCCCGCAGGTCGATTCGACCGCCCAGGTCGGGCCGATCCAGGCTTCGATGCTGCTCTACCTGATCGACCGTGAATCGGCCGAGCAGCGGCCGGTCCAGCTGACCATCGAGGGCGAAGACGGACCCGCAACCTTCGACCTCGACCTCTGAGCCGGCGGGTTCCGGCCCGCAGGTTTTGGAGGATCATGGGACGGCGGTCGTCGGCCAGGTCATCGCTGCGGTCGGGGCCGCGCTCGCCCTGCTCGGCCCGTTCTCGGACGTGGTCTCCGGGGTCGGGGTCGCCGTCCTGATCGTCGGCGTGATCGTTTCGGCCCCGGCCGGGCGCTTCCCGGGGCCGGTGATGGTCGAGTGGTGGTCCGTCCTCGCGATTGCCGCTCTCGCCGTCCTGATCGGCTTCGGCCTCGCCTTTTGGCTCCCAGCCGTCGGCGGGGTCGTCCTCACCGCCGGCGCGGTGGTCGCCCTTGCCTCCGTCTTCTTCGGAACGCCCGTCCGGTCCGAGTAGCCAGCCAACCACGGCCGAGCAACCCCACGCCCGACACGGCCGAGCAACCCCACGCCCGACACGCCTGCAACCCCACACCCGACGACAGCGGACTTTTCGGCAAATAGGTCTGAAAAGTGCGCTGCCGCGTCGTCCGTGGTTTCTGGTCTCGTGGTTCGGTTCTTTTGCCTGCGTTTGCGTTGCACAAAAGTCACACCCGTAGAGCCACTTGTGAGCAGATTCTCGGCATCGTTGCGACATGGATGCTCATCCGACACCGGTCGATTCGTCGGCACATCAGCTTCGGCGCCTCTACCGATTCATGGCTCCCCGCAGATTCGTTGCGGGACGAGAGGGATTGGTGGGGGCAGGATTCAGTCAGTCACGGATCGATTGCTGGCTCCGGAACGGCCGGCTCATAAAAGTCGTTCGAGGCGTCTACTCCTACGGTCGGGATGTCGAATCCCGGGAAGCGGTCTGGCGGGCATCCCTGCTCGCGGCGGGATCCGGCTCGATCTTGACGGGCAGGAGTGCCTGCGAGGCCTGGGGGCTGATCCAAACGCGCGAGACGGTGCCGATTCGAGTCGAGGTCGCCGTAACGTGCGGTCGCACCAGGACTCTGCATGGCACTTCGCCGGCGCTCCGGCGAACCCGGATCAACATTCGGAAGCGCGAATTCGATCAGTCGGATGTCCGACAGAAAGACGGAATAGAGCTGGCGAGTCCTGTCCTCGCACTGATCGAGTTCGCGGCCGAGGCATCTGAGCGAGAAGTACGTTTCGCGTTTCTTGAGGCCTGCCGACTCAAGCTCTTCAACCGTCGGGACGTGCGGGATTGCTACGACCGGCTGGAGGGAAGGCGTGGCGCCGGAAGGCTCAAACCTCTGCTTGCTCTCTGGGTTCCACAGCTCGGACGAATCAGGTCGGTGTTGGAAGGCACGATTCTGCTGGGGCTGATCGAACGTCGACTTCCGCTGCCTGAGGTCAACGTGAAAGTGGGCGGCTATGAAGTCGACTTCTTCTGGCGGAAATACGGCGTGGTCCTGGGGGCGGACGGAGAGACCTACCACAGCGATCTGCCCCAGCGCGGGATCGATGTAGCCAAGCAGCGGGATCTTGAGCGGCAAGGACTTGACGTAATGCGGGTGACCTCAACGCAGTTCGACGGGAATCCGGAAGCAGTCTTGGACGAAGTGGCGAACAAGTTGGCGTCCCGAGAAGCCGACAGCGGACTTGTCGGCAAATAGGTCTGAAAAGTGAGCTGTCGGCTCGTCGAGGTTCTGCGGGCGTCGCTACAGGCCGTCGCTGAGGATTGCCCCCGCGATCGGAGCCGCTACGGTCCCGCCGTCGCCCGAGGCATCGATGATCATCACGCAGACCGCGAGCTTCGGCTTGTCGGAGGGGGCGAATCCGGCGAACCAGGCGTCTTCGATGTTGATCGGGTCGCCGTTGTCGTCCACTTCACCGCTCGGGCCCACCTCGGCGGTGCCGGTCTTTCCGGCCACCTGGGCCTCGGAGATCGCGGCGGCCGGCCCGGTTCCGGAGGTGACGACCGCGACCATGAGGTCCGCGACCTGGGAAGCGACCTTCCGGCTGGTCACCCGGACCGGTCCCGAACTGGGCTGAAGGTCGGCTTCCCTGGTGATCGGCGTGGGCAGGGAAACGCCCTTGTTCGAGATCGCCTGGGCAATGCTGGCCATCAGCAGCGGGGTCGCCTGAACCCTGCCCTGGCCGATCCCCGAGACGCCGAGGTCGCTCTCGTAATCGCCCGCCTTCGGGATGGTCGGGGTGGGCGGGTCGACCACCGCGAGGCTGGCCGTATCCCAGACCTGGGGCGGCCGGTTGAAGCCGTACTTCTCGGCGGTCGCGGTGAACTTCTCCGGGCCGATCTGCTCGGCGAGCGGAGCGAAAACGGAGTTGCAGGAATGGGCGAACGATTCGGTGAACGTGCCGCCGCAGACCTCGCCGTGCGCGTTCTTGATCATGCGGCCGTCGGCCGGTGCCTCGGTCACGTAGTCGTAAGAGGAGTCGAGTGTGGCGGCCCCGGTCTCGAGGGCCGCAGTGGCGGTGACCATCTTCATGGTCGAACCGGGCGGCTGAAGCACCGAGTAAGCCTGGCCCGCCAGGGCGCGGATCACGCCTGTCTTAGCGTCCAATACCGCGGCGCCGCCGGGAGCTCCAGCCAGGTTGCTGACGGCCGAGTTCTGCAGGTCAGGGTCGATCGTGGTCTTGAGCGGCTTCGCCGGAGAAGGCTTGCCGCGGCCGAGCTCGCGGCCCTGGCCGTCGGTGCCGCCATCGATCGGTTTCGCATAGAGCGTCCCACCCGGGGTCCCGGTGAGCCGCGCGTTGAAGGCCAGCTCAAGGCCGCTGGTCCCGGTCGCCTCGCCGGGTTCGTAGCCGATCGCGGTCGCGTCCAGGCTCCGTTTGCCGCCATCGTCCGGTTCACCGGTCACGCCCGTTACGTCGATCATCGCGTCACCCAGCGGGTGCTCACGGGCGTCGACCGGTCCTTCGGCCATGACCTGACCGTCCTTGGCGAGGATCTTCGCCCTGGTTGGGAGTTTGATGGTTCGGGTCAACTCCTCGTTCAGCTCGAGACCGGGGAAGAGCAGGCTGTTCTGCCAGGCGATCCCATCCGAGCCGAAGGTGAATTTGAGGGGTTGCTCGATCGTCCCGAAAGCGAGGGTCTTCGCCTCGATCGGAACCTCGGCGTTCGTCTCGTCGCCTTCGGCGTCGCTGTGGGCGAGGGATTGGAGAGTCGCCTCGGCGGCCGCGACCTCGTATCGCTCGGTGAAGCGTTCCTCGGAGATACCTTCGCGGGACTTGGTGCTGAGCATCCCGTACATCGCCGAGTAGTCGCCCTTCTCCCAGGCCTCGACGTAATTCTCCGCTGCGTCCCGGTGAGGACTGCCCGGGCAACCTTCGATCGCGCCGACGATGAATGCGACCAGGGCGATTCCGACCAGAGGCAGTGCCCTCGTCTTGAGTCTTCTTTGCCTTTCCAGGCGTGACGGCGGACGCCCCATCAAGCCTGAAAAATACCGGTGTCGCCGGTGGTCAGAATGGTCGGCGCTGCACTCCGGCGCTCGGCGGGCCAGAGGTTGTACCCAAAACCGCCATGACCGATGACGGAGTTTTGGCCGCAACCTCTAGATTGACCGGGTGACACCGCTTGACTGGGGCATCGCCGCCTTCACATTTCTGATCGCCCTGTGGGGGTTCAGACAGGGTTTGATCGTCGGAGTGCTGGGCCTTTCGGGCCTCGCGATCGGCGCCTTCCTCGGCTCACGCCTGGCCCCGATCTTTCTCGACCACGGCTCGAATTCCCCCTATGCGCCGCTGGCCGCCCTGATCGGGGCAATCATGGTCGGCTCGGTCACCCTGGCCCTGGCCGTGAGCCTGGGCGAGCGAGTGCGGGACTCGGCCGTCCGTCATCCGTTCTGGGAGGTGATCGACGGGATCGGCGGTGCCCTCTTGATCGCGGCGGTCGGTCTCGGCATCGTCTGGGTCCTGGCAGCGGCCGCCGTCTACTACCCGAGCTCCGAAGGTCTGAGGCGGGACGTTCAGAAGTCGCTGCTGGTCGGGGCGGTGAACGACCTCTTGCCGCCCTCGGGTCCGCTGATGCAGGCACTCCACCGGATCGATCCGTTTCCCACGATTGCCGCCTCGACCGGCGAGATCGCCCGTCCCGACCAAGGGACCGGCAGCGAGACCGCTGTCAGGGCCGCCGCCGAGTCGGTGGTCAAGGTCTCGGGCACCTGCAACGGCTTCGGCGTGATGGGGTCGGGCTGGGCGGTCGGGCCCGACACCTTCGTCACCAACGCGCATGTCGTGGCTGGCCAGGAAGACACCAAGATCCAATCCCACAATGGGCAGACGGCAAACGCCACGCCGATCGCCTTCAACAAGCGCAATGACATCGCGATCCTCCAGGCCGACATCGATGTGCCAGCGCTGCCTGCCTTGGTGCGCGCCCGGCGCGGTACCGCCGCCGCGGTAATCGGATATCCGAACGATGGTCCCCTGACCATCACCCCGGCCCGGGCCGGTGAGACCAGGCTCGTACTCGGTGACGACGCCTACGGCAACGGCCCCTTCGAGCGGTCGATGCTGACCCTCCGGGGCCTAGTCCGCCACGGCAATTCCGGCGGGCCGCTGGTCGATTCCCAGGGACGTGTGCTGGGCACCGTCTTCGCCGCGACCACCGAGGGGCCGGCGGGCGGCCTGGCGATCCCGAACAAGGTCCTGGCCCGGATCAGCCACGCGGCGACCGGCAAGGAAGTCGACACCGGACCCTGCGCTTGAGCAGCCGAAAGCAGGGGATTTCGCGGTTTCCGGTGGATCGGCTCCGCTAGAGTTTGACAATGGTGAATGCGTCAACCGCCAGCACGGGTTCCGACTGGCAGACGGTCAAGGGGCAGGCCTCACGACCGGCTCTGACCGAAGTCTGCCCTCACTTCCACGCCGCGATCGAATTGATCGGCAAGCGTTGGAGTGGGGCGATCATCTGGGCGCTGGACGATGGCCCACTGCGGTTCGCCGAACTGAAACGCTCGATTCCGGGTCTTTCCGACCGCCTGCTCTCCCAGCGTCTGCGTGAACTCGAGGAGGCGGGCTTGATGACCCGAGAAGTCGAGGACGGTCCCCAGGTGAAGGTGACTTACAGCCTGACCGAGATGGGGGAGGGGCTCAGACCGGCAGTCCTGGCTCTACGGAAGTGGGCTTGTGAATGGCAGGATTCTCTTCCTTGAATGCGTCGTCGAGGGCGCCGGTGTCCTCCTTGGTTACGGCATCCGGACGGGGTCGCACATAGGCCTTTGCCCCTGATTCGAGTTCCAGGGTCTCCAATTCCGAACGGGTCAGCTGGGCCCAGACCTCCTTTTTCTCCGGTACGGTCAGCATCTCGACGCGGCCGGAAAAACCGAGTCTCACCACGCGGTCGATCTCGACCTCTATCGTGTCCGGGGCCGGAGCCGGGAGGATCTCCGTGTCGTGCGGGCGGACCAGCTTGCCACCGAGGCTGTTGACCTCGCCCACGAACCCCATCACGAACTCGTTGGCTGGCTGATCGTAGAGTTCGGTTGCGGTTCCGGTCTGCTCGATCTGACCTTCGTTCATGACCACGATCTGCTCGGCAATGTCCATCGCTTCTTCCTGGTCGTGAGTAACGAAGATCGTGGTCACGTGGACCTCGTCATGGAGCCGACGCAGCCAGGTGCGAAGGTCCTTTCGAACCTTGGCGTCGAGGGCGCCGAAGGGTTCGTCGAGCAGCAACACCGAAGGCTCCACGGCCAGCGCGCGAGCGAGGGCCATACGTTGGCGTTGCCCACCGGAGAGTTGCGAGGGGTAGCGCTTCGCGAGTCCCGTCAACTGGACCAGATCGATCAGCTCATCGACCCGCTCGCGAGTTTTCTGCTTGCTGAACTTGCGAACTTTGAGGCCGAAGGCGATGTTGTCGAAGACAGTCATGTGCTTGAACGCGGCGTAGTGCTGGAAGACAAATCCGACGTTGCGGGTCCGAACGGGCTTCTTCGCCTGATCCTCGCCGCCGATGAACACCTGGCCGCTGGTCGGCACCTCGAGGCCCGCGATGGTGCGAAGCAGGGTCGACTTGCCAGATCCGGAAGGACCGAGCAGGGCGGTCATCGAACCGTCGGGGACGATCAGATTGACGTCCTTCAGCGCCTGGAAGTCGCCGAACTCTTTGTTTACTTCCCGGACCTCGATGCCGTGGCTGACGGTCTTCAGGTTCTCTGCGATGGCATTCATTTGGTCCTAGTCCTCCTTGCGGCGCAACAGGTTCATGGTGAGCAGGGTGCCCAGCGCCAGGATCGCCAGGATCAGCGAAGCCGAGTAGGCCCCCACCGAATTGAAAGTTTCGAACTGCTTCGAGACGTAAAGCGGCAGGGTCTGGGTCTCGCCGGAGATGTTTCCGGAGACCACCGTGACCGCCCCGAACTCGCCGAGAGCACGGGCAGTCGTCAGCACGACGCCGTAGGTCACACCCCAGCGGATCGCCGGCAGGGTGATCGATCGGAAGGTCTGCCAGGGGCCGGCCCCGAGCGTTTCGGCCGCCGTTTCTTGATCGGTGCCGATCTCCTGCATGACCGGGATCACTTCCCGGGCCACGAAGGGCAGGGAAACGAACACGACCGCCATGACGATGCCCGGGGTGGAGAAGATCACCTGGATCCCCCACGCGGCGAGGTCGCCGCCGAACCAGCCGCCCGTGCCGTAGACCAGGATCAGGGCGAGGCCGATGACCACGGGGGAGACCGCGAACGGCATGTCGATCAGGGCGCCGACCGCCCACTTGAACCGGAAGTTGGTCCGCACCATCACGTGGGCGGCGGCGATCCCGAAGATCGTGTTCAGCGGCACCGCGATGATCACCGTGAGCAGTGACAGCTTCAGCGCGTGGATCGCGTCTGGCTTGGTGATCTGGGTGATCACCTCACCAACACCGTCGTCGAAGGTCTTGATCAGGGCAACCGTGATCGGGGCCAGCAGTAGCGCCGCCAGGTAGAGCAGGGCGACCGAACGCAGGCCGTAGCGGGCAGGCCTTCCGCTGGCATTACCGGTCATGACGTAGCCCCCACTTCTGGACGAGGTTGACGAAGGCGAGCATGACCATGGAGATCGCCAGCAGGACGACCGAGACCGCGGCGGCCCCGACTACGTTGTCGGACTCGATCTGCCCGCGGATGAAGACCGAGGCGGCCTCGGTTTTGTAGGGCACGTTGCCGGAGATCAGCACCAGCGCGCCGAACTCTCCGAGCGCGCGGGCGAAGGCCAAAGCGACGCCGGCCGCGATGCCTGGAAGCAGGTTGGGGAAGATGATTCGGGTGAAGATCCGGAGCTTGCCGGCGCCGAGCGACTCGGCCGCCGATTCCATGTCTCGATCGAGCGAGAGCAGCAGCGGCTGGACCGCCCGGACCACGAAGGGGAGGGTGACGAACAGCAGCGCGATGATCACCGCGTACTTGGTGTAGGCCGCGTGGATACCGATCGGGCTGTCGTTGCCGTAAAGGGTGAGCAGGGTGAGGCTGGCCACGATCGTCGGCAGGGCGAAGGGGAGGTCGATCACCGAGTTGACGATGCCCTTGCCCGGGAACTCGTCGCGAACCAGTACCCAGGCGATCAGGGTGCCCATGACCGCGTTGATCAGGACCACGACCAGTGAGCAGATCACGGTCAGCTTGAGGGCCGCCACCGATTGAGGCTGGCTGACGGCATCCCAGAAATGCCCGGGCCCGTCGGAGAACGCCTTGGCGGTAATCGCGGCCAGCGGAATCAGGACGATCAGGCTCAGGTAGGTGACCACCAGACCCTTGGTCAGGCCGGCTTCGACCCCGGGCAGGCGCAGGCCTGCCCGGGGTCGCGGAGCCGTTACGGCTGTCGCATCACTTTTCAGTGGAGACTCCCAGTTCCTTCTCGATCACGGCGATCTTGCCGGTCTGATCGTCGAAGAACTCGTCGGCTACCTTGTCCCATCCACCGAACTTGGCGATCGTGAACTCATCCTTCGGGGTCGGGAACTTCGAGGAGTCGACCAGGCTCTTGTTGACCGGTCGGTAACCCTGCTCGGCCCAGATCTTCTGTCCCTCGTCGGTCCAGATGAAATTGAGGAAGTCGGTCGCGGATTGCGGCGCGTCAACGGTTACCGCGCCCGGTTGCTCGATCAGAATGGTCGATTCGGGGATCACATAGTCCACGTCTTCGCCGGCGTTCTGCGCGGCGATCGCCTCGTTCTCGTAGGAGATCAGGACGTCCCCGGCTCCACCGACGAATGCCTGGAGCGCGTCCCGGGCGCTGGCTGGCTGGACCGGCGCCTGCGAGAGCACCTGCTTGACCGTGTCGAGCGCTTCTTGCTCGCTCTTGCCGCTGCTCAGTGCCGCACCGTAGATCGCCATGATGTTCCAGCGGGCGCCGCCGGAGGTGAACGGGTTGGGGGTGACGACTTCGAGGTCCTTGTCGATGATGTCCTGGAAGGACTTGACGCCTTCCGGGTTGCCCGGACGGGTCACGATCGAAACCACCGAGTTGGTGACGATGCCCTTGTACTTGTTGTTCTGCCAGTCCTTGGCAACCTGGCCGGAGTCGACCAGGCGGGTCACGTCGGTCTCGAGGGCGAAGTTGACGTAGCCGGCGGGTTGGCCCGCCTCGACCGCGCGGCTCTGGTCGCCGGAGGCGCCGAATGAGTTCGAGAACGAGACGCCTTCACCTTCGGGCGTCTCCTTGAAGGCTGGCTCGAGCCCTTCCTCGTAGGCGGATTGCGGAGTGGAGTAGGCAACCAGTTGGACCTTGCCGCCGCCACCGTTGCTGCTGCCGTCGCTGCTGCTGCCGCAGCCGACGATGATCGCGCCGAAGGCCATCAGGGCCGCGATCAGGAGCGCCTGGATGCTGCGCCGGGTCTTCTTGGGACTACTAACACTCATTCGGGTTATCCCCCTTGTTGATGAAGTTACTTTCTTTACCTACAAACTCAATAAACGAGAACGGCAAGGTAGCACGACTGGAGATCGAATGTCGAGTCAACGGGTCACAAAGGTCGTATTTCGGATCCGCGATCCGGGGTATTTCCCAGCCTGATGGGAAATGGGCCGTCGCCCGGGAGGCGGCAACGGCACGCCCAGAAATGCGGTGGGTCGGATTACCGGTATGCGTGCCGGTAATCGACCCACCGCGCGGGACGGCCCGTCGGGGGGCGGTGTCATGCTGGGACAGTGAACGAAGAGCAACTCGGAAGCGAAGCGGAACCCACCCGGGCTGGTGAGTCCGCTCGCCCGCCAGCGGGCGGGGAGCCGGTCCCGATCCCGGTCGGCGAGTACGCCGTCGGCCTCAAACGGCAGATGCAGGCTTTGCCGCGGGCGACGATCACCGGCGAGATCACCGAGTTCAATCAGACTCGGGTCCAGGTCTACTTCCAGCTCAAGGACGAGCGCGGGGGAGTCCGGTGCACGATGTGGCGCCGCGAGTTCGATCAACTGAAGCTGCCCGAGGAAACGGTCCGGGTCGGCGCCCAGGTCGTCGCCACCGGCGGTCCCGACTACTACGAAGGCGGCAAGGCCGCCTCGCCGTCTTTCAGCTTCCGCACTACCGACCTGCGCCCCTCCGGCGAAGGCGACCTGATCGCCCGCCTGGCCGAACTCCGCAGGCGCTTCGCCGCCGAGGGACTGACCGAACCGCAGAAGCGCCTCCACCGCTCCGTTCTGCCCCGCCGCATCGGCGTGATCACCGCCGAAGGTGGCGCGGCCCGGCAGGATCTGCTGGTCGGCCTCGAGCGCCGAGGCTGGCAGGGCGAAATCGTGTGGGGCTTCGCTCCGGTGCAGGACCGGAAAGCGGCACCGGTCATCCGGCGCACGCTCAGCGACATGGCGGCCTTCGGTGATGTCGAGGCGATCGTGATCTGCCGCGGCGGGGGCAGCCTGACCGACCTCTGGGCCTTCTGCGACGAGGACCTTTGCCGCGCGGTCGCGACGCTCGGTGTGCCGGTCGTGTCCGCGGTCGGCCACGAAAGGGACGTGACCTTGCTCGATGACGTCGCCGCGGTGCGGGCCTCGACTCCGACCCATGCGGCCGACGCGGTGGTCCGGATCGATGTCGCGGCTGCCCGGTCGACGTTGGAACTCGCAGCCAGGAGGGCTGCCCGGGCCGGCCAAACGGCGGTGCGTGACCGGATCGCCCCGCTGGCCGGGCTGGCCAGCGGACCCGGCCGGGCGATCCGGAACGAAAGGGTGAAACTGAACCAGAAGACCAGGGAGGTACGCGCCTCCACCGAGCGGGGCATCCGGTCCCGTGCCGGCGGGACTTCCCGTGCGCTAGAACGAGGGCTGCTTCCGGCGGCGACTCGGGCATCCCGCATGGTCGCCTCGGCGCGGGCCGGTAACGCCGACCGGCCCTTCGAGCTGGGCGCTCGGGTCTCCCGCCGACTGGAGGCGGGCCGGAGAAAAGTGGAATCGGAGCGAGTGGCGTTGCGAGCCCACGACCCGCAGCGGACCCTGGAGCGAGGCTACGCTCGGGTCGAGGACCGGGCCGGGGAACCGGTGCTGAGCGCGGCTGCGGCCCGTCGCGCCGCGGAAGTCAAGATCCGCTTCGCCGACGACGCGGTCGATGCGGTGGTCGGGGGAACCAGACGCCGCCGTAGGCGGCAGAATCAACCGTCAGGAGAGTTCGAGCAGATCAGCATGGAAGGACTGGACGAAAGTGAGTGAAGAAACCCCCGCCGAGGACCGGACCTACGAGTCGGCAACTGCCCGGCTCGACGAGATAATCCACCGGCTTGACTCGGGCGAGGCTCAGCTGCGCGAAACGCTCGAACTCTGTGAGGAGGCCAAAGGTCTGATCGAGTTCTGCGCCGGTGAACTCGCCGCCGTCGACCAGGGGCTGAAGGAACTCAAGCTCGAAGATCTCGCCGCGTCGCTGACCGGATCGGCTGCCCCCGAACGGCCCGACTCGGCCTCGCCCGGCGAGGCACCCGAATCGGACGACCCGCCGCCCCCGAACGAATCCGACGTTCCGTTCTAGGCTGCCCTGGCGAGTTGCCTGGATAGCCTTCGGCAGGCCCAGCAGTCGTCGCACGGCTGATGGGCGGCCGTCGGGCCGCCGAAGTACTTGCCTTCCACGATCTCGCTGAGGTTTCTGCGAAGCGCACCCTCGGCCTTTTCGAGGTCCTCCGCGTCGAATCGAGATTCGACCGGCTCGTCGGCTCTTTCGAGGAAAACGAAGGCGGTGCGGACATCCTCGGTCTCTCTAGCCCGCGCGAGGGCCAGAGCGTAGAGATCGCGCTGGATCTCGTACTCGCCTATCTTCTCATCGGGCGTCTTTCCGTCGAGCCGATTCGTCTTGTAGTCGATGACCGTCGGCGTCGCTCCGTCCAGCAGGACGTCCACGAAGCCGCGGATGGTGATTCCCGCGACCCTCAGCAGCAGCGGAACTTCGAAGGTCGCCTGGCCTTCTCGAACCGTCGCGCCGAGGTTCGAGCCGAGAAAAGCTTCGATCATTGCCGCGGCACGGTCGAGGTTCTCCGCTGAACCGGCGTCGTGGCGGGCCAGAACCTCCGCCAACTGCTCCGGTTTCGGCTCGGGCCATCTCCGGCGTCCCAGCGTCTCCAGATACTCGTGGACGGCCACCCCGAAATCGGTCGCCCGATCCCGTTCGAGGATGCTCGCCTCACCCGGGTCGTCGAGCGGGTTCGCGGCCTGCTGGTCGCGCGCTCCCATCCCGAGGACCCGCCGAGCGTAGAACCGGGTCGGGCAGGCGGTGAACTCGGAAAGCGCGGTGAACGAGAGTGGAATGTTCGGAAAGACCTCGAAGCGGGGCCGGTTGAGCGGAGGCACCACCGACTCGCCATCCAATCGCATGAGGGAGCCTTTTCCCCGCTCCGCCAAGAGCTTCGCCGTCTCCGGCACCGATCGATTGCGGATCACGTCGATGACTGGTTCGTCCGGTTCTTCCCCGATCCCGGTCGGCCAGGAATCCATCTCTTCGGGATCGAGACCGAAGCTCTCGCAGATCCGCAGGATCATGGATCGCGACTGGCTCGGGGCGGCCGGCTTCGGCTTTCGGAACTTCTTCGGGGGGGCGCCGCTGACCATCAGTCGCTGCTCCGGCCCGGGCAAAGCGGCGTGGGACAGACGCCGGTTCTC
>Ga0182792_1000743_pt1 | contig 29059 bp, 22 predicted proteins | sample Passage237B_FD_130497 | JGI IMG/M metagenome (GOLD analysis project Ga0182792, IMG submission 130497) | Cellulose adapted compost microbial communities from Newby Island Compost Facility, Milpitas, CA, USA - Passage2 37B (version 2) (version 2) ...
AAGCCGCAGGGTCGGCACACGGAGCAACACGACATCTTCTTCGGCATCGGAAAGGCATTGAACGACTTGGTGCCGGATATCCTCGATTTCTGGCCTGAAGCCGACGGCAAGCTCCACATCGACGCCTGGCGGGAGGTGAACACCGTCGACGGCTGTTCGATTGCCGTCAGGCCGCGGCAAGAAGGCTACAGCGATGGGCAGCAGCTCAAGTTATTTTTCGTTAACCTAGGCGGCTATAAGGAGAATGACTTCGAAGAATACCACTACAAATGCCTTTCGGTGGCTCCCGATACCGCCACTGCAATCAGGCAGGCCAAAGCACAGACGTTCTGGAAACACAATATTTCATCCCATATCGACGACAAATATGGGGTCGATGTCGACGATATCTATGAAATCGAAGAGGTGTTGGCACCTCGTTTTAAACAACAATACCAGTTGGTAATCACGAAGGGAAGTACCGCTCCGCAGGACAAACTGCATCCCGGATACCTCAAGCTAAGTAGGCTGGTTGGCATCACGCATGGATCCATTTGAAGGAATAGGTTTTTTCCGGCACCTTCATCCGGTCCGCCAAGCGCAACAGCCGGTCCGGCAGGCGCATCAGGTAATCCCTTGCACGTTCGCCGGCCTCGTTCAATCCGCTGATGTACTCCACCTTCCATTCGCGCAGTAGCTCCTTGAGGATTTCTACATAGTCGACGGCGGTGTATACGCCAAGCCGTTGGGCGGCATCGGAAAAGTGGGCAAACGCCTCGCCTTGTGGCTCACCGGATTCCCGCAACAGGTGGGCAGGCATCACGATTTTTTTCCGCATCATGTCCTCAAATGCCAGCATCACTTCGCTCGCGTCCACTTCCGCAGCCTTGGAAATGAATGACATATAGGCCTTCGCATGCCGGGCTTCATCCGAAGCGATGACGCCGCACATTTTGGCCAGCAGTTTGTCGCCGTCTTTCTTGGCATGTCCGGCGACCCGCCGGTGCGATACATTGGTGGCCAGTTCCTGGAATGAAGTGTAGATGAAATTGCGGTAGGGATCGTTGCCGGTGCCGATGTCGATGCCGTCCTGCAACAGGTATTGCGTGGAGATCTCCATTTCGCGCATGTTTACGCGGCCCGAAAGGTAGAGGTACTTGTTGAGCAGATCGCCGTGGCGATTTTCCTCGGCCGTCCAAGCACGTACCCACTTCATCCAGCCCCCTTGCTCGTTTTTGTTGACATCCTCTACCATAGTAAGCCAGGATTCATAAGTAGGCAACGCCTCTTCGGTGATGGTGTCGCCAATCAGTACGGCAACCAGGTCATACGACAGTTCCCGTGCACTTTCCTGCAATTCCTTCACCTCTTCGAAAAACGTATCCCTTGATGCGTCGGGAAGCAGGTCCGCGGGCTGCCACATCTCCTCGACAGGCTTCAAGTATTCACTCATCTCATTCAGCATGAAAGGCTCTAGGTAAGCCATCACCTCCTTGCGTGAGCCCTCGGGTATCTCTTGTTTCAACGCTTGCATAGTTACTGCAAAGGTAATCAAATGAGGCGATAATATTTTTTTAGCGCCCCGATTATATTCAAAATATGACAAGAATCATAATTTAGCCCTATTTTTGGGCGGTCCGTTTCCTAGATGTAAACGAACGAACCCTAATGGTTGTTTGGATGAGTAACTTTAATATACGGGTATACGGTATGTTGATCAATGCTGATCGACACGTACTGATTAGCGACGAGCGGGAATGCGGCATGGAGTTCAGTAAGTTCCCGGGTGGGGGCCTGGAATACGGCGAGGGATTGCTGGAAGGGCTTGAAAGGGAGTTCAGGGAAGAATGTGGCGTGGGGGTTGAAATCCTGCGTCACATCCATACCACCGATGTGTTTTTCAAGTCGGTGTTCAACGACACCCAAGTCATCGGCATCTATTACTTGGTGAGGACCGGCGATGCGATGCATTGCCGGTTCAGCGAACGGCCGTTTGATTTCGAGGCGGGAAAGGACCTGGACCAAGTGTTCCGTTGGGTACCGGTCGATAAGCTCACTGAAAACGACCTTACTTTCGAGATGGATCGCGTGGCTTGGCGGGCTTTCCTGTCGGAAACGAGCCACGGTTTGGAATTTTAGCGGGGCATCTCCGGTCTATTACTGCAAAGGGGCGCTATAATTTTTTACATTCGTGCCGTTTTTGCTACAGATCGATGGAAGCTGTTTTTTGGATTAGCCTATTGCTCATTTTCTATACCTATATCGGCTATGGGCTGGTGCTCTATGCCTGCGTGGCGGTCAAAAGGAAGATCGCACGAAAACAAAGGCACCCGGTGGCCACCGAAGCGCAATTGCCGTCGTGTACGGTGGTCGTGGCGGCCTACAACGAGGCGTCGATCATCCGCGAAAAGATTGCCAATACACTTGCACTGAACTATCCAAAGGGGAAAATCCATTACCTATTCGTGACGGACGGTTCTACCGACCAGACCCCTGGCCTTGTCAGCGGCTACCCGACGGTCAAGCATTTGCATTCGCCCGAGCGGAAGGGCAAAATAGCAGCCATCCACCGGGCGATGGACCAGGTGCATACCGATGTCGTTGTATTCACCGATGCGAATACGTTGCTGAATCCCGACGCCCTTACGGCGCTCTGCAGGCATTACTCGGATGAACGGATCGGTGCAGTGGCTGGTGAGAAGCGGGTACACTCCGGTGGCGAAGCCGACGCAAGCGCGGCAGGGGAGGGCTTTTATTGGAAGTACGAGTCGGCGTTGAAAAAATGGGATGCGGAATTGTATTCGGTGGTGGGCAGTGCTGGTGAGTTATTCAGCATCCGCCGCAGGTTATACGAAGCAGTGCCTGCAGATACGGTATTGGATGATTTCATGATATCGATGCGCATCGCCGAAAAAGGCTATCGCGTGGCCTATGAACCCGGAGCCTACGCCACTGAAATGGCATCAGAGAACATTCAGGAAGAATTGAAGCGGAAGATACGGATCGCCGCCGGAGGCATACAATCCATTTTGCGCCTCAAGCGATCGTTGAACCCATTTGCCAATCCGGTGCTGACCTTTCAGTACGTCAGTCATCGGGTGTTGCGGTGGACGATAACGCCGGTATTGCTGGGTGTCGTCTTTGTCTTGAATGCTTTGCTGTACAGCAGGGATGCGGGCCTTGTTTACACGCTGCTTTTCTACGGCCAGGTACTTTTTTATGCCCTTGCGTTTCTGGGGTTCCTGCTTGAGCGGAAAGCGTTGAAGGTGAAAGCAACATTTATCCCCTACTATTTCTGTGTCATGAACTATGCAGTGCTTGCCGGAATGATTCGCTACCTCGGCGGTGGGCAAAGCGCCGTGTGGGAGCGTGCTGGTCGCAAACAGCAAGTTTCTTTATAACTGGTAGAAAGAGAATGGCTCGACGGGAGCAGGCGTGGCTACGCATCCGATGAAATCGGTCCCGATAGCAAATGAATAAAGGTAGATATGGTCCGGCGGACCGATACCGATGCACGCCTTGTCGGTGTGACAGGTGCCATCCAACACTTCGAAAGCGGTGAGATGCGCTCCGATTCCCTCGCCGGTCAGTTTCAGTATGGCCTCTTTCCGCGTCCACAATGTGAAAAAACGGCGGAGCATACCTTCGCCGCGCGCGGTGATGAAAGCGGCTTCCTTATCAGAAAAACAGGCCTTCACCATATCGTCGATATCCAAGGGCCGCGATAGCCATTCGATGTCCACTCCGAGGGGTTGGCGGTCCAGGCCGATCATCAGCCGGTTTTCCGTATAGGACAGGTTGAATTCGGCGGATGCTCGCGGCGACGCCAATGTCGGCTTTTGGTGGTACCCTTTCTCGAAGCGGATGACGGCAGGATCCGTAGCGGTCAGCTGTGCCAGCAGCAACCTGAGCAGGATGTGTGCGGTCTTGAACCGTACCGCATGGGCACGTTGATAGAACCGATCAGCCCTGGTGTTTTCTTCGTCGCTGAGCAGGCTGGCATAGCGATTGGTCAGCAGCAATCGGGTAGCCGAGGGGTCGGCTACCCAGATACCCGGATAGCTGGGCTCGGCAGCACCCTGGATGACGTCCCAGCCGTCGACCCACCGGACATCCTCCAGCCAGGCAGAAGTAATCGCGGTACGACCAGCACGCTTAGCCATCGGTCTCGGTGTTTTTGATGAGCCCGTCAAAATATTTTTCGAAAGCGATGTGGGCAATACCCTTTGCCGCTGCATCGGCACCCAGTTGCGAAAGCGCGATTTCTGCGAGGTCCCGCAGCGGTGTCATGCAATACGTGTTGATCGCTTGTTGGATCGGGATGGTGATGTATTGGTTCGCCGCTGCGATTTTCCCGCCCAGGATAATCAGTTCCGGGTTGAAGAGCTGGATAAGCGTCGCAATGCCCTTTCCCAGTTTTTCACCCGTAATGGAAAGTATGTTGATGGCATATTGATCGCCACTGTTGGCTGCGTCGATGACCAATTGGGGTTCGATGTTTTCGACTTCGCGTTCCGCCAGTTCGCTGAGCAGGGAATCCTGGCCCGATTGGATGCCTTCCTTGGCCATCCTGACCAGCGCAACACCTGAAGCCACCGTTTCAAGGCAACCCCTCTTCCCGCAATAGCACAACGCCCCGTCTTCCACGAAGGGCATGTGGCCCATTTCTCCCGAAAAACCGGCCGTACCGCTGCGCAGTTGGCCGTCCATGATGATGCCCAGTCCGATACCCCAATCCATGAGGATGACCAGCACGTCCTTTCGACCCCTGGCGAGGCCGAACTTCAATTCCGCAATCGCCGCGCTTTTCACGTCATTGATGATGAATGTCGGTTTGTCGAATTGCTGGGCTATATATTCCTGAAGCGTCAGCTGTCCGTCGGGAGAGGTCATGTAGGTATGGTTGCGGCCGTCCTTATTGTTAATGAGCCCCGGCATGCTCATGCCGATGGCCAGTATGGAAGCCACCGGCAGCGCTGTGTCCGATAGAAAATCGGTCAACAGTTGGTTTAGGTGCAGCGCCGAGGACCAGTCTTTGGTCAGCAAAAAGGGGGATGAGGCCGAACGGACGAATGTGTTGGTATTGTCAACCAGTGTTATCTTTACGCTGTATAACTCGATTTCGACACACAAGATAAAGAACGTGTCGTTTTTTATCTTGTTCAAGACAGGCTTACGCCCGCCGATGGAATTCCCTTTCTCGTTTTGCTCCAGGATGTCGGACTGGGCCAAGCTATTGATCAGCTCCAAGGTCTTGGGCGCGCTGATTTTGAGGTGCTTGCAGATAGCCGCATTGGTCATCCCGCCATTCGATATCAACGCCTTTATTAGCTTGAGCCTAAACGCATGGTTTTTTTTCTCAATCTTGGACCTGTTTTCCAGGTGAGCTCCACTTAAAAGCAACGGCGGCATAGTTGGATTTATATTAGCGGTCAAAAATAAGCATTATATCGGATATGGCACGCCTGTTTTGTTACATATTTGCAAATATGTGCTATCTTTTGAAAAAAAATATAAAAAGTTTTTGTGTTAATGGGGGAAATAATAAATTTGTGACTGCAAGACCGATTTGGAAATCAACTAATCATGAAGGAAAAAAACACATCCCGTCGGGAGTTTATCAAGAAATCGCTGGTGGGCGCAGCGGCATTCAGCATCGTCCCCCGCTTCGTATTGGGCGGCCAAGGCTATTTGGCGCCGAGTGACCACCTTACGAAAGGCGTTATTGGCGTCGGCGCCATGGGCCGGGGGCATTTTGAGTACGCGGGTACAAAGACCGTTGCCATCTGCGACGTGGATACTCGTCACCTGGCCTTGGCTATGAAACAGCTTGGCGATAGTGGGGTTAAGCAATTTTCGGATTTCCGTGAATTGATTCAACTGCCCGAAGTCGACATCGTCCACATCGCCACCCCGCCGCATTGGCATGGCATCATGGCTGCTGAAGCTGCGCGCATGGGCAAAGACATCTGGTGTGAAAAGCCCATGACCCGGACCATCGGTGAAGGGAAACGCGTAGTGGAGGCTGTCAAGCAACATGGCAATATCTTCCGCTTGAATACGTGGTTCCGGTTCGATGCCAATTTCTATGGCATGAACGTGCCGGTGAAACGCATCAAAAAGCTGGTGGATTCCGGTATGCTGGGCTGGCCGCTTAAGGTGACGATCAGCAAACATACGGGATTCGATTGGAAATTCTATTGGGTGGGACGGGAGAACCTGCCGGTGGAACAGGTGCCCAAGGAACTCGATTACGACAGGTGGCTGGGACCTGCACCCTATAAACCTTATAGTGCCCATCGCGTACACACCACTTTCCGGGGATATTGGGATTACGACGGCGGCGGATTGGGCGATATGGGGCAGCATTACATCGACCCCGTCCAATATTTCCTGAATAAAGATAACGAAAGCCCCATCGCTGTCGAAGTGGATGCACCGCAGCAGCACAGCGATGCGGTGGGTACCTGGCGCCGGATTACCTATACGTATGCCGACGGTTGCCAAATCGTACTCGACGGCGAAGGAAAAGACGTGGGCATGCCTTACATCGAGGGACCCAAAGGGAAGCTTTTCAAAGGCTTCAAATCGGATATACCGGATATGGAGCGTAAACTGGCGGCATTCCCCGACCCCGAACCGCAGGTGACCGATTTCGTCGAGGCGGTCAAGAGCCGCCGGAAATTTGCGCTCAACGAAGAAAACGGCTACCGTTCGTGCACCATAGTGAATATGGGGCTGGTGGCCCTGCGCTTGGGCCGCTCGCTCAAGTTCGACCCGCAAGGTCAAGTATTCGTCGACGACGAGGCTGCCAATAGGTTGATCGACCAACCGATGCGCGGTCCCTGGTCGATATAAACTTGCTCACATAAACGCTTAACTAACCCCAAGTATATGAAACCGATATACGCGCTTCTAGCGCTTTTCATAGTGCAGTTACCTGCATATGCCCAACAAGGTGATTCACGCACCACCACGACCAAGGTTGCTGACCTGCTTGCCTTGCAACCAGCCGAAACACCCGAACGATTCAACGAGGCCATGGCACAATTGGAGCGGTTTTCGGCATCGGACATCACGGCATTGCTCCAACGGCTTGTCCCGCCAGGCGAAGGAAACAACGCAGGCATCGAGTATGCTGCAAACAGCTACAGCTACCATGTACTGCTGCCGGGAAAAGATCGCCAACGGGCAACGTTCATCAAAGGTGCCGCTGATGCGTTAGCTGCCGTTGCCGACAAGGATTCCAAAGGATTTGTTATCCAATTGCTTCAGAACGCGGGTGACGATTTCGCTGTTGACGTGCTTGGCCAGTACCTCAGCGACGAGTACCTCAACGAAAAGGCTGCGCGTGCACTGGGACGAATCGGTTCGGAAAAAGCCGGTGAGGTCTTGCTGAAAGCCTTGGCCGATGCTACGGGTTCCGCTGAAGTGAATATCGTCAACGCACTTGGATTCATGGCCTATTCGCCGGCCGAACAAGCAGTTATCGCCAAAGCTGGCGCAGCAGACGCTTCGTTGCGCAAAGCCGTTTGGTACGCGCTTTCGCGGATTGGGGGAGCGGGCGCCGGACCTGTATTGGCGGCGGCGGCAGCAGCGGCAGGCTATGTGTATGAACCGACCGAAGCAACGGCCGCCTACGTAAACTATGCATACCGTTTGGCCGACCAAGGCGAAACAGCGGCGGCCCGCAAGATAGCGTCGACGCTGTTCAAGAAAACCACCGGCGCCCACCAGTTGCATGCGCATATCGCAGCCTTGGGACTGCTCACAGAACTTAACCGAACCAAGCAGGTAAAGGCGTTGCTGAAAGCCTCAAAACATCCTGATGCCGTATACCGGAATGCTGCGTTGGGTTTATTGGTACCCTATTTGAACGACCGCGTTTCATCACAATTGGTCCGTGGCCTTTCCCGGGCGGATGAACACGTGCAGGAAGACATCCTGCGTTACCTCGGGAATCATCAGCAATCCGCCGGACTTGCCGAAGTCCGGCGGGCACTGCGGGCGGACTCGCCGCGGGTACGTGTCGCCGCCGTGCAAGCATGGCATGCATTGGCGGATAATGAGTCGTCGGTCCGCGAACTGATCGGCTTGTTGCCGGAAAACGGGGAGATGACCCGGCTGGCCATCAAGCAGGTACTGCTTGCGACTAAAACCAAACAACTCCCCCAGTTAATCTTGGAGGCCCTGCCAAATGAGAAAGACGCCGCGGTCCAGCGCTTGTTGATCGATGTCTTGGCACAGCGCGGCGCTGGGGAAAGCGTGCCGGCCTTGCTAGGCATCATCCGCGGCGACGCCCCGCAAGACGTCAAATCCGCGGCCTATGCGGCACTGCCTGATGTGGCGCGTCCGGAGGACTTGGGCGACCTGTTGGATTTGCTGCCCACGGCAGCAGATAAGGATATTCCAGCGATTCAGGAAGCGGCGGTGTCCGCCGTCAGCCGGAGCAGCGACCCGGCGACACAAAGCAGGCAAGTCGCTTCGCGGCTGGCTGGAGCGCAGGTTGCTGCGAAACCCCGCTTTTTCCCAATATTATCGGGGATTGGCGGCCAGGATGCTTTGGCCGTAGTGGCCGATTTCAGCGACCAAGATGATCCCGTATTGCGGGGTGCAGCCACTTCGGCACTGGCCAATTGGGCGGATGACTCCGCGTTGCCCAAGCTGATTGCACTAAGTCGCCGTAAAGTGACCGACTCCGGCCAACAGGATGCGGTGATTAAAGGATTGGTGCGTGTGGTTGGTATCGCTGATGTGCCTGCTGAACAAAAGGTGCTTTACCTGCGCGAGGCGTTCGAAGCGGCAGCAACCGTCGAACAAAAAAGGCTGGTGCTTAGGGCACTGGAAGCCAATAAAACCTATAATGCCTTACTGTTCGCCGGCCAGTTCCTAGCTGATGAACAGCTGAAATCCACGGCGGCCAACACCGTCATGAACATCGCCCTCGAGAACAAGGGTTTCTATGGGGCGGAAGTGAACCGATTATTGAATAAGGTCATCGAGCTACTTTCGGGAAGTGAAAGCAGCTACTTGCGCGAGGCCATACAGAAACACCTGAATGAGTTGCCTGCAGGCCCCGGCTATGTCTCCCTGTTCAATGGCATGGACTTGACGGGCTGGAAAGGATTGGTGGCCAATCCCATCAAACGGGCGGCCATGGATGCGAAGACGTTGGCCGCGGAACAGGTCAAGGCCGATGAGGTCATGCGGCAAGGCTGGTATGTGGCGGACGGTGTACTCCACTTCAATGGCAAGGGAGACAACATCGCCACCGTAAAGCAATATGCGGATTTCGAGTTGCTTGTCGATTGGAAACTGGATAAAGAAGGCAAGGACGGCGATGCCGGTGTTTACCTCAGGGGTACGCCCCAGGTGCAGATATGGGATACCTCACGCGTAAACGTAGGTGCGCAAGTCGGTTCCGGTGGATTGTACAACAACCAGCGGCACGAAAGCAAGCCGCTCAAGGTCGCCGACAATCCGTTGGGCGAATGGAATACATTCCATATCACGATGGTGGGCGACCGGGTGACCGTATACCTCAATGGCGAGCTCGTGACGGACAGCGTGGTGCTGGAGAACTACTGGGATAGGAGCCTGCCGATATTCCCCAAGGAACAGCTGGAATTACAGGCCCATGGCACCCATGTTTCCTATCGCGACATCTACATCCGCGAGTTGCCCCGCAGGGAGGTGTTCAGCTTGCCAGAGACCGAAAAGCGGGAAGGATTCGAAGTATTGTTCGACGGCACGGATATGGATGCGTGGACGGGCAACACGACGGCGTACCGCGTAAGCGATGAAGGGACATTGGCCATCTATCCCACCGAAGGGTCGGGGGGCAACCTCTACACCAAGGAGGCGTTTTCCGACTTCATCTACCGGTTCGAATTCCGCTTGACACCCGGCGCCAACAACGGCATCGGCATCCGCACACCGATGGAGGGCGACGCCGCCTATGTCGGCATGGAAATACAGGTACTGGATGACGGCGCGGATATGTACAAAGATTTGGCGCCCTACCAATACCACGGATCTGTTTATGGGGTGATACCCGCAAAACGCGGATATCTCCGGCCGGTAGGCGAATGGAACGAAGAGGAAATCCGCATACAGGGCAACAAGATCAAGGTTACACTCAACGGTACGGTCATCGTGGATGGCGACCTGGCCGAAGCCACGAAAAACGGGACGTTGGACCACAAGGAACACCCCGGTTTGAAGAACCGGTCGGGACACATCGCCTTCCTCGGCCATGGGTCCGAAGTACACTTCCGTAACATCCGGATTAAACGCCTGTAAGGCCATTTCTGACCGATTGGTAAGCCGGCAATGCATAGCAAAAGCGTTGCCGGCTTTTGTTTTTGTGGAATATCGCTACAACTTGTAGTGGAATCGCTACAAATGAATTGATTTGCAGGGTTTTTTAGTTTCTTTTTATGAAAAATGACGGAGATTTGCTGTTGAAAATACATGCTCATCCACCAAGTCAGGTATGAAGAAAAAAATACTTTTAATAGAAGACGAACCGACCATTCAACGATTGTTGTGTTTCATACTTTCCAAGGATTTTGACGTGAAAGTTGCCGCGAACGGCTTTGAGGCGTTCCTTTGGTTAGAGCAGCACCAGCTACCTGACTTGATCATCATGGATTGGATGATGCCTTACATGGACGGAAAATCGTTTTTGAAATGCATTAAGATAAGCGGGTTATATTGCGATATACCGGTTATTGTATTGTCTGCCTCGGAAAACATACTGGAAGAGTTGGATCGATTGCCTTATTCGATCAACAAGTGCCTGCATAAACCGTTTGATCCCCTTGTTTTAAAAGAAACTATCGGAAATATATTCAATACATCTACCTATGGATTTGTTAACTGATGTAAAACAAGAGCAGCAATTTCTTACCATATCGATAGCCTATCTAGGTACAAAGTTCAGGGATGAATTAGAGGAGGGGATGTTTGACAACGTAGAGCTGGCTAAATTTGACGATTTGGTTGATTTGGAAAGACACATTCGAGATTGCCACCTGCTCCATACCCCCGAAATCCTGCTGTTGGAAATCGAGGATGACCTTCCCAAGATAAAGCGCTTTATCACCAATATCCGGAGCAATCCGATGACCCAGGGTATCAGCGTTATACTCTTGGTTTTCAAGGGCAATAGGAGTTCGATTATCGAGGTGTTTAGGCCGCTGGTAAGCGATATCTACTTTTATCCGTTTAATGTATGTGACCTGAGGGAACGACTGAAATTCATTCTGAGGTTTAAGCTCATCAAGAACGATGGACTGTTTGCGCATGCGGTTCAACCCCAAATGCGCTACGTGATGCCCGTTGCGAAGCGGTTGTTTGACATACTGGTTTCCTCGGTCTTGATCATCGCTTGTTCTCCGATATTGCTATTGACGGCGATTTTGATTAAACTGGACTCCAAGGGCCCCATTATTTACAAAAGCAAGCGCGCAGGATTTGGATATAAAGTATTCGATTTCTATAAGTTCCGATCGATGCGGCAAGATGCCGACAAGGAGCTGGGCAAATTGGCCTCATTGAATCAGTATACGCAAAACGGAGCGTCGAAAGCCGCATTTGTGAAGATAAACAACGATCCGCGGATTACCAGGTTTGGCGCATTTATCAGGAATACGAGTATTGACGAACTCCCGCAATTGTTTAACGTGTTGAAAGGCGACATGTCGTTAGTCGGAAATCGGCCCTTGCCACTTTATGAAGCGCAAATGCTCACTTCCGATGAATGGGCATCCCGCTTCCTCGGACCTGCGGGAATCACCGGGTTGTGGCAGGTAAGCAAACGAGGGCGTCGCGAAATGTCAGACAAGGAACGACGGGAATTGGATAATTTCTACACGGAGCGGTTTTCGTTTTGGATGGATTTGAAGATCCTCTGCAAGACAATTCCCGCTATGCTCCAACGTGAACGCGTTTAAGGTTTCCGGATTCTACCCACTATAACTCAAGTGTAGCGCCAATGCCGTTGTGTTTAGACCCCAGGTTATCGTAAACAGCACCCGACTGCTGTGAAAAATAAAGGTTATTTGATTTCACAGTGATTTTGGTCGAACTCATGTTATTGATCATATCCGAAATGGGGTTGTAGGTGTTGGAAGAAAAAAGTTCAAAACCAAGGTTGTTGTAATATTCAAGCGTTCCGGATAGTTGGTACAAGTCTAGTATTTGGCCCTCCCAATCTTTGGACGTATTCATTTTCCCAACGGTATTGTTGTATACCTTTGCGTTTACATAGGTCGATACCCCCGCCACGAAATTTGCGTCAAATTGTTGAATCTCGAACCCGCTGTATTTACGCGTCTGATAACAGATGTTGTTATAGATGGAGACAAGGGCAGGGGTAGTCCCCCTGGAATAAGCCCACGCTCGGAGCGCGTTACCTTGGTAATCCGTTAACTTATTGTCGTGAAACCGTCCATTCCCTTGCATGAAAAATATGCCATTGTGGTTGTTGTTCTGCTGGTTTACATGCTCAACCACATTGTGGTGGATATCGTAATCCTGCACATTGGAAAAAATGCACAGGGAACCGGCATCCGTGTTTTTGAAAACGTTGTAGGCAATTTCCACATCCTTGTAAAATCCGGTATCACCCGAACTGCTTAAACTGCCTCCGAAAACCACGGAGCCGGCGTTGTCGAATAGGCAGTTGAGTATTTTGAAACGTTCGGTCCGTGTGTTTGATGTCCCGTCGTGCCTTAAGCCATTGCCGTTGTTGTGCTCCCCGGAGATGCAATAATCGGGGACATTCTTAAAGCGTATGTTTTTTATCGTTACGCCACTCATCTTGCCTGACATCTTTATCGCCCGGAAGCTGAGGTCTTCGAACGAGATCCCATATTCAATGCCATTCGACCCTTCTCCGGTAATGGTGAGATTGCTTACATCCCACGTTTCCATTACGAAACGGACGACGACCTGTCCTTCATTGGTGATGGTAATGGGATTGGAAGGAGTTCCATTGATACCGCTGATGACGATAGACTCATAGGTTCCACTTTTTATTCGTATGGTTGAGGTTGTCTGGCCTTGCAAGGTCTGCGCGTTAATTTGCAAATTTCCAGATCCTGTACCAACAAGTAGGGCATCGTCGATCGTTGGCGTTGGCGGCAGCGTTATACGGATGGTATCATAGACCTTGATCGTATCGATTATTCGAATCGTATCGATTATTTGTATCGTATCAACTACTTTTGATGTGTCAATTATACGGATGGAGTCGATTACTCTTATGGTGTCTATTTTCCTAATCGTATCGATTACCCTGATGGTATCGATTATCGATATCGTGTCGGTATGGTACAGGGTATCAAGAATGGTTATTGAATCGGCTATGGAGATGGTGTCATATACCAGAATGACACTATCCTTAAAAATAATACTGTCTTTGGTAGCTATGCGTGGGGCCAGCCTTTCTAGCCGTTCTTTTTTGCAGGCTGCGGACACTAAAACTACTATGAAAATAGCATAAAATGGAATTTTGCAGGCAAAGCTGTTTAATTGGGTCCATTTACTCATCGTCTATCGGTTGCTTTAAAGGTGAACGGCCACTTCTGGCGATATTATCGTAATTTGAATTCCTTTTTAACGTGAAGTTTACGCGCGGTAAGACGGAGCAAATTTTATGCCATGAAGATTAATTGGATTTTCTAAATTATTAAAGAAAGTTATTCCGTAGCTGGGCTGTTCTACTAGCGGTAAACTACCTACCCATATGGAGGTCTATCAGGTCTAATACGTTGTCATCCAACTTGTTGTCAAATTTCCGCGCAAAGAATTTGCCGGATTCGATTAGCCGAGGCAAGTCATCCGCTGTAATTACTTTTGGGTTAAATCTATTTTCACTCCAGTCGACATACACCAAGTTATCGTTTATGATATCCCCGAAGTAGGGCGAATTGATTAAGATGGTGTGGAAGAACAGCTCGTCGGGTATCCACGTATGCTTGAAAAAGCGTGCAAATCGCGGATGCTGCCGTACAAATTCCAAACAATAACGGATGTGTGCCGTACTCATCGTAAACCATTGCGAACCACCGGAAAGCGCCATGCCGAACGGCAATTTCCTCCGACTCACCACGTGCTTCAGGATGCGCTGCAGCACATATTTTCCCTTAAAACCATAGTCAATCAGCTGATAGGTGCTGACACGTGTGTAAGCTTCATTTAACCATGGGGAGCCGGGCGCATGTACTTCCATGAACGACTTGCCCAAGTGTTCGCTCAGGTACGCATGGAACAGATCGGCGGGCTTAAGCACATAGTCGGATCCACTCTTGAGGTTGATGAAGTCGAAATCCTTGGCGTGATCGATGATTTCGCGGAAAGCCGAAAGGGTTGCCCTTACCATGCTGAAAGCGCCCCACCTGATTGACGTCCGCTTACGGATATAGTGGATCTGCGCCGTGGGAGGCAACCGTGCCTTGAATTCGGCTATGTCAGCCTTTTTGTCGACATGGATGAAGATTTCGGCATCGCGATGCTGAAGTCGGTCGACCAAGCGCGCCACTTGGTCCGGGGATTGGTGCACTAATAGTAGGTGAGCAATTTTGGCTGATGGCATGTCGGTAGCTGAGTTAGCGAATATTGTCCAGTTTATCCAGTATTGCCGAATCTACGGACACATCAAATTTCCGTGCAAAAAATTTCCCCGATTGGATTACCCGATGATGGTCCGCTGCCGTAAGCGTTTTGGGGCTGTGCTTACCCTCGCTCCAATCGATATACCTTAAGTTATCGTTTACAAGGTGTCCACGGTGGATGGAATTGAAGAGTATGGTCTGGAAATAGTACTCGTCTGGCCCCCAAGTGTGGCGGAAAAAGCGTACTACGCGCGGATGCTGCGCAGTGAATTCAAGGACATGCTTCACATGCTTGGAACTCATGGTGAACCACTGCGAACGCCCGACCAGTTCCAAACCCAATGGCATCTTCCGCCTTGGCGTCAGGAAATTGATGACGTCTTGTAGGTAATATTTTCCAGGGAAACGATAGTCAACCAAGTGGTACCGATAGACCTTGGTTTGAGCGTTTTCAATCCATGGCGACCCATCTTGTTCGTATTCTACAAACGAATACCCCTTGTGCGAAGCCAGAAAATCATGGAAAGTCTGGGCGTCAGCCAACGGGTAGTCGGATTCACTCAGCAGGTTGATGAAATCATAATCTTGCGAATGGGACAAGATTTCTTCGAAAGCACGCAAGGTGGCCATCACCATGCTAAAAGCCCCCCATTTGACGTTGACACGGTTCTTGATCAAGATTGCCTGCCCACTTCCAGCCAGTTTCGTTACGATGCTGTCTAGTGGGGCCTTGGCGTCCAAGTGGATGAATACGGTGGCATCCCGGTGGGAAAGCTTGGCTACCGTCCGCTCCAAGTGTCCGAGGTTACGGTGTGCCAAGATAAGATGCGCGACTTTCACTGTTGATTCCATGGAAAATTGACCTGTGTGCAAAGAGAAGAAAAAAATGGATGGCAAGCAAAATATTTTCTTCAATCGATAGGAGTTTAGGCTTGGAAAAAAGGGGGTTAGCGGTATTGTAGATGTATTACTACAAAAACGTTTATTTTGGATTCAAGGCTCGTTTTCCTATATAAATTAACTTCATATTTGCACTGCAATGAACGGTTTAGGTCACGGGAGTTGTGACGTAGAACAGTTAGTGATTACATCATGTTTATGAAAAAAATCTTTTTTGTTGGCTTGCTGTTGATCGGCGGTCAATCGTTCGCCCAAGAATCCATCATGGGTGAAATCAACTACGAATTCTTGGAGAAACTTATTACGCTTGCTAAGGAGAATTACCCCCAGAGCAAGATGGCCAAAATTCAGGAAGAACGGAGCAAAAGTGCGGTTACGGCGGCAAAGGTTTCATACCTGGATCTGATTAATGTCTCCTATTTTTACCGCCCTGAAAACCGGACGGCGCTCAATCCGGAAAATCCGTTTATCTTCAATGGTTTTCAAGTCGGCTTGAGTCTCAGCCCCGGTGTTTTCTTCCAGAAGCCGTCGGAAGTAAAGCAGGCCAAAGCCGAATACGAAATGACCTTGCTTCAGACCAAAAGCTTCGAAACGACTTTAACGAACGATGTGAAAAGCAGGTACTACAATTACGTCCAGTTGCTTTATGAGTTGAGGATAAGGACACAGGAATCACAGGACAGCAAAATTTCGTTCGAGACAATACGCGTAAGCTACGAGAGTGGCGAAGCGGAATTGGAAGAATACAGTCAGGCAAAGGCTACCGCCACGCAAGCTGGCTTGGCGTTGGTCCAGACTGAAATTAACTACCTGAAAGCCAAAGATGCATTGGAGGAAATCATCGGCAGGAAGATCGAGGAAGTCCAATGATTACCGCGTTGAATCTTAAATCGATAATTCCATGACAATTGATTTTAGTGCATTTATAAAATACGTGCTGAAGTACCTTTGGATCTTGATCCTCGTGGTACTGGTGAGCATGACCGTGACGTATTTCTACGTGCGGGATTTTCCGGATAGTTATCGTTCGCAGGCGCAAATCGCGACCGAGTCCCAGCAGTTTCTGGCCAGGTATGCTGGTCAGCAAAATGAATACGGCAACGTAGTGGAAATGCTGCAGATGCGGCGTGTGATTAATTTGCTGTCTTACCAGCTCATCCTCCACGATTTGCAAAATCCACGACAAGCTTTCAGGCCGCTGCCCGAGGACGTGATGCGAATGGATAGTGCCGGCCGGGAAACCTTGATTGTTGAATATCGGAGACGTTTGCTCGATAAGGCGATATTGACACTTGCCGACAACACGCCACACCGGCTGTTCGACATCGTCAATACCATGGGATATGGCGACTCCCAGCTTTTCGATGCGCTTCGGGTGCAGCCTAGCGCAAGCAATATGATCAAGATTGAATTTGTCTCGGAAAATCCGGATTTGTCGGTGTATGCGGTAAACACGTTAGCCACGGAGTTTATCCACTATTACCACACCGTCACCGCTACCAACAATAACAAGTCATTGGCCTTGCTTGATTCCATCCTAAGGGAAAAACAGCAGGTCATGAATGCGAAGACCGGGCAATTGCAATCGTATAAAAGCAGCAGCGGTGTGCTGGATGTCAGCACGCAATCGGGCATTGCTTATCAACGGGTGTCGCAATACGAAGGGCAGTTGGCACAAGTGCTTCGGGAAATCGAATCGACAAAGCGGGCAATCGCACGGATCAACGACCAACTCCAAAGCTCGGATGAATCGCAACTGAGCCAGACCGCAAGGGTGCGCAATAGTGAACTCACGCAAATCGAGGATGCCATCACCCAAGCGAACCAGCGTTACCTAGACAACGGCTTTAAGCCTGAGGACAAACGGGTAGTAGACTCCCTGCAGCAATTGCGGTTGTCAAAACTCTCCACGACCGCTACACGCAGCAATACCCGGACGGCCGCAACCGTGCGTGAAAGCTTACTGGCCGACCGGATGCAATTGGAGACTTCGCTCGCCTTGGCAGAAGGAAGTGTGTCTTCGATACAGCGTGAATTGAGTGATGCCAGGCAACGGTACAACAACCTAGTCCCTACGGATGCCGGCGTCCAGCGATACGAACGTGAGGCTGAAGTGGCCACCAACGATTACCTCGAAGCATTGAACAGGTTCAACCAGGCCAGCTTGGAGAAGACCGCTGGGCTTAAGCTCAATTTGGTCGAACCGGGGTTGCCGGGGTTGCCGGAACCTTCGAAGAGCCCACTGTATGTGGGATTGTCTGGCATCGCTGGCTTTTCCTTCTCCTTTTTCGCCCTGTTTGTCATCTTTCTGTTCGATAAACGCATCGTTTCCTCGCAGCAACTGGCTTTCGCGACTAAAGGTAAAGTGGTTGGCAACCTGAATTTAATCAAGGAGCGGGATAAAGATCTCCGAAGCATCTGGAGTGACGAAGGCGAAGTGGTTGCCTACACCGTGTACCGGGATTTGTTGCGGTCTTTGCGTTTTGAAATAAACACCTATCTGACCGAGCACAAGCAAAAAGTCATTGGTGTAACGAGCCTGAATGCCAATGACGGGAAAACATTTTTATCCTCGGGATTGGCCTACTCCTTCGCGATGATTGGCAAGAAGGTGCTGCTCATCGGTGAAGATTATCCCAACTTGACGGATCTGGTGACCAATAAAACGCAGACATCGCCTGGGCCGGAATTCGAGAAATTTTTGGTGAAGAAAGAAATTCAAACCGCTGACCTCATTACGGTGATGAACAGAAACCCCAACAATACCTCGTTGCTGGAGATGAAAGATGCGGAAAATTTGGTGGCCGGCTTTGAAATACTGAGACGTGAGTTTGATATCATTATCGTCGATATCAATAGCCTCAAAGATATCAATAGGGTGAAGGAGTGGCTCATGTTCGTCGACGCCAGCATCGCCGTATTTGCCTTCGGGGAGACCATCAAATCCGAAGACACCGAATTCGTTTCGTTCATCAGCAAGCAACCGGGCTTTCTGGGATGGATATTGAACAAGATTCCCATTAAGCATAAGCTCAAGAACTTAAGTTTCAATAATTGAAATCGGTCATTCCATGCGATCATCACAGGTCGTCATTATCAACGCATAGCAGCATATCGAGATGAAGGGCGCAGGGGTATTGGTAAATAACTACCGGATAAATCCGCTGATTGCGGTTAGCCTCGTATTGCTGGCTGCCTTTGTCGGATATGTCATCTCGCATTATCCTATTATCCTGTCCCTTCTTTTCATCGTGGTGCCGTATGTCGGTTTTTTCTTCCTGTTGCTGTTGAACAAGCCGAAGATAGCGCTGTATCTCTTGGTGGCTTATTGCTTCGGCTTCGTCATCCTCAGCCGCGAAATCGGCGGTCCTATTCCATACGGCACACTTATCGAAGGCTTGCTGCTCGCCGGTTGGCTGAGTGTATTGTTGCGCAGCAAAAAGGGCGAATGGCAGGCCATTGCGAACGATTTGTGTTTGCTGTTCCTGCTGTGGTTTTTGATTAGCGTGGTACAGGTGGCCAATCCTTCGGGTGCCAGTGTCCAAGGATGGCTTCAGGAGATCAGGTCCGCTGCCCTTTATCCCTTGTTGATTGTTTCCTTGGCTTTTATGGTCTTCCGGAAAAATTCCGATTTAAACGGTTTTCTGATGCTTATCATCGGATTTTCGGTGCTTGCGGCGCTGAATGGGATCAAGCAGTTGCATATCGGGTTGTCGCCGGGCGAGCAGCTCTTCCTGAATCAGGGGGGGGCGGTTACGCATGTGCTGTGGGGTCGATTGCGTGTTTTTTCTTTTTACAGCGATGCGGGGCAATTCGGAGCTTCCCAAGCACATATCGGAATGGTTGCGTTATGTTTGGCATTCGGCCCATTTAAGTGGTGGAAGCGGGCATTGTTGTTTGCTGCTGCCGGTCTTTTGTTTTATGGCATGCTGATATCCGGGACTCGGGGCGCGTTGTTTGCGTTGGTCGTAGGGGCATTCCTCGCGGTGGTATTGAGTAAACAATTCAAGATACTGACCGTTGGCGGCGGCTTGCTGCTGGCTTTTATCCTGTTCCTGAAATTCACGCATATCGGGGACGGGAACTACCAGATTTATCGGTTTCGCTCGGCATTAAATCCCGATGATCCCTCGTTGAACGTGCGGCTGGCCACCCAAAACCTCCTTCGGGATTACTTGGCGGACAAGCCGTTCGGCGAAGGACTGGGCGTAATTGGCGCGTTCGGAAATACGTATAATTCCGACATGTTTATCTCAACGGTGCAGCCGGACAGCTACTTCGTCAAGATTTGGGCGATGTATGGTGTCGTGGGCCTAACCATCTGGCTTAGCATCATGGCTTATATCCTGGGAAAATGCTGCGGGATTGTATGGCGCATCACGGACAAAGCGTTACGGATCAAGTTGATTGCATTGACCGCTGGCTTCGGGGGGATATTGGTATGTAGCTATGGAAACGAGGTGATCAATACCATGCCTTCATCAATCATTGTCTACGTTTCTTGGGTATTGATTTTCCAGGCGCCGAAGCTGGAGGATGAACTTTTGGGACGGGTTAGGGAACATAACTGATATCGCAGAACTATGCCTTTCGAAATTTTTGCTTTTCCGGTTTTGGTCTGCCTCATCATCGGATTCGTTATGGGAATCAAGAGCATGGAACGCAAACGGTAATATTTACGGAGATGACAATCGCTTCATACATCAAATCCAATCCGAAAGTAAAACGGCTTGCGCTTTGGGCGCTGATGCCCACCGATGACAACAGGCCGAGGCGTTGGGTGAGGTGGTTCGTCAACCCATTCAAGCACGACCGGAAAAAGGGATCGAGGATACGGCGAAGCGTTAGGATGGACGTATTTCCTTTCAACGATTTTCGTCTGGGAGAAAAGGCCATCATTGAAGATTTTTCTGTAGTCAACAACGGTGTCGGAAATGTTTCGGTAGGTGACGGCACGATTATCGGCATCGGGAGTGTGGTCATCGGCCCGGTAAATCTAGGGAACAATGTCATGCTTGCGCAACACGTTGTGCTTTCAGGGTTGAATCATGGCTATGAAGATGTCCTGCAATCCCCGAAGATGCAACCGGTATCTTGTCGGGAAATCGTCATAGCCGACGATGTATGGATCGGTGCCAATAGTGTCGTCGCGGCGGGCGTGACCATCGGTAGGCATGCAGTGATTGGCGCCGGGAGTGTCGTCACCAAAGACATCCCGGCCTATTGCGTGGCTGTCGGCAATCCGGCGAAAGTTATCAAGCGTTACAACAGGGAAACCAAATCTTGGGAGCGTATCTGAATGGAAAACGAAAACATCGTCATCGTAGGGCAACAGCCTTGGGACACCGACATCGGCAGCAACTGCAAAAACTTAGCTGAAGAGCTGAGCAAGAAAAATACCGTGCTGTATGTCAACTCCCCGCTCGATCGCATAACGTGGATACGCGGCAGGAATGAAGCGAAGGTAAGGAGGCGGTGGAATGTCATCCGGAAGCGGCTTCCCGCTTTGGTGCAACTGGGTGGATCCTTATGGAACCTCTATCCGGATAAGTTGGTAGAGTCCATCAATTGGCTACCGAAAGGGTACTTCTTTGACGTGTTCAACAAACGGAATAACCGATTGCTGGCAGGTGCCATACGGGATGCACTGGACGAGCTTCAACTGGACGATTTTATATTGTTTAATGATAATGAGATGTTTAAGGGCTTTTACCTGAAAGAAATGTTAAAACCTAAATTGAGCATCTATTATTCCAGGGACTATATGCTGGGGGTGGATTATTGGAAACGGCATGGCGAGCGGCTCGAACCCTTGCTCATCGGGAAGAGCGATTTGTGTTTTGCCAACTCCATTTACCTGGCGGAGTACTGCGCCAAGTATAATCCCAATTCCCATTACATCGGCCAGGGCTGCGACATCGAAGCGCTGGACATCGAGGGATTACCCGAAGGGAAACCGGAAGAGTTCCGGGACATCCAAGCTCCCATAGTCGGATACGTCGGGTCGCTGGACAGCAACCGGCTGGACATCGATCTCATCGCGCACATTGCAAAAAGCCTGCCTGACTATCAGGTCGTGCTGGTTGGCCCGGAGGATACGGTTTTCCAGTCATCTGAGCTGCATACGATTGCGAATATCGTGTTTTTGGGCAAGAAGGCGGCGGGCGATTTGCCCCGCTACATCAATGCATTCGACGTATGCATTAATCCGCAGTTGGTCAACTCGATTACCATCGGCAACTATCCGAGGAAAATCGACGAGTACCTGGCCATGGGCAAGCCGACGGTGGCGACGTACACCCTCACCATGGAAGCATTTCGGGATGTCGTCCGGCTGGCGAAGACCAAAGAAGATTTTGTAGCGCATATCCTGGATGCAAGGAGAGAAGATAACGACGAGTTGCAGCAGGAGAGGCGAAATGTTGCAGCCACCCATACTTGGGAGCAGTGCGTAAGGGAAATGAATCGGCACATAGGCGCTTATGTGGCTTGAATTAAAACAATGGCGATGAACGACATCATGACAGGTGCTTGGATTTTTGCGGTGGTGCTGCAGTCGGCGGTGGGCTTGCTCTTGGCGTATCCGATACTGTTGCGCCTGGCTAGCTTGCTAGGCAGGAAAAATTCGCTTCCGGAAAGCGAGACCACGTACGATGCCGATTATGCCGTTATCGTGACCGCTTACCAGCAGGCGGATCAATTGCCTTACGTAATTGATTCCATCCTGAAATCCGGTTATGCAAATTGCTTGATTTATGTCGTCGCCGACAACTGCGATACTTCGGGATTAGCGATTGCCGACGAACGCGTAATCCTACTCAAACCCGAACGTACATTGGCCAATAACATCAAGTCGCATTTTTACGCGATCGACCGTTTCCGAAGAGATCACGAGCGTTTGGTCATTATTGACAGCGACAACCTCGTCGGCAGGCATTTTTTCAGCGCACTCAACGCCTATTTCGATGCGGGCTATGTGGCCGTGCAGGGTGTGCGAAAAGCCAAGAACATGAACACCGCTTTCGCTTGCTTGGATGAGGCTGGAGACATGTACTACCGGTATGTAGACCGCAAGCTGCTTTTCGAAACAGGGTCGTCTGCATCGTTGGCCGGTTCGGGGATGGCCTTTACCACGGCCATTTATAAGGAGTGCCTGGCCGCAGTCGAAACGGAAGGTGCTGGATTTGACAAAATACTGCAGTATGAGCTCGTAAAGCGGGATTTGAGGATCGCATTTGCCGAAGATGCCGTGGTATACGACGAAAAGACAGCCAAGGCGGACCAACTGGTTCGGCAACGTGCACGTTGGATCAATACGTGGTTCAAATTCCTCAAGCTTGGAGGGAGACTGCTGGTGTTGTCATTCGGGAAATTGAGCTATAACCAACTGGCATTTAGCGTGATGTTGTGCAGGCCGCCGTTGTTTATGCTGCTGTCGATCGCTGGAGTGGGCGTGGTGGCCAACCTGTTGGCAGGGTCTGCGATGGCCATATATTGGTTATGTTCCATCGCTTGCTTTATTTACCTGTTTTTTGCTGCCATCCGTTATTTCGATGCCCCGAGATCTGTCTACCGTGCCATCCGGATGATTCCCGTCTTTTGCTTCTACCAAGTGCTGGCATTGTTCAATGCCAAGAAGGCCAATCGGTTGTCCGTGGCGACACAGCATGGTTGGAAAGCCGCCATCGAAGAGCTCGATCGCCATTCCCGTACAGTTGATACAGACTACTATGAAAAAACGAAAAATTAGAATTTTGCATGCCATCAGGCAGGGAAAAATAGGAGGTGGGGAATCTCATGTGATCGATCTTGTCGAAAACCTCGATGACAGGTTTTACGAAAGCATCGTCCTCGCTTTTACCGACGGCCCCATGATATCCCGTATGAAGTCGATAGGGGTCAAGACGTATGTCATTCCCACGGAAAGGCCATTCGACATCACCAAGTGGGGAGATGTGGGGCGGCTACTGGACCAAGAGCAAATCGATATCGTGCATGCCCACGGCACACGTGCCAATTCAAATACGTTCTTTAGCGCCCGCAGGCGTAAAATTCCATTGGTATATACCGTACACGGATGGTCTTTCCATCCGGACCAGCAGCCGCTCTTGCGTTGGTTGCGGGTGCGGGGTGAACGCTTCCTCGTCAATAAGGCCGACCTAACGGTCTGCGTTTCTGATAATAATTACCGTGACGCCACGAAGCTGTTCGCCATCCCCGCTGCCAAAATCGTGAAATACGGTATCAATCTGCGCCGTTTCAATCCCAATATGCCGTTCAACCGTGTTCGTGAAGAATGGGGTATCGCCGACCATACGGTATTGGTGGGATACGTCGTGCGGATGACCCTTCAGAAAGACCCACTTACGTTGGTCAAAGCCATCGCGCTGATTCCGGATGAACTGGACATGAAATTTCTGTTCGTCGGGGACGGCGACCTCAAAGAGGCGGCCGTCGGCTTGGCGGAGCAGTTGGGCGTTAGCCATCGGATCATCTTTGCGGGTTTCCGGACCGATGTGCCCGATATCCTCTATGGGATCGACATTTATTGCCTTCCATCGCTATGGGAGGGCCTACCTATCGGTATGTTGGAAGCCATGGCAATGGGTAATCCCGTGGTAACCACGTCCGTGGACGGTGCAAAAGAGGTTATCGTGGACGGCAGGAACGGGATATTGGTGCCTCCACGTTCGCCCGAAAGGCTGGCAGAGGCCTTGACTAAGCTTGGTAGGGACCGCTTATTACGAGAAGAGCTCGGGCAACGCGCTTTTGAGACCATCAGTGGTACCTTCAATGTGGAGAAGATGGCTCGTGAACTGGAACAGACCTATATCGATTTAATGAACGATAGTGATTTGAAAAACTGAATGTCATGTGGAATTTTGTAAAGAATGCGATTAAGAAATACCTAACGGACTTTACTTATTTTTATTCCTATTTGAAGTATAGGATATTCATCCGTATGGCGATGGGACTGACCATCGGCATATTGGATAGCTTCGGTTTAGCGATGTTCCTGCCGCTACTCCAGATGATTGATGGAAAGGCCGTCGTAGAAGACAATCATTTGGGAAATTTCAGTTTTTTGGTGAATGGGCTGAATGCGGTGGGGATTGAATTGGACCTCACCAATATTCTCATCCTGCTCGCGACGTTTTTTCTGCTCAAAGGGATAGCTGTCTATTTCTCCCATATCATCTCGGTAAACATCAGGGAATCTTTCATCAGGAAGATACGGCTTAACCTGACGAACGACCTGAGTCAGATGTCGTTCAAAGCATTTGTGGGATCGGATGTCGGACGCATACAGAATACGATGAGCGGTGAGGTCGGCAGGCTGTCTTCGGCCTACGAATCCTATTTCGACACCATGCAGCATATTATCTTGATATCGGTCTACATGGGATTTGCCATTTATGTCGACCCCTCCTTTGCGCTACTGATTTCCGTGGGCGGGTTGCTCACGAATTACCTCTTTAAGCGTATTTTTACGGCCACAAAACGTACATCTGAACAAATCACGCACACGTCGCACACCTATCAGGGACTGATTATCCAATTTGTTGCAAACTTCAAGTATTTGAAGGCTAGCGGTTCATTGCAGAAATTGAATCGATATATCATCAATACCATCAGACAGATCGAATCGGACTCCAGGAAGATTGGCAAATACCACGCGGTGGTGATTGCCGCAAGGGAACCCATTCTTATCCTGGTGGTGGCGCTGGTCATTTTTTTGCATGTCAATCTGTTCGGTGCGTCGCTCGGCACCATCATGATTAGCCTCATGTTTTTCTACCGTTCGCTTTCATCACTTATTCTGATGCAGGCTTCCTACAACCTGTTTCTCGCGATGTCGGGTTCGCTTAAAAACATGTTGTCTTTTGAAAAAGAACTTAAACATCACCGCGAGGCCAACGGTACGCAAATCGTGGATGCGTTTTCGGACAAGATCGAATTGGAGAATGTGACGTTTGGCTACAATGGAAAGCCAATCACCAGGCAGTTAAATCTAGTGATTGAAAAGAACAAGACCATTGCATTCGTCGGGGAGAGCGGTAGCGGAAAGACAACGTTGCTGAACCTCGTTGTCAACTTGCTTTCTCCCGATCAGGGGGTGATTTCGATTGACGGGATCGATATGACGTCGGTTGACAAGGAATCGTACCGGCAGCGGATCGGCTACATCGCGCAAGAACCTGTTATTTTCAACGACACGATATTCAATAATATCACCCTTTGGGACGAACCCACGGAAGCGAACCGCGAAAGGTTTGACCGTGCAATGAAGCAGGCAGCGGTATATAATTTCGTGCAGGAGTTGGATCTTCGAGAGGAGACGCTGTTGGGCAACAACGGCATCAATATCAGCGGCGGACAGAAACAGCGCATTTCCATAGCACGCGAACTTTATAAGAATGTGGATATATTGGTATTGGATGAAGCCACCTCGGCATTGGACTCCGAAACCGAATTAAGCATCCAGAAGAATATCGATCTTCTCAAGGGGCAGCTGACCATCCTTATTGTTGCACATCGGCTGTCGACCGTGCGCAATGCCGATACTATTGTACTGATGAGCGAGGGTCGGATAGTGGCCATCGACGGATTCGACAGCTTATATGGCAATTCCCAGCAATTCAAACGGATGGTAGAACTACAGCAGTTTTAGGATAATGAAAATCGCCTATATATACCCTGCCCTGAATACCGTTGGCGGTGCCGACCGGATAATCGTGCAGAAAGCCAACTATTTCGCCGACCGTTACCACTATGACGTATACATCATCACGGCGCATCAATGCGGATCGCCTATATTCTTTCCGCTGTCGGCAAATGTCAAGCATATCGATCTGGATGTCGATTTCGGCAGGCAATACGGCAAGCCATTGCTGCAGCGCAGCCTGATTTACCGGCGGTTACAGAAAACATATCGGCAAAAGCTCTCCGCCTTGCTGCACACGATAAAGGCAGATGTGGTGTTGACGACCATCAGCAGGGATATCGATTTCCTGCACGAAATCGAAGACGGCAGTATAAAAATAGCGGAATCCCACACGCCAAAAGAATTCGTGCGTAATTTGCATCTTTTTCAAGAACGAAGCTGGGCGCACCGGATCGTCGCTCGCATTTGGAAGCGGAAAGTAGCTCGGGCTGTCAGTAAGTTCGACGCGCTGGTGGTGCTTACCGCGCAGGATGCGGAGAAATGGGCGCGGGAGAAAAAAGCATATGTTATCCAAAATGCCTTTCCCTTTTATCCCGAACAACAGAGCACGTGCATGGAAAAACGGGTAATCAGCGTCGGCCGATTGGAGATGGGTAAGGGATACGATGTCTTGATCAACGCTTGGCGGACCATTGCCGACCGGTTTCCGGAATGGAAGCTCTACCTTTATGGCAGGGGTACGTTGGAACATGAATTGAAGGCAATCATCGCGGCAAATGCCCTGGAGGACCATGTGTTCATCGAAGCTCCGGTAGCGAATATTCAAGATAAATACCTGGAAAGTTCATTTTATGTCATGACTTCCAGCTTCGAAGGGCTACCCATGGTATTGATTGAAGCGATGACATGCGGACTGCCCACCATTTCCTTTGATTGCCCGGTGGGGCCCTCGGAGATCATCAAACACGAAGAGGACGGATTCCTTGTCGACAACGGCAATGTGGAGGAGTTAATCGAAAAGATCAGCGCGTTGGTTACGGATGAGAAGCTCCGGGTCCAAATGGGCATGAAAGCAAGGGAGAACGTCAAGCGTTATCATCCCGATACCATCATGAAACAATGGGCGGCGTTGTTCGACACGTTAAAAACAGGTAAGAACGATGAGTGCTTGGTATAAAAATCACTTGGAGCGGTTTGGCGAAGTAGGGTTGGAAAATCCGGAGGCGCTTCTTGAACTGAAACAGCAGCTGGAACCATTCTCACCGGAGGATCCTGAGGTATCTGTGGTCATCCCGGCATGGAACGAGGAAAAAGGCATCCTTCCCACGCTAGCCTCCTTGGCTGCGACAACAACACGCCTGCGCGTAGAGATTATCGTCATCAACAACAATTCAACCGACCGTACCCAACAACTGTTGGATCGATTGGGTGTCCGCAATTATTTCCAGCCGCAGCAAGGTATTGCTTACGCCCGCCAATTGGGGCTTGACAAAGCAAAAGGGAAATACCATTTATGTGCAGATTCCGATACGTTGTATCCACCGGCATGGATTGATACGATGGTCAAGCCGATGTGCGATAGCGAGGAAATTGTAGGCGTGTATGGCCGGTATAGTTTTATCCCCGCACCGGGCGAAAGCAGGCTGTGGTACCGTGTTTATGAATGCCTGACGGGTTTCGTTGTTCGTAGGCGACGTAAACGGCAGGAATACATCAATGTGCTTGGATTCAATATGGGATTCGTCAGGGATGTCGCGCGTGAGACCCCGGGTTTTGCGGTGATCAATGCACGTAAATTCGACAACGCTATCGGCAGCGCCGATCACGTCCACGAATCTGAAGACGGGCGCATGGCGGTAAGGTTGAAGGAAAAGGGCAAGCTTTGCCTGGTCACTAGCGGTAAAGCGCGTGTATTTACCTCGTCGAGGCGTTTGCAAGCGGAAGGAGGGCTCTTACGTTCCTTCGCCGCGCGTTTCAAGGCTTACGCTGGCCGGCTTTTCTGACTTATACGATTTTTTTGAGCAGTTTCAACACCGCTGGCTCCAAGAACTTTGCGATTACATAGGCTGCGGCAATCAATACCAAAATCGGGATCGCTGGCAATAGGATGTCTGGCATGTCGAAAACCCGGTCCAATCGGGTGATCCAGGCAATCATCGTATTCTCGTGGATGAGGTAGAGCGGATAGCTGATGAAACCGAAAAAAACAAGAAATCGGTTGTCGAACAATTGCTTTAGGCCGTCGAAATATATCGTGCCCAGGAATACGGCTAAGATGGTGGATGCAATAAACACCGATGACCAAGAGGCTAATCCGAGCGACAGGATTGCCAGCGACCCAACGATCGTCGCCAATATCAAGTACTTAAGCTCCTTGCTTGTATAATATAAATAGGCCAGCGATCCAGCGGCAAACCAACCGAAATGTTTCAACGAGAGGATTTCGATGGCGATGACAATGGAGAAAAGATGATCGGGCGTGATTACGCCAACCTTGATTAGGATACGCGAGAGCACCCAAAGGAGGTACAATCCAAAAATTCCGGCGATCGCTTTCCGTTTGCCAAACAAGAAATACATTCCCCCGAAAAACAGGTAATACTTGACCTCCACGTACAATGACCAGAAGGTCCCCTCCAGTTCATCGACCTTGCTCTTGGTGAACAATTCAATCCAAGTCGGGTCAATGAAAGTAAGCCCCGGTATGAGGTCTACCCAATCGGGGACACCCTTCGGCCTTTCCGGCAAAAACTGCGAAATGGGAAAGAGGATAACGGTGACGATGAGCATCGCGGGGAATAAGCGCAGCCACCGTTTCTTGAGAAATTCCAGGTAACTCCGTGTTTTTTGCAACGTCATCAGGATCACGAAACCTGACAATAAAAAGAATAAC